>ERZ772999.1165-NODE-1165-length-15543-cov-35.531637_pt1 | contig 15543 bp, 10 predicted proteins | sample MGYA00511467_ERZ772999 | MGnify/ENA primary metagenome ERZ772999 (study PRJEB29015, sample SAMEA2738064) | human oral metagenome | biome: human oral; feature: human-associated habitat; material: saliva | place: China | collected 2218 ... | reverse complement strand
AAAGACCACCCAAATGCTGGAAGGCTTCTGTGAACATTTTTCGTAAGACCATAAACCCAGACCCTAAAAAACTTTGATGTCCTATTTTATTATCTTAAAGTCATGTGCTCTATCTTTTATACTGTTCGATAATTTAAACGAAACTGGGATTGATCTCTCCCTGTAAAAAGGTAGTTCTTTACACTCTGTTTCCACTTTCATCAAAGGTATTCTTTAAAGATTTTTCAGTAGATATAATAATTACAACAAAACTTATCATTTGAATTATTGTAATACCAAGCCCTATCCAGCCTATCCTATCCACTGACATATTAATAACTCTAGGCATAATTGCAATTGCCAATATCAATGAAGGAAAAAACATATATAGTGATATTTTTGCACAATGTTTTTGCGCAAAATCCCATGTATCTTGATTTATCATAGACTGCTTCGTTCTATACCCACTTGCATTATTAATCGTTTTGAGCTTCGGGCATAAATACCAAGTTAATAATAACGCAGCAGGTATTAATAATGTGATGATGAACATAAATATCCAAAATCCCATAATTTGCAACTCCTCCACAACTTCAAATACACCATTAGCTATTTTCCATAAGGGCCAAAATGATGGAAGGCTTTTCGTTTGTTAAGTGCATATTTAATCAATTATGTTTAATTCACTTAATTACAAAATATAGAATGGTTATCAATCCAAATAACCCTAAGCCCACTATATAAGTAATCTATCATAAATATGCACTTAATCCAATACATGTAGTTCTTATAAAAAAGCAATATAGGTGGTATTTTCAATATTTAATATAACGCAAAAACTTCAAATATAACTTCACTCTTTATAGCACGAAGATTGTATGCAGTAGATTTCTGCCAATCGTTACCCCTTCGGTTCAGTTCTTGGGAAATCCTGTCGGAGTAACTTCACCCCAATACTGACATGCCATAGACCGGAGCACCTCGCCTTTCAGTCTTGCCTCGCTGCCAATCTTGGCGGAGGATACACATCAAGAAGCACGCTCCTTTCGGAGCGTGCTTTTCGTTTGTTGAGTGCTGAGAAATTTGTTGAATTTAAGATTGTTTTTAGATTATTTACCCGTCCCAGTTCCAAAAAAACTGTTGTAAATATTATCGTCAGTCTATTTATCTCATTAATCGTTTCTCTTCTAACATTTGACATATTTTTAATACATATTCAACTGTCATTCCACTGATATAATTAAAAATCAAATGAAGCAAGCTATATAAATGAATAACATCAAAAGCAGATCAGCAAAAATGATGAATCACAATACAATTTATAACTATCTTATAATCGCGGTAGAAATAAGACCTTGCCGCCATTGTGTTAAGTTCAAAAACACACTATGAGAAGTCATCAAAAATTAGGTAATTTTAAAAAATAAATTTTGAAATACAACTTTTCTGAGCATCACTGAGATTTTCAATTTTTTCATTAAATTTAATTTCCGTTTGATCAATGCTTTCAACGCAAGGCTTTAACCATTCAATTTCTTCAAAAGAAAATCCATATCGTAACATCCATATCTCAGTTGAATCTTCCGTTCCATATTTGATGTATTTTGCCAACTTCTCAGCACGAGTATCTTGGTATACAATATAATACTGGTGGAAAACGGCATAAAACAAATCACTTAGTTTGAATCCAATTAGCTTATCAAGAAAATCATATGTATCATAGACGATACGGTCATAGTCTACATCTTTTCCTTTGGTCTCTTTGGAGAATAGTGGATAGACTCTCAATTCTTTATTCGGAATGTCATTATAGCCTGCAATATATCTAACAGTCAGATTGTCCGCGTCTTCCTGATGCCCTGTTTGCGATAATAAACGTCGTTGTGTAACTTTTGAAACATAAGCGTATCTTGCTTGACATATTTTACTGAATGTTTTTCCGTGAACTTTCCAGATCATTATTTTTATTGCAGAATCAAAAACATACTTCTCCGCTGATGTCAATTCTCTTGCCAAATAATGCCTATATAAACACTGAAAATCTTCATAAACTTCTTTCGCGACTGCATCAGGTAGTACAAAATCTTCACCACAAAACATCATATCAAGTAGAGTGGGCACAACTGTTGTAACACTATCTGATTTTAATTTTTCTAAGTCCTTGTTTGTCAGATTATATTCATCTGAAAATTCACCATTGTTAATTGCATCTTTATACTCCTCATACTTTTCATCGATTTTATCGTCTGTTGTGTCTAAACGAGATTTTGAAGAAAGTGTATTCTTTTTGCTATATACATTACGGAATCTACTCATCGCATTTGGTCGTAAAATGACGCTACCAAAATCAAATACTGGTTTGTTGGTAGAGCGACCGGCTCTACCAATCAGATTTTTGACAGACAGTGTCTTACTTTCCTCGAAGCGATTAAGATAAACCACATCGAATGGCATATTGATTCCTTGCTCCAGTGTAGAAGTAGCAAAACAGATTTTACAGAATGTCTGCTGCGTAAAATGTTCTAATATCAAGCGGGCTGTCAATGGCATTGAACCGTGATGGACAACAATTCCACATTTCAGTTTTTCTAACATATCCGAGTTATAAAACAACTTATCATTTGTTGAAGCACCAATATACTCTTTTAGCTCATCTATCATTTTTAGTGCAATAGGATCATTGACTGGTTGGCACATAGAAATATACTTCTGAAATTGCCTATATATCTGCTTACTATAAATGTGTGACTTTGGTACGTAGATCAATACACTACCGCCCTTTTTTAATGCTGATTCTATGGGGTCAAAGTTTGCTTCCAGTTTGTGTTTTCCCAGTGTTGCAGAATCACTCCCAAAATGATAAAATTTTTGATTTGAGATGTCATGGGTATAGAAAAGCTGTCCTACATTTTTTAATTCATAATTGCTGTATGTTGCTGTTGTATCAATGGTTTCAATGCCGTTCTTCTGTAATTGAGCTTCAGGGTTTTCGATGAAAGGATGTGCAAAAACAAATTTTGCATCAGGAAAATACTTTAATGCTCGCCTCACAATACTGTCAAAATAGAGTCCTCTCACCGAATGTTCATCGCTGAGCTGTGCTTCATCAAATAGAATAAGATCAATTTTTAGCCAATCCTTATTCTTGAACAACTCTCTTGCACGCTCAGGTGTCAGTATAAAAATATTTCTGCGAATGTGTTTTGTATTAATCCTATCAACAAAAGTAAGGATATTCACAGCTTTTCTGTCTACAAGACTGCTCAATCGGTCGAAATACTCGTTGATTAGTGCTCTTGAGGGGACAATGACAGCCACATCATTAGAACATTCCGAAATAAGATGTCGAAATACAAATGATTTCCCCGTACTTGTTGGTGCCGAAAAACTGAAAAACTGTAAATCTCGTACCCTTTTAAGAATATCTGCTTGCATTGGCGTATAGTCATTACCAAATTCATCCTTGAGTTGTTGATGATACATCTCAAAGACTGATCCTGTAAGGCTTTCGATTTTGGGATGTTTGAAAAATAACCCCATCGTAGCAATGATTTCTTGCTCGTCTTTCTTGAAAAACACTGGTTGAAACAGTTTTAAATATGATACTATTTCTAAAACCACCGAGTTATTGGGACCATTTTGATAAATTTCAGATTTGACATAGTCGATAATCTGCTCCAAATCTTCTCCTTTGCGGATTTTGGCAATGATATTGCCATTTTCTAAAACAGTATTCATAAGTCCACCGCCACCAAAATGAGTTCTTCATATTGAAGTAATGATTGAAAGTCCGGGCGCTTCGTGATATTAGCGATTATTCTATCTGTCTTGGTAGTTTTTGCTGAAAACGCAGCAGAAAATCCCTTTCTTCCATCGGCCGCCCTTTGCAAAGCCAATATTGTACAGAACGGTTTTAATTCAGGAAGATCTTCAACATCTTTTCCATCGCTGATAAAATCGACGATTTGTGGCAATGCCGATGAATACGCTGTTGTAGCGGCAACATATTTCGCTTCACCAAAAATAACCGTATCCGTAATTTTGTTTTGTGAATGAAAATCAAATCCCGGATTTCCAGAACGTTTTTTACCAACGAGTTCATCAAGAGGAATATCTAAATAGTCCAATTTTGATATCATAGTTTCTCTAGCTAATTCAGATACCACATACTCACCAGCATCTTTACTAATATTGTCATTAACGCACTTGTCAAATTTTTCTTTAATATCATTAATGGTTTTCTTTGCACGGGAGGCAAATGCTTTCTGCTCAAAGTCTTGATCGAATTTACTAAGCCAAGACAAGTCCATAAGAGTACGCAAAATATCTGATAATGTTGCTGAAATATCTTCAGGATCTATTCTGAAAAATTGAACTTTTGCAGGAGAACACTCAGTTAGCACCCTGTGATCAGTTATCTTCACGACATTCACCTCACTTCAAAATATGACTCAGCACAACCCAGCTATCGCTGTTAATATCCTCGGAATAACTTTCCATACAAATGCACAATTCTTCACTTTTTTCGTCATAGCGGACAATGCCACCCTTTAAGCCGTAGCGTTTCAAATAATCTTTCAGCACAGCGAATTTTTTCGACGTGAAAATGTCAATATCTTGGCTATTGCCACTGCGGTCAAAACCGCCCTTGGTCTCCACGATCCAAACTTCACTGTTTACGCTGATTATATAGTCAGGATAGAAATTCTTCTGCTTGTCCGAATTATCCGCATATACGATGGACAAATACTCATTGCCTTTATCACCATTTTTATATACCCATTCCACGACATCACACTTTTCGCAGAATTTTTCGAATTTTCGTTCCGAAGAGGAGCGGACTTCCGCAGAAGAAAGGTAGCCTTGATATACATTTTTCTTCATTTCCAACTGTGTTTTTGCTGTACCGTCATAGGTAAACAGACAGGACTGTGGAATTCGGAACGGCACTTTGGAAATTTGATCAATATCAAGGGAAAGCTGTTGAAGTTCCGCTGCCATTGCTTCACGAATCGTATGGCGCAACAAATTGGCGTTATTAATTACAAAGGCGTAGACTTCTCTCGGCTCCATCGCGAGGATTTTACGACTGTATGTAAAATTGCGATCAAATAACTTACGAACGATCGTATTCATATAGCTGTATTCCATACCAATTTCCATACCGATTTTACCCACTTTCTGATGGTACATATGACCGTGATCGTGGGTATTTAGCTTTTCTGTAATTACTACTGTATTCATATCTGCCGAAGCAAAATCTAAAGTTGCGGTTCCTCCCGAAATGGTATGGCGCAGAATATCGGTGCTAAACTCAAAACCCACCGCCTGCAAGCGTGCCTTGTTCTCCGACTTATTTAAGCCAGTCTTGAATTTTTCTTCAAAATACTTTGTTACAGAGAGCAGAGCCTTTTTAGGATTGCGGTAGTCTGTCACCATTGTTCTCTGTTCGGAAGTCAGGGTGATGTCTTTATACTCATTTTTAAGGAACAGGGTAGCTGCTTCTAGCGCCCCCTTACCGAGACTCAGCTTGACACCAGCAGTGAATTTTTCATCGAAAGTATAGAGATAACAACTATCCAGCAAATCTTTGCCGTAGTGGCGCGCCTCCGGCATACGACGAATACGCCCAATGGTCTGAATTTCAAAGGTTTCATCCATATTGTCACGGAGCTTTACCAAAATGGTGGCTCTCGGACAGTCCCATCCTGTAGCAACAGCTTGCTTGATAATAACGGCAGCAGAGGTAGCATTGATTTCTTCAATGTCCTCCAAGTTTTCGTGCATATCAGAGAGCCACACCGCAAGCTGCTTGTTTTCATAAGTTACTCCCTGCATTTCAAACCAGCGTTCCACATCGTCCTGTAATTTTTCCGATTTGTTTGGAATCTGCACCACGATCAAAGGATTAATATCCTTCCCGTCGGAAAGAAATTCAGCACGGATTTCACGTTGCTTGGCATAAGCCTGTTCTAACAGATAGCTGGTTGCATTATCCATTTCTACCTGCTGTGGAAAACCCTCATTAATTATGAGCATTTTCTTGATAAGTCCCTCTGCAATAACATCCACTTCAGGAATTTCTATGAGCTCCGCATTTTTAAAACCTTTCGGGGTCGCAGAGCAACGGATGATTTTGTCCGTATGGAAATACTGGATGATCTCATCTGCTTTTACCGTGTTGTTCTGATGGCTTTCGTCCACAATAACAATAAAATGCAAATCGGCGTTCAGAGCGTGTTCGATATGCTCCAAAAAGTTGGTGCGTTCGCTGTCTTTCAAGGCGTTGTTACCCTTTTTCGTCAGCTTTTCCCAGTTGATGAAACAGTTATCATTTTCTTCAAAGCCACCCGTCATTACATCGGAGAGCAGCTTTGTCTGAGAAGCGTGGATATACTTATCCATCTTTTCCTTGCTCTGTTCTTCCAAATTGCCCTTGCCGGGGGTGAGCCATACAAATACGATATTGCGGTATGATTTCACATATTGGTGCATAAAATAGGTAAGAATAATTGTTTTTCCGCTGCCCGTAGGGCTTTTTAGGATAATGTCACGGACAGGCTTGTCCATCGCCTCAAAAAGTGATTTTACAGCCGATAATTGGAAATTTTTCAGTTGCATCGCTTACACCTCCTGTAAATCACGATAATAGTAGTCGGGAATGATATTGATTTCAATACTGTGGTCAGCAAGGGATTGTTCCTGTTCCTCATCGGGCAGCAGATCGTGCCCCATATACAGTTTGTGGCACTTGCCGTAGGCTTCGATATTTGTCATAAAATCATCAAGTTCTTCTTCGGTCAGCACGATAGCAATTTCTGCATTACCCATGAAATTTACACCGTTTTCAAGTTCAACAAGTTCACGGATATGCTTTAACAACTCGTCCGCATATTCGTAATACATACGATCAGAGATGGGAATATAGTCAACTTTATAATATTTCAGGCTTGCAGGATAGTTTTCCTTATCGATTACACGCCTAATGCGCTCATAGGTAACATCACGGCAAATATTGTTTTCGTTGTTGGTACAAAGGATAAATTTACGATTACCGCCATCTTCTGCATTTAGTTTCATCACTGCGTGCCCTGTTGTTCCACTACCGGCGAAAAAATCTAAAATGGTATTGTTTTTCCCTTGTTTAAGCGAAACAAGGTATTCAATCAAGTCTAAGTTTTTTGGATTGTTAAATGTTGCTCTGACACCCATTACATCTGTCAAAACATTCGTTCCGTCATTTGTTGAATAATCCACAATACTTCTCGAGTTACTTTGCTCTATAGAAATATAGAATAACTGCCCATTTTGTTCAATAATACTTTCAGCAGGAACAAAGGTGCGTTTTTTTACGGATAAATTCGAGCGTTTACCTGTAATAATGATATTATCGGTTTCGTTATTGAATTTTTCTAATGCCCACGTCCAACACCCCAATTTGCCACGAACTTTTGGTGGCAATATTGGAATATAGCCTTTTTCTATAAGCGATTCATCGTGAGAGTATATTTCTTCAATAGAATTAGATGTACGGGCTAATTCTACATCGTAGTCTGCGATTGCAATTTTGTCGTCTGTGTTGGGATTATAATATATCGTATATCCAAGATTTGGTCGAGCGTTAAGAGTGCCGCCTTCACCGCGAGTTGTAATTGCATCACCGACATAATAATATCTATTACCCTCTTTTACAGCGGGACGATATTTTTGTTTAATCTGCAACAAAGTAGGTTTCACACGGGAACCGTTAATATAAAGAGTTTTCTTTCTATAGGCAAGGATATATTCGTGATTTTTCTGTATATTTACAGTATCGTTTTTTGCGTTCATCTTGTTTTGTATGATAATGCCCATAAAATTATCTGCGCTGAATACAGCGTCGCACAACAATTTTAAAGGTGCTTGCTCATTATCATCAATTTGAATAAATATTGCACCTTCATTTGAAAGAAGTTTTTTTGCAATAGTTAATCTTTCTGACATAAAGGAAACCCATTTACTGTGTTTGAACGAGTCTTCAGAATCAACAAAAATATCATCATATATAAAATCCTTATTTCCTGTGTTATATGGCGGATCTATATAAATAAGATCAATTTTGCCCTTGTGTGTTTTTTCAAGCAATTTAAGAGAAGCAAGATTGTCTCCCTCAATGAGAAAATTCATTTGCCCACCATTATCAATGAATAAATCTTTATCCTCCGTTAGTACAGGCGTATGGGTATCCAGCACTTCGTCAATTTCTTCACGGTGCTCCTCAAATATAAGTCCGTATTTCTTTCCGTTTACATCTTTTTCAAGGTCGGAAAGATAGGAAAGCAGATTACCTGTATTTTCATCCTGCGGTGCAGCAGAAATAAAGGTTCGGATTCCCTTGATTTTATTCAACAAATCCTCACGCTTCTGTTTGGATATATTTATACTCATATCGTTACTCCTTAAATTCATTCGGAATTTCTTTTTCAAATCCTAATATATATTGTTTTTCTGTTTTTACAATTAACCTTCAATTTGCAATTGCAATTTATGAAAAGATATCTTTAACTTCTGTATAATATGGGTATAAATCTTTCACAGGCAAATTCTCGGTTAATAACCCACTCGAATCACTTATTGTATGTAGTTGCTGACTACCTTCCCTTGGGATTAAGTTGTCCACAAAGTCTTTTGGATAGTCAAATGTTATTTTTTTGCAAAACAACCCAGTATCCTCGACATATCCATTGATTTCATTTTATATAATCAGCATAAAATCAATGGTTTTGTTATTGATTTTAGTCATATTATCTATTTCTGTTTATCCGACTTTTGTGATCATAAAGTCAAAAATCTATAATTTGTTTACAAAAGCTAAAATATCAGTTTTCTCCTTTCCCAACATATGATCAGTAATGTCAATTGCCGGTTGAAAAATACTCATATTACCCTCAAAATGATTAAATTCATTCAACAAAGTTTTCTTTGTTGTAAGAAAAACTCTGTTTTTTATATCATCACTATTTTTACTATTTTCAGGAAAAGCTTTTGAGATTATCTGTCCAAGTTGTTTCGCGCCACCCTTACTTTCAGTATCTATGTTATACTTCGATACTAATTTTTTCTCTATCAATAATCTTAAAAACAAATATGTAAATGAATGTACTAGCGTACGATTTAATAATGGATATTTCTCTTTATCAACAATTTCCTTTCCATCAACAGTCTTATTTAAAATATCATCAACATTCACTTTGTAATTATTAGGAATTATATTATTCTTATTACCGAATAATTTTATATAACATTCTGCTATATCAACTGTATTTGCTTTATATCCATGCATTAATTGAGTTAGATTTTCTTTAATATCATTATCATTAATAATTGTTGAATATCCTCTCATAAAAGGAATTAACGAAATCAAAAATAACTCTACGTCTTTTATGTGTTTATAAATCTTTTCTCTAAATGTTTTTAACAACTCATCAATGTTAATAAGCATATCACGTTCATCAGAATTTAATGCTATAAACCCATTTTCTTCATTTTCTGTGTTGTTGAATAAAAATAACTTAAAACATTTTTTAAATTGTCCATCTAAAAGTCTTAATAAATCTACATTATGAGTTAAAATAATCCTTTTCTTATTCTGTAATATCTTAACTATTGCATAAGCTATTTTATTTTTATAAATAGAATCAAAGCTAGAAATAGGATCATCTAGTATTATAATTGGTTTACTAGAGTTTTTTGCTTTCAAAAATTCAAATGTTAATGATAGAAAATTTTGTTCTCCTGAACTTAATGGCAATTCTTCTCTGTTAACCCCAAGAAAATCTTTATTCTCTAAAACAATTTTTATATTTTTCTTATCATCTCTAATTATCTGCAGTTTCTTACTCATATTGTTGCTAATAATCTGCTCAATATATAAAAAATCTTCCTCTGTAATATCTGGCTTCTGATTTATCAATTTTTGATATTCTATATTTTTAATCTTTATATCAGAAGATTCATAAAGTTGTATCAATTCCTTTATTACCTTGCTCGCAAATATATTCTTATATTCTTTAATCGAGTTTTTAAGCAACAAAACATCATTCAAATCTCCTGTTTCAATTGCACCCAGCATAAAATCCTTTATTCTAAACGGATCTTTTTCACTTATCTTATCAATTATCTTTTCAACAATTTTTTTAGTCTTTGAATCTAATGTTTTTATAATTTCTTCCTTATTCTTGGATTTTTTATTTAATAGATTTTTAGAATCAATTCCATTTGAATCACAAACTATACACTGATTTTTGTAACTGAAACGTGAAAGTATCTTTATGGCTTCTGTATTCTCCTCTATTTCCTTAATGTGAGGATTATTAGCTAATTCATTTGTATCTATCGTTTCAATTTCAGTAATAAGGGGATTCTTTTCAGATAAATCAGAAATGATATAATCTAGCTTGTCTTGATCATAGCCAGGAATGGTTATTTGAGTATGATTTTCCAATTCCAAAATATAAGTATCCACGCCAGTTTTAGAGCCTTTAGATCTGTTATTCATTAAATCTTTAATTATTTTTTGAATACTTATCCATTCAGAAAAGCAATCTATCGATTTACTACTGCTTGAAGATATATTGTATTTATTTTTTAATATAGAAATGCTTTCAGTGCAAAGTCTATGATATTCATTTGCTATATATTCCTGTAATTCAAATTCTTTTTTTATGTCATTTCCTAATAGAAAATCTTTCGTATCCCCTTGTATAATATTTCTGTTATTTTGATCGTTAATCACAAAAAATTGAGAACCATCCTTATACTCCTTTCCATCATAAGTGTACTTTACTTTTGTTCCTTTTTCAGATGATAGCACCTTTACTAAACTTGTTTTGCCAGTCCCATTAGGGCCATAAATTACAGAAATTCCTTCTCTGGAAAAATCTATTTCATTATTTCTAGTAAGCTTTTTATAATCTGGCACAAAAATACCTTCATTTTCGATTTTTTCAAAAATAATCTTTGCCATCTTTATTCCTCCTAAAACTATAAATATTATATTTTATAGACTCAAACATGCTATTTTATCACCCAATCATGCCAGTCTCTCGTCTCTAATAGCATTTCATGGTATTTATCAATTACTTAATATAAATACTTATACTTGGTCTTATTTTCTAAATAGAATCAGTATTCATTGAAAGAATCTTCATTCCTGTAATAGGTTCTTCATATCTAGTATATGGAATTATCTTTATATATCTATAATCTGGGATTGCATTTTATCTAATTTTGTGCTTACAAATAGGCCGTAATTAAACAGATTATTAAACTTAATTCTGCAATATCTCCTAAATACCTTTAAACAGGCTCCATCTCTATTTTTCTTTGATTGTTTCCGTATACAAGAGTTGCTACAAGTAATAGCGAATGTTTAAGATAATAGGTATATGCTTAATACTCATATATAATATCTGCATAACCTCCAGCTGCATGTGTCTTAGGCAATAAATTAGCTTCGAATTATAACTTCATTAAGTCCAAAATATTCCATTGCCTTTCACTTGCTTTATACCATATATAATTCCCAAAATATATTCAAAGATAGTTGGTATTGAAGTCTCATCTGCAACACTTTATTCTATTCGCTTATCATCTCGTGTATCAAAATAATTTAGTATCTCTATAAGTACAGAATCATTAAAATTCTAGTCAATAAAGTCTATCGGCAATTTGTTTCGCCTGCGGTTAAAATAATCAGATAACTGCTGACAAACATATCCATTAAAATATTCGCTCTGCATTTCGAGTTTCTCATTAATAATCTGTTCTGAATCTTCAAAATGAGCCATATATCCAAGTAGTCCTATAAGACATACTAAGTCATCGGAGTAAATTCCTGCATACGACTTATACCAAGCATTATCCCATTCACAAATTATCTTATATAACTTTTTATATAAGTCTAGTTGAGTTTCATTAAGCTGAAACCATTTTGCATTTAACAGCTTTTTCTCCGTTCCCTCCGCAATAGAGTGACAGTGCAATTCATCACACAAGGATTTTAACAGCTTAGAAATAATACCCGCCATCATATCTGCCATGCGCAAGCCATAACTATCTTTTGAATTTTGCTCTGTCACATTAGACAGTCCCATTTCGAACGCAGCTTGCATTGTCCTACTGGCTTCGTTCTTCTCTCCCTCTTTGTCTAAAACTAAGGCGTAATTCTTAATCTGTTCTTCATGCAAATATTTCGCAAATCCGCCAAACGGCATATGATAATCCCATTGCAATTCCGGAATAGCTGAAATATCGTCCAAAATATACAGTAAATTTTCAAAGGCTTCATTCTCAAGTTCTTTAAGACTTATATTTGAACGGTTAGATTCAATTCGTTCTCTAAAAAATCTTTTCAATTCCTCTACAAATTCTTCTGGATTATCATAAATACTTTTGATAACATTCTGCGGACGATAAGCAATAAGAGCCTTTGTAATGGAATACTTAACTGCATCTGCATCTATAATGAAGTTATTCCGATAGCCTACAAAAATCTGCAAAACTAAATATTCTATCTTACTCGCAACAGAAAAATACAACTTGGTACTTTCATCAAAAATGGATAAGAAGTCCATAATAAACTGTGTGTTGGCTTTATCGAGCGAAGCAAATCCACATTCAAACTTCTTTTGCTTCAAGGTTGTACTTTTTAATTCTCCGTTTTTATCTTTACGGTCCGCATATTTATTTTCAAAATCCCTGTATTTCTTAAAAACTTCTTTTTCCTTTTCTTTCGACCATCCAACTATGACAGTAACAAAATTGTCATAATAATTTAGAGCAGTTACGGTATTATAGTTGATTTTTCTACTGTGTTCTGACTCATCATAATAAAATTTGTATATGTCCATAACCGTTCTATCTCCTTTCGTTTTTCTTTTGTTTTTCCCTCGTTACGAATCCATGCGTACAGATGTTCTCTGCTTTGATAACCAAGTTGGCGCACCGTATCTGTAACAGATCCTATCTGATGATAAGTACGTAGCACCTTTGCCATCTACATCAATGACTCCTTTTAGAATCTTAATATGTGTTCAGGTTTTTATCCGCACCCTCCTCTCATTAAAATCATGTGATTCATCTTTTGTATTGTTCGAAGATTTAACCGAAATAGAGATTTATCTTTCACTATAAATAGGAAGTTATTTTACACTCTGTTTCCAATTTCATCAAAGGTATTCTTTAAAGATTTTTCAGTAGATATAATAATAACAACAAAACTTATCATTTGAATTATTGTAATACCAAGCCCTATCCAACCTATCCTATCCACTGACATATTAATAATTCCAGGCATAATTGCAATTGCCAATATTAACGAAGGAAAAAAACATATATAGCGATACTTTTGCACAATGTTTTTGCACAAAATCCCATGTATCTTGATTTTTCATAGACTGCTTCGTTCTATATCCACTTGCATTATGAATCGTTTTGAGCTTCGGGCATAAATACCAAGTTAATAATAACGCAGCAGGTATTAATAATGTGATGATGAACATAAATATCCAAAACCCCATATTTTACAACTCCTCCACAACTCCAACTATACAATAAGCTATTTTCCACAAAAGCCAAAATAATGTAAGGCTTTTCGTTTGTTAATTGCATATTCAGTCGATATATAATTAATTTATCATAAAGTATGCACTTAATCCAATACATATAGTTCTTATAAGAAAGCAATATAGAAGGTATTTGATGTATAGTATAATTCAAAAACTTTAGTTATAAATTCTCTCTTTAGATTACGAAATTTTGACACCATCGACTGCAAACAATCAGCTTCGCTACCCCTTCGGTTCAGCTCTTGTGAAATTCTGGCAGAGGACACACATCAAACTACAGATACGCCGTAGACTGTTACCAATCAGCTTCGCTATCGCTCGCTTCTTGGACAGTCCTGGCGGAGAAACTACATCAACCCCCAGATACACCGTCGACTGCAACCACTCAACTGCGCACATTGTGCTTGTTTTGTGGGCAGTCTTGGTGGAGGACCTACAATCAAAAAGGCTACCCCTCGTTAGAGGGATAGCCTTTTTGTGTAGGTCCATCATTCAAACTCCACCGTTCCCGGTGGCTTAGAGGTCAGATCGTAGAACACCCTATTCACGTGATCCACCTCATTTATTATTCTATTCATCACCTTCTGCAGCACTGACCATGGTATTTCCACCGCCTCTGCTGTCATGAAGTCGACTGTCTCGACCGCACGGATTGCAACCGCATAGTCATACGTACGGAAGTCACCCATTACCCCGACTGACCTCATATTAGTTAGAGCTGCGAAGTACTGGCTAATTGAGCCTTCGAGGCCCGCCTTTGCTATCTCCTCACGGTAGATCGCATCAGCTTCCTGCACGATCTTAACCTTCTCAGCTGTAACTTCACCGATGATTCTGATGCCGAGTCCTGGTCCTGGGAATGGCTGGCGGTCAACCAGATAGTCTGGGAGGCCTAGCTCTCTTCCGAGGGCACGCACTTCGTCCTTGAACAGCATGCGGAGTGGCTCGATTATCTCCTTAAAATCAACGTGGTCTGGTAGTCCGCCCACGTTATGGTGTGACTTGATAACTGCCGACTTGCCGAGGCCGCTCTCGATGATGTCTGCGTAGATTGTTCCCTGAGCTAGGAAATCAACCGCACCTATCTTCTTCGCTTCCTCTTCGAACACTCTGATGAACTCCTCACCGATGATCTTACGCTTCGTCTCTGGGTCTGTCACACCAGCGAGCTTTGCGTAGTATCTCTCCTGAGCATTTACACGCACGAAGTTGAGGTCGTACTCACCCTTGCTGCCAAATATCTCTTCAACCTGGTCACCCTCGTCTTTACGGAGTAGTCCGTGGTCAACGAACACGCAGGTCAGCTGCTTGCCAATTGCCTTTGCCAGAAGTGCCGCAACTACGCTAGAATCAACGCCGCCAGAGAGTGCAAGTAGCACTTTGCCGTCTCCCACCTTCTCGCGGATCTCTGCGATTTCCTTCTCAGCGAAGGAATCCATCTTCCAGTCCTGCTCGCACTTACACACGCCTAGTATGAAGTTGCTGAGCAGCTCTGTGCCCTCTGCCGTATGATTTACCTCCGGGTGGAACTGCACTGCGTAGTAGCCCCTCTCCCTGTCTTCCATACCTGCAACTGGGCAGTTTTCTGTATGCGCCGTAATCTTGAAGCCTTCTGGTACCTCGCTGATGTAGTCAGTATGGCTCATCCATGTTACTGTTTCGTCGCTAAGTCCTGCAAATAAGCCTTCTTTGCAGTCAACCACTGTATCGGTGCGACCGTACTCGCTCGTTGGAGCTGTTCCGATCTTGCCGCCTAGTTCGTGTGCCATCAGCTGTGCGCCGTAGCAGATGCCGAGTATCGGCGGTCCTAGCTCAAACACTCCCCTGTCGATTGCTGGTGCACCCTCGCCGTATGCGGACTGTGGTCCGCCTGTGAATATGATGCCACATGGGTCAAATTCTTTGACCTTATCAACTGTTATGCTTTCGAAATTATGGACTTCCGAGTACACGCCGA
>ERZ772999.1163-NODE-1163-length-15581-cov-9.230452_pt1 | contig 15581 bp, 16 predicted proteins | sample MGYA00511467_ERZ772999 | MGnify/ENA primary metagenome ERZ772999 (study PRJEB29015, sample SAMEA2738064) | human oral metagenome | biome: human oral; feature: human-associated habitat; material: saliva | place: China | collected 2218 ... | reverse complement strand
AACAATGCTTCGAACATGATACAGAAGTGATACCAGTAACCCATCAAGTGATCCATGTTAGGCAATCTGGAGAAGATATGAGCCATACCTACTGCTAAGGATACGGCGCCACCAGGACGGTGCATCAAGTCTTCCCCAACCATTGCAGACAATGCTGGCAATTCATGAACTTGAAGGCCTAATGCTTTAAAGGATTCTACTGTGGAGTTAATTGCAAAGTAATCATCTGGATGCAATGCAGTTGCTGCAATCAACGCCATCATTGCGATGAAACCTTCTGTTAACATTGCACCATAACCGATAGGTAAGATTTCTTTTTCATTAGTAAGCATTTTAGGTGTTGTACCTGTGGCAATTACTGTATGGAAACCAGATAAAGCACCACATGCGATAGTAATGAAGATGTAAGGGAATACGGAACCTTTCAATACAGGACCGCCGCCCCAGATATATGGAGTAACAGCTGGCATTTGGATTTCAGGCATTACGATGATAATCCCGAAAGCCAACGCGCCAATTGTACCGATTTTAAGGTATGTAGACAAGTAATCACGAGGAGCAAGCAATAACCATACTGGCAATGCTGCTGCAAAGAAACCATATACAGCAAGCATAATTTCGATGGTTTGCAAGTCGTATGTGAACCAAGATGCATATTCGCTAGCCGCTATATTTGGGCCGTAGATGATAGCTGCGAAAATTAAGGCTACACCAATAATAGTCGCCTCTTGGATTTTACCAGGACGCAACCATTTCAAATAAATACCAATAAAAATAGCGATTGGAATGGTAGCAAATACGGAGAAGAATCCCCAAGGAGAGTTATGCAATGCATTAGCTACTACTACGGCCATACCAGCAAGGGTAATGATCAATAGGAATAAGGTAGCAAGCATAGCACCGAAACCAGCTAGTTTACTGATTTCTTCGCGAGCAATATCCGCAATAGACTTACCATCATAGCGAACGGAAGCGAACAAGATAACCATGTCATGTACAGCACCGGCTAATACGGAGCCAATGAGAATCCATAAGGCACCAGGTAAATAGCCGAACTGGGCTGCAATAACAGGACCTACCAGTGGGCCTGCACCAGCAATCGCTGCAAAGTGATGACCAAAGGTTACCCATTTGTTGGTTGGCACGTAATCGTGACCATCATTGTGAACCATAGCTGGCGTTGGACGATATTGATCCAATGTCAGTACCTTAGCCGCTATAAAAGCCCCATAAAAGCGGTACGCTAAAATTAGAATACACGCGGAGGCAATAACTAAGTAAATACCATTCATAACCATATAAACACCTCCAGTAATCACGCGACATGGAGTATATGAATATTACTGATAAAACCTATGTATCCATGCCACAATGGCTTCCTAAAATGTTAGTACTTACAACATTATTGTATAACTAATCAACAAGGTGTCAATTATTAATTTCTCATTTTGAAAGTTAAGTATAACTATAAAGCATAACAAAAGGCATTCTCCACCTATCAGAGAATGCCTTTACTATTTTATTTTGATAAAAGTTATCTATTGCCTTACCAAAATACCTATTTCATGAAGTACTTTTCTGATATCTTTTATAGTTATATTATTTCTTTGTCGCTCCATAAGCTTCTGTAATATTACCAAATGTACGCAACAAATTTAGACCTACGATACCACTTTTTTCGGGATGAAATTGCATTCCATATACTCTACCACGTTCTACAATACCAGGTACATCGATACCATAATTTGCAGTAGATGTAATATATTCAGGATCTGTATCCACATAATAGGAATGAACAAAATACGTATATTGATCATCTACATTGCTAAAAACACTATCAGGATGATGCACTATATTTTTATTCCAACCCATATGAGGCACGCTAAGACCAAGGTTGCTAGGAATTTCTTTCACCATACCGGGAATAAGGCCTAAACCGGGAGTTGGGCCGTATTCTTCAGACTCTTCAAATAAAAGTTGCATTCCTAGACAAATACCTAATAAAGGAATTTCACGCTTTACTACCTCATGAATGACATCAACTAAACCACGCTCTTTCAGAACTGCCATCGCCGGCGCATATGCGCCTACACCTGGCAAGAGAACGCCATCAGCGTTTAATATGGTCTCAGGATCCGCGGTTAGCACTGCATCAAGGCCGATATAGGCTAGGGCTTTCTGGACATTGAAGGTATTCCCTGCATCATAATCTATAATGGCAATCATAATAAACTCCAGTCTATAGGGTAAAACACGATAAGATAAAATAAAACATATTACAAATTATACTTTATTCTGTACAAATTAATTCATGAAATCTCTTAATATCTTGCGCATAATATCCCCATCTTGAGGCATTGGAATTGTAAGGCGTAACCATCCTTCTCGTTGACCTCGGCGCACTTGATAACCTGATTTGAGCCAAGCATCTGCAAGACCTTCCGCATCAGGCGATGCAAAGAAGATAAAATTTGCTTCGCTTTTATAGTAGTGAATGCCTAACTCATCAAAGAGGCTTTCCCATTTTGTTCGCTCTTCTGCATTTTGAGAGACCGTTCTCGCCACAAATTCTTGATCACCGAAAGCGGCTTCTGCAGCCACTTGAGATAAGGTATTCAGATTGTACGGCAAGCGAATGGTTTGCATATAATTGGCCAATTCTAAAGGTGTCATCATGTAGCCTACACGGTAGTTAGCAAGGCCATAGGCCTTCGAGAAGGTACGCATGATAGTCACATTAGGAAATTCATCCAATAGCGCACGTGCCGTAGGAACTGCTACGGAGGTAACAAAATCGATATACGCCTCGTCTATGATAACCAAGGTTTCCTTTGGTACAGCTGCTACAAATTTGCGGATATCTTCAACAGACTCATAGGTGCCCGTTGGGTTATTAGGATTACAGATCCACACGAGGCGTGTCGTTTCATCTACAGCTTTCACGAGAGCAGAAAAATCATACTGCCCCGTTTCAAAATCAGCTGGCACCTCGCGAATCTCAGCACCTTCCACGAGGCCATTCAAGGCATATTCCGAAAAGGCTGGCACGCTTACTACGATGGAGTCACCAGCAGTAATCAATGTTTTATTGACCATGGCGATGACCTCATCGAGACCTACGCCGATAACGAGTTGCTCAGGTTGCACCTGCCAGTAATTCGCTAATTTCATGCGCAAATCGGTAGCATTACCATCCGGATAATAGTTGGCATCATTATGTGTTACATAACTAAGGATAGCCTCCCGTACCAATGGCGATGTGCCGTATGGATTTTCATTTGCCGACAAGCGCACCAATCTATCGACACCAAGGCGCTCTTTTACCGCTTCAGCCGGCTCCTCAGGTATATAGGGTTTCAATGTGCGAATTATCTCTTTCATAGGCTATCCTTTCTATCTATTGTCTTAATGTATATAAACGCGTTTTACCTCATTTTGTGTTTATAAACTCGTCTTAACGCATATAAACACATGGGTAATCGTAGGAACTCATAACGCGATGTACATTATAAATTTGTAATTTCTGGGCGATCTGTAGTCTTGCTAACAACCCCTTCGCGGCTCGCCAGCTCAGCTTCAATGGCTTCGTAAGGAATATTTTTCTCCGCTAATAACACGAGCAAGTGATATAACACATCTGCTGTTTCGTAAATCAGCTCCTGTGGATCATTATTTTTTGCAGCGATTACTACCTCTGTCGCCTCTTCACCAACTTTTTTCAAGATTTTATCGATCCCTTTGTCGAATAAATAATTCGTATAAGAACCTTTCTTTGGCTGTGCCTTACGGTTTTTAATAATTTCGTATAATTCGTTCAGTGTTTGCTGTGCCATGCTTAACTCCGTTCTACTTCATTAAAGAAACAACTTGTACGCCCGGTATGACAGGCAGGACCTTCAGGCTTAACTTGAATGAGCAAGGTGTCGCCATCACAATCGAGGGCCATACTCACCACATGCTGCACATTGCCGCTGGTGCCACCCTTATGCCATAGTTCTTGACGAGATCGAGACCAAAACCACGTTTCCTTTGTTTCTAGTGTTTTGTGAAAGCTTTCTTCGTTCATCCACGCCACCATGAGAACGTCCTTAGTCTCCGCATCTTGCACAACCGTCGGCAACAAACCATTTCCTTTTTCAAAATCCGGTTTCATATTCTATCCTTTATCAAAAGTAATCACCAATCTGTTATCCTATGTCAGTTTGTGTATCTATCTCTACATCTGTATCTGTATTTATGTATGCATTTTATTCTATATCTATATATGTATCTACATCTTCATACGTTTCTATTTCTATCTCTATCTATTACTATTACTATTTCTATTTCTATTTTCTGTTTATCTATAAACAAACTATTTAACTAATTCTGAACATATAGACTAGCAAAGAGTTTACGAGAGATAGTAATTGTTTAGATCTATTTTAGCGCACTGTAATTCCGTGAGCTCGTAGTTCTTGTTTGAGTTCAGGAATTTTAACTTCCCCAAAGTGGAATATAGATGCTGCCAGTGCACCGGTAACACCGGTTTGCTTAAAGAGATTTACAAAATCCTCAACCTTACCCGCACCTCCAGATGCGATGATAGGTACATTTACGACAGACTCTATGGCCTTATATAACTCGATATCAAAGCCGGATTTTGTACCATCTTTGTCCATGCTCGTCACTAGTAATTCCCCTGCTCCACGAGCTACGGCCTCTTTAGCCCAATCTAGAGCTTTCCACTCTGTACGCTTGCGACCACCGTGAGTATAGATATACCATTCGCCAGTTTCTTCATCTGTTTTAACATCGATGGCTACTACCATACATTGATTACCAAACTTTTGAGCCCCTTCTGTGATGAGCTCAGGATTAGCGAGAGCCGCAGAGTTCAAAGATACCTTGTCCGCACCAGCTTTCAGCAAAGCCGTCATATCATCAACACTCTTGATACCACCACCCACGGTGAGTGGCATAAATACTTGTGTAGAGATTTCTTGTACCACATCGCGCATAGTGGTCCGTGCATCAACGGTGGCCGTAATATCTAAGAATACCAGCTCATCAGCCTGTTGCTGCTCATAGGAAGCCGCAATGTCTACGGGACTGCCTACATCTACGAGATTAACAAAGTTAACCCCTTTTTTTACGCGCCCATCATCTACATCTAGGCAGGGAATAATCCGTTTCGCTAACATAAAGCTCCTTTCCATCGAGTGTCACTCAATATAATTCAGCTGTTACACCCAATACATTTCAACAGTTATACTCAACATATTTCATTGACCATGTACAATATATGTATTGATTATGCACAATATTCCGTTGGTCACAACCAATAATTAATGTAAGAGCATCATAGTCATTTCTATTATTTCTGCTGATTGTACTCGGCGATTTCCTCTAACGTAATCGTGCCCTCGTACAGCGCCTTACCAACAATACTATCCATAACGCTTTTTTGTTCTAGCGATTTAATATCCCCTAGATTACGAACTCCCCCAGAGGCAACGATGCGTGCTGTAGGGAATTCTTTTTGTAAATTTCCAAGTAACTCTTCATTGGCGCCCTGCATCGTACCATCCCTGTCTACATCGGTAACGATAAAATACTTTGCGCCCCCTTCAACCATGGCACCGATTAAATCGGTCATGGGCACGTCGGATTGGTCGAGCCAACCTTCAGCGGCAACCTTACCATTTTTTCCATCTACACCAATAACAATGCGCTCCGCACCGTATTCAGCGATAACCTGCTTCGTGAGTTTTGGATCTTTAAGCGCTACAGATCCTAAGATTACCCGATCTACGCCCAAACTCAAATAGAGGTCAACGGCCTCTTTATCGCGGATGCCGCCTCCGATTTCAAGAATGCCTGTGAAAGCTGCACGCACTGCTTTTACAATGTCTACATTTACAGGCTTGCCCGCCTTGGCACCATCTAAATCGACGAGGTGCAAGGCTCCCACTTTAGCCGCCTCATATTGTTTCGCTTGATCTACTGGATCAGGATTGATGACCGTTTCCTGTGCGAAGTCACCTTTATACAGGCGAACACTGCGCCCATCTTGTAAATCTATAGCTGGAAAAATCATAAATTCTCCTTTATTAAATAACGCCCTTTGTAGAGTTAACCCCTTGGATATCCGGATTAATAGTAACTGCTTTGCGCAATGCACGGCCCGTTGCCTTAAACATACTTTCAATAATGTGATGTGTATTGCGACCATATAAATTGCGCACATGAAGGTTCATAGCGGCGCTCATAGCAAGAGCTTGGAAGAAATCCTCCACCAGCTCTGTTTCAAAGTTGCCACCTAAAACCGGCGTACTCCATTCCCCTTGGAAAACGAGGTACGGACGACCGCTCAAATCGATGACAACTTGCGTCAATGCTTCATCCATAGGCACCCACGCATCGCCGTAACGCTCGATGCCAGCCTTGTCGCCAAGGGCTTTCACCAAGGCCTGCCCTAAGGCAAGTCCAACGTCCTCAACTGTATGGTGAGCGTCCACATACGTGTCGCCCTTTGCTTCTACCACAAGGCCAAATCGTCCGTGTTTAGCGAGTAGCGTCAACATGTGGTCAAAAAAGCCAATCCCGGTCGAGATGGAGCTTGTTTGCGCCCCATCAAGGGTAATTTCTACTGTAATATCTGTTTCTCGAGTGGTGCGTTGCACCGTGCCTGTGCGTATCATAACGACCTCTATACTCCAAATCTATATTTCTAATCTATATTTCCGCTCTATATTTTAAATTTACATATAAATATAGAGGCCAAATATATACCGAATCTATTTTCTACTATTTTGTCCAATATTTTCTCTAATATTTTTATAACTATTTTTCAAAACGTACTTCGATGGCGCGAGCATGCGCTTCGAGCCCTTCCGTACGAGCCAACGTAGTAATGTGTTTTGCCACTTCTTCTAACCGTTCTTTTGTAAATTGTGTGAAAGACGTACGTTTCACGAAATCGTATACGCCTAGCGGAGACGAAAATCGCGCTGTACCGCTAGTAGGCAATACGTGATTTGTACCGCCCAAGTAATCGCCCAACGGTTCAGATGCATAAGCACCGAGGAATACAGAGCCCGCATTTTGAACGAGGCTCATGTAGTTCATTGGGTCTGGCAATTGAATTTCCAAATGCTCTGGCGCCACTTCGTTCATCACCGTGAACATGTCTTCAATGCTGTCCATAACGGCAATATAACTGTTGTTTTCAATGGCTGGACGAGCGATACTTTCACGAGGCAACAATTTTAATTGTCGTTCTACCTCATCAGATACGGCATTTGCCAAGCTTTCACTAGTAGTGACCATAATAGCACGGGCTCGAGGATCATGCTCCGCTTGAGATAACAGGTCAGCCGCCAAGTGAACTGGATTAGCACTATCATCAGCAATAACACCAATTTCGCTAGGGCCTGCAATCATATCGATATCAACTTGGCCGAATACTTGGCGCTTCGCTGTGGCTACGTAAATATTACCAGGGCCTACGATTTTATCTACCTTTGGAATGGTTTCCGTACCGTAAGCCAACGCCGCTACCCCTTGGGCACCGCCCACTTGGTACACCGCATCAACACCAGCCAGTTTTGCCGCACCAAGTACAGCAGGGTTAATGCCATCCTTTTGAGGAGGTGTCACCATAACGATTTCTTTTACCCCTGCGATTTTGGCTGGCAATGCAGTCATGATAATAGTAGATGGATACGCCGCTGTACCGCCAGGAACGTAGAGACCAACACGAGCCAAGGGAATCACCTTTTGACCGCGGATGATACCCGGTGTATCCATGTCCACAAAGCCCTGTTCAATTTCTCGGCTATGGAACTCCGTAATATTAGACTTTGCCTTTAACAATGCGGCTTTTAAATCATCAGATAAAGATTCATAAGCAGCGTCGATTTCCTCTTGAGGCACCTTGAAATCTTCGATGGATACGCCATCAAATTTTTCAGAATATGCTTTAAGTGCCGCATCACCGTTTGTCCGAACATCAGCAATGATATCGTACACGCGACGTTCAATTTCCATATCTGTAGTTTGCTGTGTGTAATCACGTACGATACCAAGCATCGCCTCTAGTGATTCCTTATATATTTTCATCTGTCGTCCTTCTTCCTACTTGAGCTATCAGTATCACTAGTTAGATCTATTATTCATTCCATATATTAATAGTTTTATCTGCTATTAATCCTAAATCTTACTAGCTGGATATATGATTCACTCTACGTCTTATGTATTAATTGCTTCTGAAAGCTGATCAATGAGTTTAAAAATAGTATTTCTCTTTTGTTTTAAAGCTAATGGATTGGCTACGAGACGTGTAGAAATTGGTTGCAACCAGTCGAAAATTTCTAAATTATTCTCACGCAAAGTTGTACCCGTTTCCGTAATGTCTACGATAGCATCAGCTAGCCCTACGAGTGGAGCCAGTTCAACGGATCCTTCAATCTTGATAATTTCTACATCTTGAGCTCCAAAGTATTGTTTCGTAACAGTTGGATATTTCGTACCAATTCGTTGACGGCGGCCTTCTTTGGGGTCATAGCCCGCTAAGGACGCCAAGATAAATTGGCATTTACCCGTTTGTAAATCAAGCATTTCATAGCTCGTATCGTCTTGTTCATCTAATACATCACTGCCGACGATACCGAGGTCCACAACGCCGTTTTTCAAATACGTCGTTACATCCGGCCCCTTTGCAAGGATGACCTCCATAAAATCTTCCAAAGAGATAATGAGCTTACGCGCCTTATTATGTAATGGCTCGCAATCAACGCCACATGCTTCTAGGAGTGGAATAAAATCCTTTTCTACGCGCCCCTTCGTAAGAGCAATGCGTAATGTATCGTTATCTTGAACTTTGCTTTTACCTTGCAAAGTTACCTCGGTCAACACGTCAATGTTGAAAGCCATCCCAACGGCTGGCATCGGTGTACCATCAAAGCTAGACAGCAAGCCATCATAACGACCACCACTGACGATATATTGAGACACGCCGTCCACATAACCTCTAAAGGTAATGCCTGTGTAATAAGATTGAGGCGGTTCTGTAGACACATCGATGCGAACCTGTTGCCCTGCTTGCTCCACTTGGTTTGCCATGTCTATGAGATTATCTAAAATGCGCTGCGCCGCTGCAGGCAAGATGATTTGGTTCAGCTCATCCTTGATATCTTGAACCGTACCAAATAAACGAGGCCACACATTGAGGAATGGGAACAACGCACTATTTTTAAAGTCAGCAATCAACTCGTTGTAACGAGGTAAATATTTGGTGAACAAAGCCTCGAGGAGTTCTGTTCGTTCATCATCACTGAGGCCTAGCGCATCGGTGATAGCACGAGAGAATCGAGCATCACCAATTTCGAGCAACAAGCTACCACCTAGCTGAGTTTCATTTACCTCTTTAATGATCTTGAAGCACTCTTGCTCTGCCTCAATCCCATCATAGCCCACCATCTCGATACCACCTTGCGTCACTTGGTTCACATCGCCGCGGTGCTTTTTATTTTTCATGAACACATCGCCCAAGTAATAGAACGTGCGAGGCAATTCAATATTAGTAGTCGCCAAGAAACGACCGATAGGCATAGTCAAATCGGGACGAATTACGACGGATGCTTCAGAACTATCCATGAATTCGTACATATGTTGACCCCGCCCCATTGCATAGCCATTGAATACATCTTTGTACTCTACGAGAGGCGTAGAAATCTTTGTATATTGACGATTTCGACAAAGACCGAGCACATATTGACTTACATCATCCTTACGCTCCGCTATGATCCCTATATCATCACGGAAACCAGTAGGTAATTGCTGCTGTACCATCGTAAACATCCTTTCTATCAATTCATTTATATCATTTCTCATATTTTTGAAAGCTATATATCATCTGTATAAACCATTTAAGTTATATGACGGTTTAAGTCATCTAGCTATTCAGTTTATGATAAGAAAAAATTTACCTATATCGATGCTTTTCTATTTTATCGCTTTACTTTATTAAAGTATGAAATCATAATATAACGGTTCTATAGAATTGTCAATAGAACCGTTATAATTTCATGTATTTACTATCGAAATAATACGCCTATAGTTTATATCCTCTCAAGAATTATAGTTAAATAAATATGATTAAGGATTAATTTTGACTTAGTAATGATAGATATGTAGACTTATCAACTTCATCTAAATCTTCAATCTTATACTTAATCTTGGTGTCGTTGAAATGATAATATGTCTGTACATGTTCTAATAAAGCTTGGGACTCTTTGTTTTGTCTGGAGAAGAATAAAACACAATTTATCTTATTATCAAAGACAATCATATTATCCTTACATAATAAGTATAGATACGAGCTGCCAGCCTTATCTTTCTCTACAAAGGCATCAAAGAAATAAGGAAATTTAGAGTTAGAGAAACTAGTATCAGATACAATAAATTGGCTACCCAATTTGCTAATATGAATTTCATTCTTAGGCCCAAACTCTAAAACTACACTACGGCCAACCAGCTCATCTGATGATGGTTCATGATAAAACATAAATGCTATAAAAGCTGTTATTAAAGCAATTAAAACAATAAGTCCAATCAGTAGTTTTCTCATTATATACTCCCACTTACCTTTGTCGGCCAACCAAAAGGTTGAATAATTCCATATATTTGATCTGATAAAGCAATATTATTTATTATTTTAATAACCTGCTCCTAACGTAGCAATAGAACCACCCGCGCCAATAGCAAGTGATGTTTTATCCTATTCATCGGCCTTTTCAATCAAATCAGGGCGGCCTTCAAACTCGATTCTAGTTTCTAAAGATAATTAATCTCCTTTTTACCTATTTCTATGACACACTCTTATTTTTCTGTTTAATTTAGTAAAGCTAATCCATAGTCCTATTAATCTAAACTGGTATTCTTATTTTTTACTATATATCCCCCATCAATAGATGATAAATCAATCATTCTATCCTTTTTTTCATAATATCGTTTATTAACACTATCATATCCAATATTCCATTCAAAGGGGAATTCAGGTACAGGTTCATTACTATAATCAATACCATGCCAAATAGCATCATCTTTAAAATAACTTAATCCATTTAGAGTTAAATTATTCTCCAGACAAAATTTACCTGTCAATTCAATTTTATTATTTAATAATAATGATCGAATAATAAGACATTCATATTCCCATCCGCCAAAGTATAAATAATCAAAATATCTCAAAGCTATGTATGCATCCCACAAATTAACCTCAACCATATATTTAAATAGATTATCAATCAATGTATATTCATAACTTTTATAATATTCATTACCAATCAAGAAATTATATATTTTTACATTATCACTATTTGTAAAATTAGAGTTTATTAATAGACTCTGTAAATTAGGTATGTTAATTAATTTCTCTATTCTATTCTCTTCCATAATAAACTCCTCCTAATAAACTCCTCCTATTTATTAAACTATACTAACAGAATAAAATGTTGAGATTCTGATTATACTTCTAGTTTTTACAGCTCGCACTGCCAGATTAACTCACCCTGATTGCCCATAACTATTAACCATCACTACCTGCGTAGTTAAAGTATGTACTTGACCATCATCTAAATATCTACCAGCTTCAGCTTCTACAGCCACTGCACCTAACGCTTGTATAACATCAAACGTAGCTTGTTCTCTCTAACAAACCAAAATTTGCCCTAAATCATATATGACTTGATTTATCCTTTCATTTCACTCCATTCATCATGCCTCTTGTGTTGTCTAATATTATAGAATACACCAAGAAGTATAAGAAGAGTTAGAATTTTAAGTATTATCTACATACGCGCGTTTCCTTACTAAAGAAATCAAATCATCTAATTAATATTTACACAAATAAAAGGCCCATACTTTCACCCACATGTTACAAAGAGCGAATCAAAGTATAGGCCTTCTGTTATTATCCCCAAATTTTTTCTATATCTGCTATGCTATGCGCATCAGATCCCAATACAAATGGCACGCCAATGACAGCAGCCATACCTTGGATAAAACGGCTTGGGTACATTTCACGGCAGTCTGGTTTGAAGAAGCCGCTCATGTTGTAGTCTAGCTCGCGACCTTGAACGCGCATAATATGCAAAATATCGCTCACCACCTGCGCATTGCGACGATCTAAATGACGTTCAAATCCAAAGTGATGTTGGTATTTCTTAATCAAATCAAAGTGACCAATACGTTTAGGTGTATATTCACCGAGATCAGCACGCACGGCTTGGCGCACTGTGGAATAATACTTGTAATATAACTCATATTGCTTTTCAATCCACGGCCCGAAGCCTTTCTCAAATTCTTCAGGACTGTAGTCTAAGCAGTAAAAGGCATTATTAACGCCATCCATAAAGTGAACGGATAAAATATTATCATCCGTCAACGGACCGTAGCGATCTAAGAACTCTTGAATATCTGATTCAAAGCCCGGAATATAATCGACCTCAAAACCGAGAGAGATATCGATATGTGTACCATACGCACGTTGTAATTGACGGCCTAGCTCTAAATAGGCATCAACTTGATTCAATTTCAAAGACGCTGTGTCATAAGCCTTTTTATCACCACCGTATTCTGCAGCAAAAGCTGTTGGCAATGGTGCATGTTCTGTGAGGCATACCTTTTCTATACGCAACTCGATGGCCTTTTCAATCATCATCGCAGTTCGGTCCCCACTACCATGTGGACACAATTCCGTATGTACATGACCGTCCACAAGACGGCTGCGATACTTACTGTATCCAACGAACTGCCTTTCGTCTTTCATATTCATTCAATCACCCCTATTCGCCCTACCCCTTGGCGAACCCTTATCTATCATCTGTACATTATTATCTACGTTTTATTATACCAATAATGCGTATGTTTCGGTATCCTGATATTTACCATGTTTGAATCCCACTTGCGGCGTTAACCCACAATAGGTAAACCCAAATCGTTCATGTATCGCTGTGCTTGCTACATTTCCTGCAGTAATGATAGATACCAGCGTATGTAATGTTTCCATTTCTTTCGCATGGTCTAATATATGAGCCATCAATTTAGATGCTATACCTTTGCCACGATACTCTTGATGGATATAAATAGATAACTCCACCGTACTTTTAAAAGCATCCTTTGTTCTATATGGTGAAAGCGATGCATAGCCTACCACAACATCGTCCATAAGCCCTACAAATATGCAGTGCTCAGACGTTTTATGCGCATCAAACCACTCCTGCCACTCTGGCAATGTACGAGGTTCAAGATCAAGCGTAGCCACACCGTTTACAACCTCGTAATTATAAATATCTAAACAAGATGCTATATCATCCTTTATAATTGGTCGTATTACTAATTCACTCATATATTAATCCTCTTATACCGTTATATTATTTATTGTTATTTTTCTCAAACATGTATTTACTATTTTACGCCTTATACTAATAAACCTCAAAAGTTAATAATGATACTTAATCATAAACATAAGAAGTAAAACAAATACATCATTTACTATAGAACATTTTTTTGATATTCTATTTTTAGATGAATTTTACATGAAAATCACATAGTTTTAATTTTTATAAGATGAGGATTAGTATGAAAAAACTTATACTTTTATTTTCCCTAGTAATACTATTAATAACATCTACAGCTAATGCAATTTCAATCCAAGAATTACAAGCCAATAATAAAACATATACCTTATTCTTTTCAAATAATATAGAGGATATTTATATAGATACAAGCACAGTAAAAACTGTACGCAATCAAGGTCACTTCTATATTATTAATGCTACTGCATATTCTGTAAATTACAAACAAGGCAGAATATACAGAAATGAAAACTCCTATTTCTTTGATCAAAATCGTCGTTCTATTAATTGGCGACCAAACGCAACAACTATTTATTACCTAAATGGGAAAATGAACCACAGTCGAGTGCAAATAGATGATATTAAAGGCTCCTTAATATTCCCATCAGCTATTAATTCACCTTCATATATAGTAGCTACTAAACTATTCCAAAATCAATTTTATAAGACATTTTAAACATAGGAGTAAATAGCATGAAAAAATTACTTATTATGTCACTTTTTATTCTTTTTACAGGATTCTTTGTTAATCAAGCATCTGCGGTAAATTGGGTATATTTAACATCCAACAGTTACAATTCTTCACTGTACTATGATAATGACCGTATTAAATATTTTCCCGGTGGTAATATAGCAGTTGCAATTAAATCAGTATTACCTAATGGCGTTAGTTATGAAAATATCATCATGATTGATATACAAAATAATGATGCTTATTTTGTAGCTGAAAATGGCAAAGTAATTAATCCTCCCAAACGTGTAACAATCAAATCTGGGGATCCATTAGATACACTCAAAAGAAAACTACAAAGATAAAATAAGACGGTTTCTATGACACTTAATCAGTTATAGAAACCGTCTTTATATTTAATATTTTAAATTGAGTTGTTGTTTAACAACTTGAAATATCTTACTTACTTTTTCAGAATCACTAACCTTGCCTTTATTATAAGAAGCACCATTAAAAACTGAATAATACCAATTACCTTCATCATAACCAAAAGAATATCGTTCTACTCCAAACGGCATATTACCTGGTCGTACTTCTTTGACTACTGCATATATATCAGCAGTCTTTTTGCCACCCACATAGTTAGTATCAACATAATAGTTATTATTAGAGGAACTATATACCCATATATCCTCAGCATTGGCTACTGTAGATGCCCCTAAAATGCCAGCTAAACAGAGACTTAACAATAATGATTTTTTCATTGTACTCACACCTTATATAAACACACAATACATTAATAACCTTACTATATCAAAGATGTATAATTTTCTCTTAAAAAGAACATGAACCATTCATAAATTGTAAATTTCTTCATCGTCGCTAAGAGATCTGCTTTGCAGAAAAATTTATAAGCTCCTATGGATAACCACTAGAGAAAAGCATATTAGTAAATCAATATATAGAAAATAACTAAAAAAAGGACGAGCGGCAACTCGTCCTTTTTATATTGTAGGCAATATTTTGTACGCTTTACTACCTATCTATAGTATACCATAAATAAATTTCCAAAAGATAATCAAAAGACACCCAGAAATTTGGCCCTTTCTAGGTGTCTTTTTCAGGTGTACCAATTAAGATACCCCATACTCTTCAAGTTAATTATAACACAGTTAACACTATGAATTTATCTAGTTCTATCTATTACACAATTACGAATAGTAATATTGTAATAACAATCAAAACACCAATCACAGCGTAGTCCATCGTTTTCAAACCTACAGATGCGGCAAAGCTATGTGTAGGTCCACCGAATCCGCGTAGTTCTAGGGACAACGCCATTGTTTCGGATCGACCTAAGGATTTTAAGAGCAATGGTTGAATCACGGATGCGTAAGATTTCATGCGCTTCAAGAAGTTGCCTTCTAAGGATAAACCACGGCACGCTTGCGCTTCTTGTACAGCATGGCTTTCAGCAATGAAATCAGGCACGAAGCGAAGTGCAGCAG
>ERZ772999.1159-NODE-1159-length-15599-cov-21.960178_pt1 | contig 15599 bp, 7 predicted proteins | sample MGYA00511467_ERZ772999 | MGnify/ENA primary metagenome ERZ772999 (study PRJEB29015, sample SAMEA2738064) | human oral metagenome | biome: human oral; feature: human-associated habitat; material: saliva | place: China | collected 2218 ... | reverse complement strand
ATGACGGGCACCGCCGCCTCTGTGTACGCGAAGGTGGTCACCACGCTGGGCTCCCAGCTGCGGAGCAGGGCGATGGTGACCATTGCCGCCCTACTGGGGGTGGCCGGCCTGGTGCTGTGGCCGGTGGCCGCCCTGCCCGTGGCCGAGGCGGACCAGGGCTCCAGCACGCTCCCGCTCGCGCAGTCCGGCGGGCTCTCCGCGGAGATCGCACCGGCCGCCCCGGCAGCTTTGGCGAAGCCGTCCACGACGTCGGCCTCAACGACGGCCGCCCCATCCACCCCGGCGGAGAAGGACAAGACCACCAACCAGGTGACCGTGAGCATCGACGCCATGGCCCCCGAGGTGCTCCACAGCGACCAGGACCTCAACCTGACCGGCACCATCACCAACGGAACCGCTCAGACCATCACCGGGGCGGACCTGGTGACGCGGGTGCAGCGATCCACGGAGGCCACGAGTCGGGGCCTGAGCAAGTGGCTGACCGGGACCGACGAGTCGGGACTGTCCGACCCCTTCACGGTCCCACTGGGTCACGACCTTCAGCCGGGGGGCGTCTCCCAGTTCTCCATCACCATTCCCGCCGACGAGCTGCCGCTGGACAGCACTGACCAGTGGGGGCCGCGCGGCGTCTCCGTCGCCCTGGCGACCCAGGACGTCTCCCTGGCCCAGGACCGCAGCATCCTCGTGTGGGACAGCGGCACCTCCGCCGCGCCGGTGCGCATGACCGTCTTCCTGCCGGTGACCGCCTCCGCTCAGGAGATGGCGGTGCTGTCCGCCCCGCATACCCAGGAACGCACGGAGGCCCTCAGTCGCATCCACAACCGGGTCCTGGGCCTGGTGAGCATGGCCGGCGACGGCGTCGTGGTCGCCGTCGACCCGGCACTGATCGAGGCCCTCGGTGTCACCACGGCCAGCCTCGAGCAGGCCGCCCGCAACAGCAGCTCCCAGCCCTCCACGCCGGACGCCTCCCCTCAGGCGCCCCAGAGCGCCGACTCCTCCGCGTCGTCGGCCCCGACCGCGCCGTCGACGCCGGCCCCCTCGGCGAGCACCGCCACGTCCCCGCAGGCCGGGGGCACCGCGACGTCGCCATCGGACAAGAAGGCGTCTCAAGTCTCCAACGAGGTCATCCAGCTCTCCGCCGCTCTCGCACGAGCCATCCACACCGACAGCCTCGTGGCTCTGCCATGGGGCGACTCCGACACCGCGGCCCTGGCGCACCTGCAGCAGACGAGCCTCATCGAGACCGCCGCACGGCGCACCCAGGAGTCGGCCATCGTCAAGGTGGGGGCCCCGACGTCGGTGTCCTGGTTGGCCTCCAGCGTCGCGGACACCACCACGGTCAATGCGCTGACGCAACCGGATTCGACCATCATCGCCTCACCGGAGTCCTTGCCCCCGCCCGACGACCTCACCTACACCCCCTCCGGTCTGGGCGCCTCCGGGGACCACGCGGTCCTGATCCCGGAGCAGTCCCTGTCGGGGGCGCTCACCGGTGAGGACGCCAAACCCACTGCCTCCGATCAGGGCACCCCGACCACCCAGAGCGCCCAGGCCACCGCGCTCGACACCCGCCAGCTGCTGCGCAGCGACAGTGCCATCCTGGCCCGCCAGGCCCCGGCGCTGGAGCGGGACATCGTCGTGGCGATGCCCCGCCAGGCCGCCTCCGCCGTGCAGTCATCGGTCGTGCGCGAGCGGGTGGCCGCCCTGCGCTCGGTCCCCTGGACCCAGTCCCAGTCTCTGTCCGCCCTCCAGGAGCGCGCCCAGCAGGAGGTCTCGGCCGTGGCCGAGGGCACCTCTCGGATCGATCGCTCCGAGACGCCGGAGACGGTGATCGACGTCGACGAGCTGTCCGCCGACACCCTCGCCGCCGCCGGCCGTACCGCCACGACCCTGCAGTCGATCTCCTCAGTGCTTTCCGAGCCGGCCGCCCTCCTGGGCGACTACACCAGCCTGGAGGCGGTGGTCTCCTCAGCGTCCTGGCGCTCGGATCCCAAGACCCGCAATGCCCAGATCCCCTATGCCGAGGCGGCCGGCGCCGGCGTGACCTCATCGCTGGCCGCGGTGCCGTCGTCGACCATCAACGTCATCAGCTCCGAGGCCCAGCTGCCGGTACGCATCACCTCCTCCCTGAACCAGGACGTGACGGTTCAGGTCTACCTGGTCTCGAACAACAAGCGACTCCAGGTCCCGCGCACCACCACCGTGCGGGTCCCGGCCCACCAGCAGGCCAAGGTCACAGTGCCGATCCAGGCGGTCGGCTCCGGCGACGTCGCCCTGACGGTGCAGGTGCTCGCCCCCGACGGCACCAACGTGGGCACCCCCACCACCGTCAACATGCGCGTGCGCGCCGACTGGGAGGGACGCGGCACCGGAGTCATCGTCGGGGTCCTGGTCGCCATCGTGGTGACCGGTACGGTGAGGACAGTACGACGAGGCCGCCGCACCTCAGTGGCCGCGGCTGCACAGGAGACGGCATGAGCATCATCAAGCGTGTACGGATCGGGCGATCCTCCTCCCAGGGGCGCAGCCAGGCCTCCCTGGCGCGCTCCTCGGCCGTCATGGCCTCGGGGACCCTGGTCTCCCGCATTCTGGGCATGGTGCGCAACGCCCTGATCGTCATGGCGCTGGGCGCCACCGGGTCGGGGGCCGCCGACGCCTTCAACACGGCCAACAACCTGCCCACCTACCTGTACAACATGATGATCGGCGGGATCCTCAACGCGATCCTGGTGCCGCAGATCGTTCAGGCGCTGCGACGGCGCAACGGCGAGGAGGTCGTCAACCGCCTCCTGACCGCCGCGGCCACGCTCATGCTGGTGGTCACGTGCATCGCGACTGCGGCCGCGCCCCTCATCTTCACCCTCAACGCCAACTCCTTGGCCCAGGGGCAGTGGCGAGCGCTGTCCTTCGCCTTCGCGTTCTGGTTCATGCCGCAGGTCTTCTTCTACGGCCTGTACGCCCTGTGGGGGCAGGTGCTCAACGCCCGCTCGAGCTTCGGGCCCTACATGTGGTCGCCGGTGCTCAACAACATCATCTCGATCGCCTCGATCCTGTTCTACCTCCATATCTACGGCCGCTACACCACCGGTGAAGGCGCAGAGGTCTGGGACTGGGGCCGGATCACCCTCATCGGGGCGACGACGACCCTGGGCATCGCGGTCCAGGCGCTGATCCTCTACATCCCCCTGGTGCGCTCCGGGTTCCGGCCGCGCATCATCTTCGGGGTGCGGGGCCTGGGGCTGGGCAAGACCGTCAAGGTGGCCCTGTGGGCGCTGGCCGGGGTGGGCGTGGCCAGCCTGAGCAACTGGATCACCTCCAACCTGGGCTCCTACGCGGTCACGGCCTCCGAGCAGCCCGAGTACGCGAACGTCATCGTCCCCTCCACGACCATGTGGCTCAACGCCTACCTGGTGTACATGCTGCCCCAGTCACTCGTGGTCACCTCCATCATCACGGCCCTGTTCACCCGGATGAGTGAGAAGGCCGCGGCCGGGGACGCGGCCGGCGTGCGCGAGGACCTCTCCTTGGGGCTGCGCTCGGCGGGCGTCTTCACGGTGCTGGCCACCGCGGGCATCTGCGTCCTGGCCGTCCCGGCCCTGCAGCTCTTCACCCCCTCGATCTCCCTGCCCGAGGCCCAGGCCAGCGCCCCCATGCTCATCGCTCTGGCACTGGGCATCGTCCCGCAGGGGATCTGGTTCGGGACCCAGCGGGTGATGCTGGCCTACTCCGATACCAAGCGGCTGCTGCTGGCCGACGTCGTCGTCGGCGTCATCCCCGTGATCCTGTGCGTCCTGGCCTACTTCGTCGCCCCGGCCAACCACTGGATGACCTGGGCGGGCGCGGCCAACACGATCAGCCAGATCGGGGGCTGCGTGGTGGTCATCCCCATGATGCGCTCCCACCTGCCCAGCCTCGACGGCCGCAAGATCGTCACCACCCACCTGCGCCTCATCATGGCGGTGGCGCCCGCGGTCGTCGTCGGGATCCTGCTCAACACGATGCTCGGTGACATCGACGCCGACTCCTCCCTGGCCAACATGACCGCGGCACTCGGACACATCGCCGTGGTCGCCACCGTCATGTCACTCATCTACCTGCTGATGGGGCGCATTGTCCGGATCGAGGAGATCACAGTCGCCTTCCGGCCCTTCTCGCGGATCCTGTCCACGCTCGGTCGGCGTCTGCCCGGCGCCCCCGGGCGAGCGGTCCTGGCGGCTGCGGCCTGGTTGTCACCGGCGCAGCCGCAGACCCAGGCAACCGCTCAGATGGCGGCCGTCCAGACGCCTGCACCCCCGCCGCCACCGGCTCAGGCGGCCTCAGGCCCCTCCGGTCTTTCAACGGGGACGACGGCGCATGGTGCTGTTGGCTACACCTCCGGGGGTGCTCAAGCGATTCCGCCCGCACCGCCGCCGCCTGCTCAGGCCCAGGCCCACTCCTGGGGACAGCCGGGTCAAATGGGGTCTCAGCCCGCGGGCGGCCACCCCTCTCAGGCCGTGGCGGGCCACCCTCACAACGGGCAGCCCGTCCAGCGTCTCGCACCGCCGCCCCCGGCACCCTCGCAGGCCGCGGCCGCACCTCCGCCCCCGAGCGCCGATGCCGCAGCCGGCTCCTCCCACCACTGGCCCACCCCGGGGCAGGTACCAGCCAACGCACCCGGGAGTATCCCGCCGTCGCTGCCGGCCAGTATTCCCCCGTCGCGGGGGGCCACAGGACGCTCCGCCGCCCACCCGTCACACAGCTCTGCCCACACCGGCCACATCACCCCGGTCTGGAGCCCGCGGACAGTTACGATGGGGTCAACTGGTTCAGAGGGACAACCATCCCAAGGAAGGAGACGCATGTCGGAGGCGACGCCGATCGGCAGTGGTCGCTACGGGCTCCTGGGAACGCTGTCCACCACCCTGCCGCGTATTGTCAGGCACCGTGGCGTCGACACGATCCTGGATCGAGACGTCACGATCCTGGTTCTCACCGACGCGACGCTTCATCGCGACAACGTCCTGGAGTCGGCCAGCAGGGCGGTGCTGGTCGAGGACCAGCGTCTCCAGCAGGTCTATGACGTCGAGCGCGCCGAGCCCTCCGTCATCGTCACCGAGCCGCTGACCGGACGCACCTTCTCCTCATTGGTCTCCCGGGGCATGCCCCCGGCGCAGGCGCGCGCCATCATCGGCGAGACCGCGCAGGCGCTCGACGCCGGTGCTCGCCGGGGACTGCACCACCTCAACCTGTCGCCGGAGTCCATCCGCGTTCTTCCCGACGGAACGGTGAAGGTCAGTGGCCTGGGCATTGAGGCCGCAGCCCTCGATCTGGAGAGCCGGGTCGCCGGCCATGACCCATCGGCCGCCGACCGTGCCGACGCCCGCTCCCTGGTGGAGATCCTCTACTACGGTCTGACCGGCCGGTGGCCGGGCAAGCGCCCCGGTATTCCCTCCGCACCTCGACTGGGCGGCGTCCCGGTCAAGCCCTCCACGCTCGTGCCGGGAATCGACCCGATCCTGGATGATCTGTGCGAACGCACCTGGAGCAGCCAGCCCCCCATTTCCGCTGCTGAGGTGGCGCGCTCACTGGGCACCTGGGACCAGGTGGCCGGCTACCACGACTCCGGGCCGGCGCAGCGCCCCTCGTCCCAGCACCCCTCGTCGAGCGGCGGCGCCACTGGTGGCGGTGCCGCAGGTGCCTCGGCCGCCGTCAGTGCCGCGGGAGCCGGTGTCGCCAACGCGGCGCGCGGAGTCCTGGACCGGCTGCGGCGCAGCGGTGCGGGCAAGAGCACCACGGTCAGCGCACCGGCGGGCCAGACGGCACCTGCACCAGTTCAGCCGGAACCGGCACCATCCGTCGAGCCCACCGCCTCCGACACGCCTGCCGAGCAAACCTCCATCATCGAGGCGGCCTCGACTGCCACAACACCGGTCACGCAGGCCCCTGATCCGCAGCAGCCCGAGTCGGCGGCCGCGCAGAAGCAGTCCACCGACGACGTCTACGTCCAGGTCACCGGACCGACGAACCCGATCCCGAACGTCCTGTCGACCGCCTCCGAGACTGTTCCCGGGCCGGCCCCGGTCCCGGCCGAGCCCTTCACCGGCAGCTTCCCGGCCTTCGATGACGACGAGGATGAGGAGGTCGACCCCGAGGCCGCTCGCCGCGAGCAGCGCACGACCAGCTCGGTCCTGGTCACCTTCTTCCTCATGGTCATCGTCTTGCTCGTGGTGGCCAGCTACATCGTGTACCAGACAATCGGCATCCCCTTCGCGGACAAGGACCGCGCGGCCGCTGACACCGTCCCCTCGGCCAGTGCCCAGGAGAACGGCGGCGGGGGCGGACAGCAGCCCGCGCCCCAGCCGGCTGAGGCCAAGCCCGAGATCGCCGGTGTCAACGTGGTCAACAACCTGAGCACGCAGGCGGCCAACAACCAGCAGTACCTGGCTGACGGGGACACGAGCCACGCCTGGTTCTCCCACAACAGCAGCAGTCAAGAGCTGCTCCAGCCGATCGACATCGAGATCAAGCTCAAGAACCGAGCCAAGGTCTCAGAGATCGATCTGCAGGGCACCAATGAGGGCGGGCTGGTCGAGGTCCGTGCCACGGACATCAACAACGCGGGCGGCGGCACGGTCCTCGCCCAGGGTCCCTTCACCTCGGGAAACACCACCCTCAAGGTCGACAACCCCCAAGAGGTCGACACCATCGTCATCAGGGTGCTCCAGCTGCCCAAGAACAGTGAACCCGGCGAGTACCCCTACAAGGCGACGGTGACTGAGGTCACAATCAAATAGGACCTTCCCTGGGAACAGACTGTATTCATTACCAGTTACCTCAGGTAGCCGCACACTGCGGCCCCTATCCGCTCGTCAGGAGAGTCATGATTCACGACGTCGTCATCGTCGGCTCCGGTCCCGCCGGCTACACAGCCGCCATCTACGCGGCCCGCGCCCAGCTCAATCCGGTCATTCTGGCCGGTTCGGTGACTGCCGGCGGTGCCCTGATGAACACCACCGAGGTGGAGAACTACCCCGGCTTCGTCGAGGGCATCATGGGCCCTGAGCTCATGACCCAGATGCAGGAGCAGGCCGAGCGCTTCGGTGCCGACATCCGCTACGAGGACGTCACCGCCCTCGAGCTGGAGGGCGACGTCAAGCGCATCACCACCTCTGACGGCGTCTACGAGGCCCGCACAGTCATCATCTCCACCGGCTCGGAGTACCGGCACCTGGGCATCGACGGGGAGGAGCGCCTCTCCGGCCACGGCGTGTCCTACTGCGCCACCTGCGACGGGTTCTTCTTCAAGGACCAGGACATCGTCGTCGTCGGTGGTGGGGACTCGGCCATGGAGGAGGCCACCTTCCTGACCCGCTTCGCCCGCTCCGTGACGGTGGTCCACCGCCGCGACGAGCTGCGCGCCTCGGCCGTCATGGCCAAGCGCGCCCAGGAGGACCCGAAGATCTCCTTCGCCTGGAACTCGCGAGTCGTCGAGCTCGACGGTGAGGACTCGCTGACCGGCGTCACCCTGGAGGACACCGTCACCGGGGACCGCCGCCGGCTCGAGGCCACGGGTCTGTTCGTCGCCATTGGACAGGTGCCGCGCAGCGAGCTCGTCACCGACGTCCTCGAGCTCGACGAGGCCGGCTACATCAAGGTCGAAGCGCCTTCTCAGCGCACCCGCATCCCCGGGGTCTTCGCCTGCGGTGACGTCGCCGACCCCACCTACCAGCAGGCGATCACGGCGGCCGGGTCCGGCTGCCGAGCGGCCCTGGACGCCGAGCACTACCTGACCACTCTGCAGGCCTGAGGGTCGGCTGCCTCCACTCAGCACAGGGCCGAGCCGGCACCGCCGACGTCGCATCGCCGGCCCCGTCCATCCTGACTCACCCACCCACAACGTTCGAGGAGAACAATCATGTCCGAGGCTCTCGCCGTCACCGACGCCACCTTCGAGGAGGAGGTCCTCAAGTCCGAGGTGCCCGTCGTCATCGACTTCTGGGCCCAGTGGTGCGGCCCCTGCCGCCAGATGGCGCCGATCGTGGACGAGGTCGCCGCCGACTTCGGCGACAAGGTCAAGTTCGTCAAGGTCGACGTGGACGCCAACCCGGCCACGGCCCGCTCCTACGGCGTGCGTTCCATCCCCACCTTCGCGGTGGTGCGCGACGGCGAGGTCTTCCACCAGTTCGCCGGCTCGCGCCCCAAGGCCTCCTTCAAGGCCGAGGTGGAAAAGGTCCTGGCCTGAGCCCAGGGCATCCGCTCTCCCTTCCAACTCTCACGTATCGGCCCACCGAGCCGCCCCTCAGGCATCTTGGTGGGCCGATACGCGTGACACCGTCCTGCCGGGTTGTCTGATGTCTGATTCCGTCGTCGAGCGGGCCGTGACCGTATCTGACACCGCATCTGTCACCCGCCGTCATGGCCCCGTAGAATCGCACCGGATTCGCACGCGGCACCAGGGCATGCGACACGGCAAGAAGGCGGCACATGCAGCACACCCAGTACATCTCCACCCGTGGCCAGATGGCGGCAGCCGAGTTCACGGAGGTTCTTCTGGCGGGCCTGGCACCCGACGGTGGCCTGGCGGTACCGAGCCGTCTTCCCGCCCTGAGCCCCGAGCAGATCGAGGCCTGGCGGCCCTTGGGATACGCCGACCTGGCCACGGAGGTCATCGGCCTGTTCGCCACCGACATTCCCCGGGAGGACCTGGCCAAGCTGACCCAGGCCGCCTATGGCCCGCAGCGGTTCTCCCAGCCGGTCGTCCCTGTCACCGGGCTTGACGACGTCGCCGACGGCCTGACCCTCGTGGGCCTGTCCGAGGGACCGACGATGGCCTTCAAGGACCTGGCCATGCAGTTCCTGGGGCAGGCGATTCCCTATGTGCTGGCCAAGCAAGGCCAGGTTCTCAACATTCTGGGCGCCACCTCCGGCGACACCGGTTCGGCGGCCGAGCACGCCTTCAGGGGGCAGGAGGGCGTCAGCGTCTTCATGCTCTCACCAGCCGGCCGCATGAGCCCGGTGCAGCGCGCCCAGATGTACACCCTCCAGGACGCCAATATCCACAACATCGCGGTGCGCGGTGTCTTCGACGACTGCCAGGCGCTGGTCAAGGCGCTGAGCAACGACGCGGAGTTCAAGGCCGCTCATCACCTGGGCGCCGTCAACTCCATCAACATCGGCCGGATCGCCGCGCAGGCCGTCTACTACGTGTGGTCCTGGCTGCGGGTCACCGACACCGTGGAGGAGGGGAGCCGCGCCGGCTACCGCATCGATGTGTGCGTGCCCTCGGGCAACTTCGGCAACATCTACGCCGGATTCCTGGCCCGGTCCATGGGGGTGCCGATCCGCCGCCTCATTCTGGCCACCAATGAGAACAACGTGCTCGAGGAGTTCTTCACCACCGGCATCTACCGGCCCCGTTCCGCGGAGGACACCCTGGCCACCTCCAGCCCGTCCATGGACATCTCCAAGGCCTCCAACCTAGAGCGCTTCATCTGGGCGCTGCTGGGCCCCGAGGTCTTCGTGCAGCGCTGGGCGGAGCTGGAGGCCACCGGCACGCTCGACCTGCGCGATCAGCTCCCGCGCCTGCGCGAGGAGTTCGGCTTCGTGGCCGGCACGTCCTCACACGCTGACCGACTGGAGGCCATCCGCAGCGTCAAGGAGCGCTCCGGCCGGCTCATCGACCCGCACACGGCCGACGGCGTCACGGTCGCTCTGCGCGTCATGGAGACCGGTTTCCCCACACTCGTCATGGAGACCGCCAAGGCCGCGAAGTTCCCGCAGACGGTGGCCGAGGCGCTCGGGAGCGAGCCGGAGACCCCCGACGTCGTCGCCGATCTGCTCGCCCGGCCCCAGAAGGTCGAGACGATCGACAACGAGGAGGCTCCTCTGCGCGCCCTCATCGAGGAGCGGGCCCTGACCCGCTGACCGAGGTCGGCCCGTAGGGCTACTGACACCTCACCGCGCCGCGCATCGCACCCACGATGCGCGGCGCGTCCTTGTCCGGCACGCGCGCCGTCCCAGCGATGAGGTGAGGAGCATGTTTCACGTGAAACACCGCGGAATACTCCTGCCCCGCCGACTGCTGAGCACGGCTGGGTCCGTGGCAGACTTAGGGCTACGGACGCATCAGTGGCGACCAAGGAAGGACCGCAGGTGAGTGAGAGCAGTAACCAGGTGAAGGGCAACCGACTCGACCCGTGGCTGGACAGCTACGCGGCACGAGCCCACGGTCTGCGTGCCTCGGAGACGCGGTCCCTGTTCGCCGTCGCCTCCCGTCCCGAGGTCGTCTCCCTGGCCGGCGGCATGCCCAACCTCAAGGACCTCCCGCTGGAGCGTCTGGCCGAGGCCACCGCGCGGATGATCCGAGAGGACGGAGGCCGGGCGCTGCAGTACGGGAACGGGCAGGGACTGCCGCGGCTACGAGAGCAGATCACCGAGGTCATGGCCCTGGAGGGCATCAGGGCCGACCCGGAGGACGTCATTGTCACCACCGGCTCTCAGCAGGCCGTCGACATCGTCACCGAACTCTTCGTCGACCCCGGCGACGTGGTCCTGACCGAGGCGCCCACCTACGTCGGCTCACTGTCGATCTTCGCGACCTACCAGGCCGATGTGCAGCAGGTGCCCATCGATGCCGGAGGCGTCATCCCTGAGGCTCTGGAGGAGACGATCGTCCGTCTGGAACGTGAAGGACGCCGTATCAAGTTCTTCTACTGCCTCCCCAACTTCCATAACCCCGCCGGAGTGACCCTCGCCGAGGAGCGCCGTGGACAGGTCGTTGAGATCTGCCGACGCCACCACATCCTCATCGTGGAGGACAATCCCTACGGTCTTCTGGGCTTCGAGGGGCAGACCTACACCGCGCTCAAGACCCTCGCGCCCGACGACGTCGTCTACCTGGGTTCTTTCTCCAAGATCTTCGCCCCGGGATACCGAGTGGGCTGGGCCGTGGCCCCGCCGGCCGTGCGGGAGAAGATGAAGCTGGCCTCCGAGGCGGCGATTCTATGCCCGTCGTCGGTGGGTCAGTTCTCGATCTCCATGTACCTGGAGCAGTTCGACTGGAAGCAGCAGATTGTGGACTTCCGGGCCATGTACCAGGAGCGGCGCGACGCCATGGTCTCGGCGCTGGAGGAGTTCCTGCCCATGTGCCACTGGAATGTGCCCGACGGTGGCTTCTACGTGTGGGTACGGCTTCCCGAGGGTCTCGACGCCAAGGACATGCTGCCGCGCGCGGTCACGAGCCTGGTCGCCTACGTCTCCGGGACGGCCTTCTACGCCGGCGGCAGGGCGGGGCAGGACCACCTGCGACTGTCGTTCTGCTACCCCGAGCCCGCCGAGATCCGTGAAGGGGTGCGCCGGCTCTCGGGCGTCGTGACCCGCGATCTCGAGCTGCTGAGCCTGTTCGGGCCCACCCACAGTCCCCATCCGTCCGAGGGCGTCCACGCGCCCGCACCCGACCAGATCTGAGGTTGACGATGAACCAGTCTCCACTCCGTATCGCTGTCCTCGCCGGCGGATTGAGCCATGAGCGCGACATCTCCTTGCGCTCGGGGCATCGCGTCGCCCAGGTGCTCAAGCACCTCGGGCACACCGTCCTCGTCCTGGACATCGACGCACGCACCATTGGATCGCTCAAGACCTTCGGGCCCGACGTCGTGTGGCCCTTGGTTCACGGCGGTCCCGGGGAGGACGGAGGACTTCAGAACGTCCTCATCTCCCTAGGACTGCCGTATGTCGGCACGCACTCTGACGGCTGCCAGCGGGCCTCATTCAAGCCGACCGCCAAGGCGAGTGTTCGCACCGGAGGAGTGATTACTCCTGATTCATTGACGCTTCCACAGTCCTATTTCAGTCAGTTGGGGGCCCAGGAGGTTCTCACCGTCGTGGCCGGCCATTTGGGCCTTCCAGTGGTGGTGAAGCCGCATCAGGGAGGCTCCGGCCTTGGTGTCTCCTACGCATCGACGGCGGACGAACTGCGCTCCGCGATGGTGGCGTGCTTCGCCTACGACGAGCGCGCCCTCATCGAGCGCTACGTCGCCGGGACGGAGCTGGCGGTCTCCGTCGTCGACACGGGAGAGGGGCCACGTGCACTTCCCCCTGTTGAGGTCGTCACCGACGGGCAGTATGACTTCGATGCACGGTACAACCCGGGCCGTTCGGAGTACTTCGTGCCGGCTCGGCTGGATGAGGCGGTCATCGAGAAGGTGAAGAAGACGGCAATCACGGTTCACACCACTCTCGGGCTGGGCAATCTCTCGCGCACCGACCTCATTCTCGATGACGAGGCGACTCCGTGGTTCATCGACGTCAACGTCATTCCAGGAATGACGGAGACCTCCCTGCTGCCCATTGCCGCAGAGGCCGAGGGCTCCTTGGACGACCTGTATGACGCGTTGGTGAGGAACCCGCTGGTTCATCCGTAACGCCGGCTCGGTTTCACGTGAAACGGTGGCTCCACTCCTATTGAGTGGGGCCACCACTGTATTCATTGAACATTTCTCAGGGCGTCAAGCGGATATCGCCATCGGCCCCTCCTTCTCGACGACGCTCCATCACGAGTAACCGGAGGGCCTGCGGTTTCACGTGAAACCGGATGCGGTGTGCGTGTGTCATCGCCCTGGTGAGACACGTCTGCCGTACGGTGGTCGTGGCACGCTGCTCTCGGAACGAGGGCAGGGGCTAGCGCTACTCGGACCGGCCTCGATATCCCGTCAGAACGATCAGTGCTGGCATCGTAACGGGAGGCAGAGCATCGGGACATTCGGAACCCTCAGCGTTTCACGTGAAACCTGCTTATGAGCTTCCCGCCTCTCGTGCTGATGAGGGGGTTTACGGTTCCTTCGTTTGAGGAGGGGCGCGCTATGAACGCAAGGCGCTACCGCCCTCGTTGATGTGCTTCGAGCGCAGCGCACGGCAAACAATACTGCCCGGCGCGTCATAGGTATGGACGTCATCGCCCATACACAAGCGCCAGCACATCGGGACATGGAGCGCGCACGCTCAACGCAGCGCGATCATGTTTCACGTGAAACCAGGCGTGGGCTGTGCCCACCGACCACATCAGCATGTCTCAGCCACGTCCACCGGGTACGCACCCTACTCCCATTCACTATCTCATCGCGTGCCGCTGAGAAATGCTGGTGGCGTCAGATGCTCGGGACGCATCCGGTCTAGCCAGCGTTTCGATAAGACGGGCCGCACGGCTGCTACGGGGAGACACGAGAGTGGGCGGCCTCAGACGAGCAGGACACGAATCGGCTCTCATCGTCAACATGGGGCAATGCCACCGGCAAGGTCGACGCAGGGACACATGGAATTCACTCTGCCACCCACGACCCACTACCGATACTGCGTCCCTTTGTTTCACGTGAGACCTGCCGTCGGCTGCAGCCTCACTCAACTCTGCACATACGTGCGTCAGCTTCACGACGGGAGAGGGGCTCGGCTCGATGCCGAACTGAAACGGTGGCCACCTATCGGGGTGCGTCCCGGCTCAACCTGACACCCAACGGTTCGCATAAAGGGAAGTCATCCTCGGAGTAGGGGTACTCCGAGCTACCAGGTGCCGTCGCCATCAATCGGATTCGGATGGAACACGTTCATGCCAAGACAGCCCCGGCGCCACCTCCTGGAGCTAGCTGTCGTACCGAATGGCACGTTACTCGTGGTCGATGACGATCACCGTCCTCTGTCCCTCGAGTGGGCCTACGCCCACACCTACACCAGCCAGACCCAGCGCGAAGCCGCCTACCAGACCTGGCTCCACCACTACAACCACCACCGACCCCACACCGCCCTGGACGGCCAAACCCCCGCCAACCGCGTTCACACGCTCACAGGGAAGTACACCTAGGCCTGCCAATGAAGCCTGACGAACGAGCTCAGCTCCTATGGACTCCGGCTCCTGAAGCGTCCACTCTGCTTATCCCGCGGGTCCGGTCGATTGGCAGGCCCGCGGTACCCTTCGTAGCTCCCGGTCTTTCTGCATGCACTCCAGACTGCCGTACTGAACCGGAACGCTCCGCGTACCGCCGACCCCGTTGATCTCGCGGTTTCACGTGAAACCGGGTCCGAGCCGTCGCACTGGTATTGCCAGAGCACAGACAGGAGTCCGCTATGCCGTACGCGCGCTCAACCTCATGCACCGATGCGGAGGCGGTGCAATCACAATCTGAGTGAACGAGTCGAGCAATCTGCTGCACGGCTCCATGCTGAACATCGACGCCCGGCACATGCAATCAGGTGCGCGGCAGACTTCTGTTCTTCGCGTCGGAACATGTGTGAGACCCTCGCGTCGTATTCATCGCTCGGGGATGAGCGGTACCTCCCCCGGGGGAGGCCTAGCATCCTGTTCCCGGACGCCGGGATGAACCCTGCGAGCATTGACGGGACGCCGCCGGCCGAATCAGAACGAGAGCTCTCTTCAGCGACTTATGCGGTTTCACGTGAAACCTCCCCCGCCCAGGCGCAGTGCTCGTGTACATACTCGGTTTGGTGGGAGGAACCCAGCGGCCTGATGCTGTCCTCCATATCGACCGGCGATGCTCGGCGCAACAGCGACGCCGTGCACTCAGGTACTGATCCTGCCGCGCTGAGAACAGCAGGATTACCGATGCTCACATTGCCGGGAGGTAGCCGGTGTCTCCCCCGGGGAAGAGGCCGGTAGGCCGGCTATCGCTCGCGCGCAGCACGCCGCGGGCTTACAGGCGTCACGCAGACCAGGAAGACGATGAACGAGAGCCGGCTTCAGACAGTTCTCTCCCTGTTTCACGTGAAACCAGCCCAGCCCCCGAGAAACGGCCGCCATACCACCCACGCCAGTCCGGAGGCGCACGTTGTCACTATCGGATTTGCCGTGCTTCTCCAACAGACAGCACTCGATCTGTCCCGCCCAAAGCGGATGTATCTGCCACGTTACTCCGCGGCAGCAGTACGTCGTATCCCATCGGGCGCGACGAACTCGACGGGAGCCGCTACCGGCCGCTGGGATACGGCATCAGGTTGCTTCTCAGGTGCGGCGGCCTACGACCTACCTGCCTCCGGCAAGGGAGAGGCCATCGCGTCTCATCCAGCAGCTTGGAGTCACGGCTTCTGCGCTCGGTGACGTCGGCAGAGTCTCACGGAGCATTGCCGTCGGACACTTCACCATTGGTTTCACGTGAAACCGACTCACAAACACAGTGCGGGCGTCATGGCAGCGACGACGTCATTCCGAGGGCCGCTCTCCCAGGATAGGTAAGCACGGCGCTCCTCTTAGCGATGTCTGGCACGCACATGACACGTGTGAGTAACCAGGAGCCTCACTCATGCCTCAGCACTGCGCCACGATACAGAGCTCCGCTCTTGACGCCGCGCTTGGTGCGCCAACAGATGCGCTACAGAGGACGTGAGCAACACGAGGAGTCCTCAGTGTTGGAATGCGAACCGATGCCTCCCTCGGGGAAGGGGCTGAGACGGCGTCACCGACCACTCATCGGCGACGTGAGCACGCACCATGTCCGCTAGATAGGCCTCAACGAAAGCCACCCTCCATCGAGCCTCTTCTGGTTTCACGTGAAACCAGCGCTCACGAGTATTCGGTATGAGTTCCCCTGTGTACTTTCCTCCGCTGTTCGTGGCCG
>ERZ772999.1158-NODE-1158-length-15612-cov-20.998072_pt1 | contig 15612 bp, 11 predicted proteins | sample MGYA00511467_ERZ772999 | MGnify/ENA primary metagenome ERZ772999 (study PRJEB29015, sample SAMEA2738064) | human oral metagenome | biome: human oral; feature: human-associated habitat; material: saliva | place: China | collected 2218 ... | reverse complement strand
GCTGTAGCGCTTAGCGGTGCGGAGCGTAGTAGAACGAGCCTGGGTAGAAGTCTGGGTAGAGTGCTTCTGTGCCGGATGCATGGTGACCTTTCTACGTCATCGGTTCGGGTTCCTATCATTATTCTAAAGACGCTACCTGTGAGCTAGCTATACGGCATCTTAGGAACCTGCAGGGTGCCCCCGCTAGGGCAGAGCGGGTAGGGCGGCGGCGCATCCGGTGGCGTGCATCGGGCGGCGCCCCCAGCCGGCGGGGCCTGCCTGAGTGTGGTGAAACGACATTGTTATCTCTCCCGGGAATAAACCTTTTGCACCCTTTGCAGAAGGTAGTTAAAGCATACGTTTACCCCCGTTCAAGACCGTTTTATTACAGCGGAACGCCCCCTACTTCTGCGGCAGGTAGGAGCTCAACAGTTCACGCTGCTCGGGGGACAATCGAGTCAAACGCCCCGCAACCGAATCCCAGAACGCCAGCACGGTAAAGGCACGCACGCATTCGCGGCCGTCCACCGGGGAGAGAATCGAGTAGCCAATACGCACGGATGCGGCGCTGACCTTCTCCACGTTCAGACGCACCGGCACGGGCTCACCGGTGTAGGGCAGCTGAGCCAGGTAGCGGATGCCGTGCTCGGCAATGAGCGCCTGCACGCCCTCGGCAACCAGCTCAAAAAGCGGAATCGGAGGCTGCGGTGCCACGGTGGGCTTCTGCCCAGAGGAGGGCGGCGGGCCGAAGAGCGCCACACGGGCTTCTTCCATGACTGAGAGGATGGCAACGTTGTTGACGTGCCCGTAGGCGTCCATATCGCCCCAGCGGGCGGGTACGTACACCAGCAGTTTGTCGGTGGTACCGACCTCAGAGGCGGGGGTCTTTTCGCGGTTCTTTTCGTGGCTTTGCATGGTTTTAACTCTACTCCCCCGCCGCTGTGAGGCGGCTATTCGTACGAATCTGCAAGGTATAGCAAATGGATCAAGTGATGATGATTCGGGTGCTAGAAATATGTTTGGTAGTTAAAGCGATGAGGCTCGAAAGCTACGATGCTTTCGAGCCTCATCCAACACACAGACATTTGAACGCATACAAGATTATACGGTTCACTGTCTATGATAGACCCACCCTGAGGGTCAACGGCATTTTTACGGTTTTATGACGAGGAATTCCAGAAATTTTCCATATTTTTCGTTTATTACTGTGTTGGAGTCTCTGCGGGCCCCAACACCGGCCCTCCCGGTAGCTACAGAACCTTAACGGCCCAGCGTAGCCGCAGTCTCCAGGGCATGATCAGCGTCGTACTCAGCAGTTGCCTGCTGAGCCTCCACAAAGGTCTGCTCATCAATCACGTGAGTGTGGCGGATACGAGCAAAGTACAGCAGGCTCAGCACCACAAAGTAGCCCACGCCCACAATTGCCGGAACCATAGAACCGCGCACCATGAAGAGCGCAACCCACACCGCGAAGAGCAGCAAAACGCCAACCGCCGCGGTGAACTGGCCACCCCACAGGCGGAAACCATTGGATGCAGGCTCAACACGCTTGTACACAACGTAAGCGAACAGAATCAGAACCCACACGGTCAGCGCGCACACCATGATTACGAAAATCATGGAGAGGAACGCTTCCTTCGGACTGTACAGCGCCAGCAGAATAGCAATGACCATGCCGCTGGTCGATACCCACACGGCGCGAGCCGGAACACCAGCACGGTTCACCTGAGCCAGCTGGCGAGGCGCCATGCCGTCAACCGCCAGGGAATGCAGCAGACGCGCACCCGCGTACAGGTTTGCGTTCGCGCTCGACAGTGCCGCAATCAGCACCACAAAGTTCACGAAGTGCGCCACACCCTGAATGCCGAGCTGTTCAAAGACCAGAACGAACGGGGAAGCATCCACCGCATCGCCTATGCCCGAGGCCGAACGCCACGGAATGATAGCAACAACAATCAGCACCGCCAGCACGTAGAAAGTCGCCAGGCGAATCATCATCGCCTTCGCCGAGGAACGCACCGAACGGGAGGGGTCCTTCGCCTCCGCAGCAGAGATCGAGATCATCTCAATACCACCGAAGGAGAACATCACAACAGCCAACGACAGCCACACCGACTGAGGGCCGTTAGGCATAAAACCGCCGTCGTTGAAGAGGTTCGCGGTACCCACCGCGGCGTGACCGGGCAGACCGAAGAAAACCAGGCACAGGCCCACCAGCAGGAAGGCAATAATCGAAATGACCTTAATCGAAGACAGGAAGAACTCCAGCATGCCGAAAGACTTCACGCTGGTCAGGTTCAGCACAATCAGCGCCACACCAAACGAGGCAATACCAACCCACAGGGGCAACTGCGGCCACCAATAATTCAAGTACATCGCAACCGACACCAGCTCAACACCGGCAATCAGGACAGTCGCCGTCCAGTAGGCGATGCGAGTCAAAAAGCCCGCGAAGGGGCCCAGGTAGCGGGTAGCAATAGTGCCGAAACCACCGCGGACAGGGTAGCGAACCGCCATTTCACCGGTTGCCGCGCCAATCACCGAAGCGAGCGCAGAACCAATAGCGTAGGTGAGAATGACCGCGGGACCAGCCATCGCGATGGCGGTGCCCGAACCCAAGAAGAGGCCCGTACCGAGCGCGGAACCCATCACGATCATGGTCATCTGTCCGTGGGACAGAGAACGCTTCAGGGTGCGCGATCCGGCGGTCCCCGCTGCAGCGTGGCTGCGGGTATCGTCGTTGTGGGACACGAAGGTGCCTTCCGTCAGTACGCCTTAGGGGCGTGATGTGCAATGTGTGCTCGCACCCGGCTTCTGCGGCTTCTAGCTTCGTTGACGGGTACGAATAGTTAACTATTCTACGGGCACACTCACATCGCTCAGAACGGCGCCGTCTAGAGCGCAGAAGCGAAAGGCACCGAACGGGGGTGCTCCCCCATCCGGTGCCTTTTATGTTTTAGCCTCGCGAGGCTTCCACGCTATTTAGTCCTGTGCCGCGCGGGTGTTCTCGTCGGCGTGCATAGCGTCCAGGTCGGGGCGCTCATAACCGCCCTGAATCTTCGACGAGATGGCGTAGCCAATAGAAATCAGCACGAAGAAGACGATGCCGACCATGATGGATTCCTGAACACCCGAGCCGGGCAACATGAACATTGCCGCCAGGGTCGCCAGAACACCCGCCAGAGCCAGACCTGCGGTTACGCGACCACCCAGCACGGTGAAGGAGGAGGCATCCTTCTGGTCCTTCTTGTACGCCTGGTAGGTCAGCAGAATCATGACCCACACGATCAGGATGCACAGGGTCACCAGCGCCATGAGCAGGGCAAAGATGTCGCCAATCTTGGCAACAGCCATCACGGTTGCCACAACAACACCGGTGAAGGAGATGAGCAGAGCCACGACCGGCACGCCGCGCGAGGAGGTGCGGGCAGCCACTACGGGAGCCATGCGGTCAGAGCCCAGGGCGTGTAGCAGGCGAGTTGCCGCGTACAGGGAGGCGTTAGCGCCAGAGAGCGCAGCAACGAGCACCACGAAGTTCATGATGTCCGCAGCGAAGGGGATACCCAGTTCAGAGAAGACGACCACGAACGGCGACTCTGTCAGATCCGAGTTCTGTGCGGCAGTCTGCCAGGGCACCAGACACAGAATAATTGCCATGGACACCACGTAGAAGGTGGACAGGCGCCAGATCATTGCCTTCACGCTGGTTGCCACCGAGCGTGCCGGGTCCTTCGCCTCCGCTGCGGAGAGAGAAATCATTTCCACACCGCCGAAGGAGAACATGACAACAGCCATCGAAATCCAGATGGATGCGGGGCCGTTGGGCAGGAAGCCGCCGTCGTTCACAAGGTTTGCGGTACCCGCCGCAGCGTGGCCGGGCAGACCCACAAACACCAGCAGTACACCAATCACCATGAACACAATGACGGCAGAAACCTTAATCGAAGAGAGCATAAACTCCAGGGCGCCGAAGGACTTCACGCTCACCAGGTTCAGCATCAGAATAATCGCGCCGAAGAGAGCGACGAACACAGCCAGGGGAACGTCCGGGAACCAGTACGCCATGTAGTGGCCAACCGCCACCAGCTCAGCACCAGCCAGCGGCACGGTGCACGCCCAATACGCCCAGCGAGTCAGGTAGCCGCTAAAGGGATTCAGGTATCGGCTCGCAATAGTACCGAAACCACCCTGGACGGGGTGACGCACGGACATTTCGCCCGCGCACGCAGCAATGGTTGCCGCAATCATCGCACCAATAGCGTAAGAGATGATTGCGCCGGGGCCCGCAATTTTAATAGCGGAGGAGGAGCCCAGGAACAGGCCCGTACCCAGCGCCAAGCCCATCGCAATCATGGTCAACTGGCCGTGGGAGAGGGAACGATTCAACGAGTCGTTCTTCTCCGACTGCTCGGGGGTGTTCCCCTGCAGTTTAGACATAACGTATCTCTTTCTTAGACATGCTGTGTATTGGATAAAGCTGAAATGGCAATGCCGCCCAGGCGTTAGGCCGGGCGGCTCTGCACATCAGCTATCAGGAGGTTAGCTTACGCCACGTACTCGAGTTCGTGACGCTTGAACCAACCAATAATCGGGTAGCTGATCGGCATGAGGAGCACCTCGACCAGGCACTTATAGATATAGCCAATCAGTACGTAGTTGATGAATGCTTCCACGGTGTCGATGCCGAGCACCGGTGCCGCAATGGAGCAAAAGATGACGGTATCGAGCAGCTCACCGACCAGTGTGGAGACAATCATACGCAGCCACAGGAAACGGCCCTTGCTTGCCTTCTTCATTGCCACCATGACCCAGGCGTTCAGGGTCTGACCGAAAAGGTAACCGAGCAGGGAGCCCGCAAAAATCTGCCAGACCGGACCGAGAACCTGCGCGAACGCCTCCTGGCCGGTGTAGAAGCTCGCAGCGGGCAGATGCACGATCAGCAGGAAGCACAGGGCCGCAAAAGCAGCCGAGCCGAAGGACGCCACAATCGCGCGGCGGGCACGCTTGAAGCCGTACACCTCAGAAAGAAGGTCGCCAATCACGTAGGCGAGCGGGAAGAGGAAGAAACCACCATCGGTAACAATGGTCGAGCCAATCAGGGGCAGCTCGAAGGGCAGCGGACCAAACTCCACGCCCTTGGTTGCACCAATATTCGAAATGATCAGGATGACGCAGGATGCGCCCAGCAGCAGATCAAAGTAGCCGCGGCGACCAGCCCAGGGCACCGTAACGGTGCTCGTCTGAGTCTTAGATTCGCTAACGGGTTTAGCCATTACTTTCCCCAAGTCTTTCTTCATGCGATGTGTTTCTTCACGTAAGGTACGAGCCCTCACGCGTGGTGGTGAGCCTGCAATGCAGGGCAGGGGTCACCGGCTCGTCTGCCACCCGAGCCTATCTAATAGTACCTATATGCCGTGCCGGCGGCAGGTTTGTGGGCTTCGTTCAAGAGTGTGGACGCTTTATGTGCCCGACTACCCGGTGTGGGGTGCCTGCGGAGCCGCCTCATCCCGGCGGCGGCAGAACCCCCGCACCTACAATGGAGGTATGAAGAGTCTGAGCCGCAGAGTTCACCGCAGCGGAGTTCGCTACAACAGAGTTCACCGCACCGGCGCTCACCATACCGGGCAGGTGGCGTCCCCGCTGGAGGCGGGGCGTGCACTGCGTGCCTCGGTGCGCCGCTTGATTCGGGGCTCTATACGGCGAGTGCGGAGGCGGCGGCACAGTAACCAGCGGCGGCTGAGCGCGCATATTCCGCGCCTGCATCCGCTTTTTACCTATGCGGCGCATGCGGTTCGCGCCGGTGCGTCTCTGGTGGAGCCCATGCTGTTGGCGTCTTCGGAGTTGCTCGGCTACCGGTCGTTTACGCATCGCGGGCGCAATATCTACTATCGGGTCGATAACCTGCACCTTCTGTCTGAGTCTAAGTCTGCGCCCGGTGTGCTGTTCTATTTTGATGGTGACCACCTCTCTCGTGTGGGTAGCCGCCTGTTGCGCCGCACCTCTCCCCTGCGTGCTGAGTTGGCGCAGGTGGCGGCTGAGTTCAGTATGCTGTCCGTACCGGTGTTGGCTCCGGGTAGCCTGCGGGAGCCGCGGGTGAAAGATACCGGCCCTTATGCGCCTCCGCTGACCTATAACTGGTGGGTTCGCGCCCGCTCGAACGGCAGGATGGTTCGCGCCCTCATTGAAGAGATTGCCCTGGCGTACAAGGTGGATATGAGCCGCGTCTGGTTTGCAGGCTATTCGGGTGGTGCGGAGTTCCTCAGCTATGAGCTGCTGTCGCACGATATTGACTGGATTCGAGGAGGCGGTGCGACCTTCATCGGTGGCGGCGGTGCCGACGGCGTGCCGGCTCGGGTGCGTGAGCAGGCTGCGCTGAATCCTTCCTCGCATGAGCACCTGTTGATGAGTTGGCATGTGGGTGTGTTGGATGGGCGCTCGCCTTCGGGGATTCGGCGTATGGCGACCAGTGCGGAGGGTAGCTGGTCGGCGCGTATTGCGGCGCAGGAGGGTAGTGTGCTCTATGAGGGTTTGGGGGCGCGGACTTTGTTGCAGGTGACTCCGGGGCGCGGTCATACGGGGTATCCGATAGCGTCGTTGGTGGGTGCTGATTTGGCGGCGGCGACTCATTTGGGGTTCATTTAGGGGCACCCTGCGATTGGTGTATTTTGCGCCCATCTGCAAAAAATTTTGCATGGATTGCACAAATTTCTTGGTGACACATTTGATAAATTCGTCATTTGCTGACGGTTTGGGGTAGAGTGTCACTATGCCTCGTATTTCTGCAGCAACCAACGCCGCCCAGCGCGAGAACACCAAACGCGCCATTCTCGACTCCTTCGGCGAGATTCTCTACACCCGCGGTCTGCCCGGCCTGACCATGACCGACGTCGCCAAAAACGCCGGCATCGGCCGCACCGCGGTCTACAACTACTTCGCTGACATGGGCGAACTGCTGGTCGCATATGCCCTGGATGAGACCGAACGCTTCCTCAACGAGCTGCGCGTCGGCCTGGAGGGCATCGAAAACCCGATTGACCAGCTCGCTATCTACATTCGCCTGCAGATTAACGACTTGGCGCGCCGCCATCTGCCTCCGGGCCCGGCGATGCGTTCCATGCTTTCCCCCGAGTCCTACGCGAAGCTCGGCAAACACGTGCACGAGCTGCAGATGGTGTTGGCGCATATTCTTTCTGCCGCCATTGCTGAGAACTACATTCCGAAGAACGATATTCGAGAACTGGCGATGCTCGTGCATGGTTCCCTCTCCTCCAGCGCGGGCCGCGCTGAGGATGCGCCGGATGAGGAGACTCGCGAACGCCAGATTCTGAGCACGATTCGTTTTATTCAGATGGGTTTGGGTGCCCGTTTTGATGCTCAGGGCGCCCCTGTTCGCTTGGATTCTCAGGAGTCCCTGCCGGAGCAGTCGCCCGTGCAGGAGGCGAATCTGAAGGTCGCTTCTTAAGGGTATAGCGGGCTGAATAGCTACATATAATGCCGCGGACCTGATGCTTCTTTGCATCAGTTCGCGGCTTTTTCTCTATTCGGGTGGGTTTTCACGCGCCGGGTAATAGTGCCGGGGAGATGGAGTCCAGGTCCAGTACGCGCGCGTACATGACGGCGCGGCGGTGCAGGGCGTTACGCAGTGCTCGGTGCACGCCGTCTTCGAGGTAGAGTTCTCCGCCCCATTTGACCACATGCGGGAAGAGGTCGCCGTAGAAGGTGGAGTCTTCGGCGAGTAGGGTCTCGAGGTTGAGGGTTTTTTGGGTGGTGATGAGGGTGTCGAGGCGTACCTGCTGCGGCGGGATTCCTCCCCAATCGGCGTGGGTCATGCCGTGCTGGGGATAGGGGCGGCTGTCGCCTACTTTTTTGAAGATCATGGTGATGCTTTCTGCAGGTAGGGGCGCCTCGGCGGCGCGTGTAACCGTGGGATTCTGAAGAAATAGTACCAAGGGGTATAAAAAATCCCCGGTCTTAGAATCTAAGACCGGGGATCGGTGGCGGAGGATGGGGGATTTGAACCCCCGAGGGCTGTTAACCCAACACGCGTTCCAGGCGTGCGCCATAGGCCGCTAGGCGAATCCTCCAGCTATGTTTTCTGCACATTGCGCAGGCAACGAATAAAACTTTACTACGCTTTTGCGAAGCATGCAAGTTCTGGATGAGAAAAGTAACAGAAAGCACATTTGTGAATGTTTGTGCTCTTGCTTTTGGGCATGAAAAGACCTCCTGCGCACCCGCTGAAACCCAGGATTCCGAGCGAGCGAAGAATCAAATCCGGATCCGAAGCCGCGGAGCGCCAGCGGAGCGGGCACGCAGTGCATATGACGGGTGCAAGCCCACAGGAGAGAGACCTGATTTTGGGCGTAGAAAAACCTCCTACGCACCCGTCATAGCTCGAATACCCTTGCTACCTTCCGGTCCTGGGGGAGTTTTCCAAGATAACGCCACGTAAGAGGCAAGAACCAGTGTACCGGATTTTTGGGTTCTTGGGAATTCGGCGCGTCCGCGGTATTTTTGTGGGCGTACTTGCCACCCGGGTGAGCATCCATGGTAGGTGTCACGGTGGCGGTGGTGCGGTGGTGTGTTCGCCGGTGACTGTTGGCCACTCGGACTGAGGGGTAAAGCGTCTAAAATGGTAGGGATTGTCCTATCCGCACCCCCGAGTTGAAGAGGTTGCCGTGAGCACTGCCCTTTATCGTCGTTATCGCCCCGAGACCTTTGCTGAGGTTATCGGGCAGGAACACGTGACCGAACCTCTTATGGTCGCCTTGGAGAAGAACCGTGTGAATCACGCGTACCTGTTTTCGGGTCCGCGTGGTTGCGGTAAGACCACGTCGGCGCGTATTTTGGCGCGCTGCTTGAACTGCGCGCAGGGTCCGACTCCTACTCCGTGTGGTGTGTGCGATTCGTGCCGTGAGCTCTCGCGTGATGGTGGCGGTTCTCTTGATGTGATTGAGATGGATGCGGCGAGCCACGGCGGTGTGGATCATGCCCGTGATTTGCGTGAGCGCGCTACTTTGGCGCCGGTGCGTGACCGTTACAAGATCTTCATTATTGATGAGGCGCATATGGTGACCCGTGAGGGTTTCAATGCGTTGCTGAAGATTGTGGAGGAGCCGCCGGAGCACGTGAAGTTTATCTTCGCGACGACTGAGCCGAATAAGGTGTTGGGTACGATTCGTTCGCGTACTCACCATTACCCGTTCCGTCTGGTTCCGCCGGAGGTTCTTCTGCCGTTCCTGCAGGGCCTGTGCGATCAGGAGCAGGTGCCGGTTGAGTCGGGTGTGTTGCAGCTGGTGATTCGTGCTGGTGGCGGTTCGGTGCGTGATTCGCTGTCGATTCTTGATCAGCTGATGGCAGGTGCGTCGTCGCAGAGCGGCATTGAGTATGACCGTGCGGTGGCGCTGCTGGGCTATACCCACGCGCAACTTCTGGATGAGGTTATTGAGGCGTTGGGTGCGAAGGATGCGCCGACTCTCTTTGGCGCGGTGTCTCGTGTGGTGGCGACCGGTCAGGATCCTCGCCGTTTTGTGGAGGATTTGCTGGAGCGTCTGCGTGATTTGATTGTGGTGAAGGCTGTTCCGCAGGCTGCAGGCCAGATTTTGCAGGGTGTTCCGCAGGATCAGTTGGAGCGTTTGGCTCAGCAGGCTCAGGCTTTGGGTGAGCGTGAGCTGACGGTTGCTGCGGGTACGGCGAATGAGACTCTGAATGGTATGACGGGTGCGGCGAATCCGCAGCTTCAGCTGGAGTTGCTGTGTGCTCGTCTGCTTCTGCCTGCAGTGGAGGATTCTGCCGGTGGCGCTGAGGTCGCGGCGTTGGCTTCTCGCCTGCAGGTCTTGGAGCGTCGCGTGGCTTCTGGTGCTACTGGTTCGGCTCCTGCTGGTTCGGTTCCGGCGCAGGGTGGCATGTCTGCTGCTCGTGCGGCGGGTATGGCGGCGGCTGGCCTGACTCCTAAGACCCAGGCGCCTAATGCGCAGACTCCTAGCACCCCTGTTCAGGAGGCGGCTGCCCCGCAGTCAGACCCTCAACAGAGCGGCTCTCAGCAGGGCAGTTCTCAGCCCGCCAGCGCGGGTGCTCCCCCGCTGGCGGGCGCGCCCCTTAGCGCTGCACCTCTGGCACCGACCGCGCAGGAGTCCACACCTGCGACTGGTGCTCCCCTAGCGGGTAATATCCCGGCGGCGCAGAATGTCCCGGCTTCTGCTGCAACTGATGCCGTTGCGGCGGGTACCCCCTCCGCGCCTCTGAAGCTTGACCCGAACGATCCGCTGGCGGCAGTTCAGGGTAATTGGCGTGCCATTCTTAACCGAATGAGCGTTCCCGGTGCGGCGGAGCAGCTGATGAAGGTTCGCCCCGCCCGCATGGATGGCGCAACCCTGTACGTGAGCGCCGACATTGCGACTTTGCGTGCGGTCAAGGACTTTGTGCCCGAGCTGACCGCCCGCGTGAGTGAGTTCCTGCGCCGTCAGGTGACCATTCACGCTCAGGTGGCGAAGCCCGGTGAGCAGGTCAAACCCGCAGCTCAGCCTGCTGCTCAGCCCGCAGCGCCCAGTGCTCCCACAGCGCAGCCTGCGGTTCCGGCGGCTATTGCGCCGCAGGCGTCTCAGCAGCCCATTCAGCAGACTCCCCCGCAGCCCGCTCAGCCGGCGCCTCTGGCTGATGGTCCGCGCGGCGGTGAGGATGCGTGGCGTCGCCACGGTCAGCCGCTGACCGGAGCAAAAACCCCCGAGTCCACGAGCGTGGATGCGCCCCTGGGTGCGTGGGAGGTTGCCCCGATTCCGCAGAGTGCCCCCGAGGAGGCACCTCAGCAGGCTGCCCCGGCTGTACCGGCTGGCCCGCTTGCTCCTGAGCCCCCGGCAACCCAGCAGGTTCCGGCTGGTCAACAAGTTCCGGCAGCCCAGCAGGTTCCGGTTGCTCCGGCGGGTGGTTTTGGTGAGCGTGATTCCTTTGCGGCCTCCGGTAGTGGAATTCCGCAGCAGGAGAGCGCTACTGAACCCCAGCAAGCACAGGAACCTCCGTTCTCGCAGGAGCCTCCTCACGCAGTGGAACCTCCGTATGAAGAGGAGCCTCCTTTTGAGGATGAGCCTGCCTACGCTGAACCGGTTGAGGCACCCGCTGCGGCCGCAATGCCGACTGCGCCTGTAGCACCGGCAGGTCCCCTCGCTGCTCCGGTTGCCCCGGTGGGCACCCTCGCACCGGCTGGCCCGTTGGCAGAGGCACCGCAGGCAGCTCCGGCTGATACTGCTCCGGCAAGCGATAAGAAGCCGGCATCGCAGGCTTCTAACGCACCTGCCACACCGACTCCTAGCGCACCGACTCCTAGCGCACCAGCGGCACCAACTCGCCCGGCACGCGCCGTATCCGATGAGGACTACGTCTCTGAGGATGATGAGAAGGTCGAAAACAGCACCTTCATCGGTCTGCGCGCTATCGAAAAAATTATTGGTGGCACCGTCATTGACGAACGCCCCCTGCACCAGCCCTAATCCAGGGTTGTAGGTGCCGCGCCCGCCATCGCACCGATGGCGGGCGCACTCATTCCAGCCGCATACTCGCTACGCGAAACGCCCCTAAACTGTCAGGGGTTGGGTGCATACTCATAACGTCGTCCAAGAACAGCGCACCAACGCACCAGCACAGCACACCGCATCAGAAGGAGAAGCCATGTACGAGGGAGCAGTTCAAAACCTCATTGACGAGCTCGGCCGCCTGCCGGGCGTGGGTCCCAAGTCGGCTCAGCGCATCGCTTTTCACATTCTGAATGCGGATGCTGCCGATATGGCGCGCCTAGCCAACGCCATTTCCATGGTGAAGACCAGCGTCAGTTTCTGTGAGGAGTGCGGTAACGTCTCCGAGACGAAGCTGTGCACGATCTGTCGTGATGAGCGCCGCGACCCGTCCGTGCTGTGTGTGGTCGAAGAATCCAAGGATGTGGTGGCAATTGAGCGTACCCGTTCCTTTACCGGCCGATACCATGTGCTTGGCGGGGCTATTAACCCGCTGGCGGGTGTGGGTCCGGAGCAGTTGCGTATTCGTGAGTTAGTGTCCCGCCTGGCGGATGAGCGTATCCAGGAGATTATTCTGGCGATGGACCCGAACCTTGAGGGTGAGGCGACCGCAACCTACCTTTCGCGCATGCTCGTGCCGCTGGGTGTGCGTCTGTCGCGTCTGGCGTCGGGTCTTCCGGTCGGCGGCGATCTGGAGTACGCGGACGAGATTACCCTGGGCCGCGCGTTGGAGGGTCGCCGCGTCATTAGCGAGGGCACCGCGGTGGCGCATACTGCCGCCGAGGATTTTGAGCGTGTGAACCTCGAGGAGGAACAGGAGCGTGAGCAGGCGGCTCAGGTTCAGGCTCAGGAGGCGAAGCAGAGTCGTCGCCGCTGGAATTCGAGCATGTTTGATGACCTGGATTCTGAGGATTTTGCCGTTTCCGCCCCGGCGACGCCCGCCGCTGAGGGCGTGCAGGGCACGGTGGATGAGCAGCTGATCGAGCGGGTTCTGCAGGAGGCTGAGAAGTCAGGGGACAAGGAATCTGGCGAGGAAGAATCCGGTAACGAGGAATCCTGCCGTGAGGGCTCCCCCGCCGATTCTGGCGCGGGCTCTACGCCCGAATCGGCAGAAGCAGAAGCAACCTCCGACCTGGGCGAAGACTCCGTTGAGGGCGCTCCGGCGAGTGCCGCCTCCGAACCGGCTGAAGCACCCGTAGCCAAGCAGGCGGAAGATGCGCCGGAGGTATTCCGCACCCCGGACTATGAGGAGAAAATCCGCACTATTCAGAACGCCCCGTTGCGCACCCCGAAGCCGGATGTTCCGCCGCTGCCGGGTGTCACTTATGTAAACCCGTGGACCTAAAAACTAGCCTCCGCGGGCGTGCTGTACTCGCCTCCACACCCCGCATCACCACCGCGTAATACTACGTAATATTTCACGGGGCAATACATACGGGTACACAGTTCGCCGCTTGCCCTGAACGCCGTCTACTATAAATGAGGAGCCGGCCTCTGCCGGTAGCACACAAGTAACTGACCTGGAGATATTAATGAGCCTGATCGTCCAAAAGTTCGGCGGTTCCTCCGTAGCGGATGCGGAGGGTATTAAGCGCGTTGCCCGCCGCGTCGTGGACACTCAGAAGGCAGGTAACGATGTGGTCGTCGTGGTGTCCGCTATGGGTGACACCACCGATGAGCTGCTCGACCTTGCCGCAGAGGTCACCAGCAATGTCACTCCTTCCCGTGAGCTGGACATGCTGCTGACTGCCGGTGAACGCATTTCGACTGCCATCCTGTCGATGGCTATTAACGACCTGGGTGCTAAGGCCCAGTCTTTCACCGGTTCTCAGGCTGGCATGATTACCGACGGCGTGCACGGTTCTGCACGTCTGGTGGAGGTCAACCCGGAGCGTATCCGTGAGTCGATTGAAGCTGGCAACATTGCGATTGTTGCTGGTTTCCAGGGTGTAAACCGTCAGAGCGGTGATATTACGACTCTGGGTCGTGGCGGTTCTGATACGACTGCTGTTGCTCTGGCTGCTGCCCTGAAGGCTGATGTGTGCGAGATTTACTCGGATGTGGACGGCGTGTTCACTGCCGACCCTCGCATCGTTCCGACCGCGCATAAGCTGGATACCGTCACCAGTGAAGAGATGCTGGAGATGGCGGCAAACGGTGCGAAGATTCTGCACCTGCGCAGTGTCGAGTATGCTCGTCGTTTTAATTTGAAGCTTCACGTGCGTTCTTCGTTCTCGAACCTTGAAGGCACCATTGTGATCCCGGAGGACTCCGCGGAACTGACCCCCACCCATCTGAAGGAGATTCCCTTGGAACAGCCCCTGATTTCTGGTGTTGCACACGATCGTAGCCAGGCGAAGATTACCGTTGTTGGTGTTCCGGACGTTCCCGGTTCGGCAGCGAAGGTGTTCGGCCTGATTAACGAGGCGAAGGTTAACCTGGACATGATTGTTCAGAACGTGCCGACTGACCGCCCGAACGTGACCGACATTTCCTTCACTCTGGATCAGGATCAGGGCGACGCTGCTTTGAAGGCGCTGAAGGCTGCGCAGGCTGAGTTGGGTTTCCAGGAGGTTATTTACAACGAGTCTGTGGGTAAGCTGTCGCTGGTTGGCGCGGGTATGAAGACTAACCCGGGTGTTTCGTTCACTTTCTTTGATGCGCTGTCGACTGCTGGCGTGAACATTGACATGATTTCGACGTCTGAGATCCGTATTTCGGTGATTACTGAGCTGAGCAAGCTGGATGAGGCTGTCCGCGCGGTGCACACTGCGTTCGGTCTGGACGCTGAGGGTGAGGCTACTGTTTACGGTGGTACTGGCCGCTAAGGTTTAGCTCGCTTGTGAGCTATACGCTTTGGGAGGGGCGGTGCTGGTTTGATCCGGCGCCGCCCCTCCCTTTTATCTGTGTATTTGTGGGCGTGCGGGTGCTCTACCCTAGAAGCATGAGTAGTGTTGTTTTTTCCCAGGTGATGGATGCCCGTCAATGGCGCGCCGCAGAGGCGGCGCATGAGGCGCGTGCCGGCCGCTACGCCGACCCGTTTGCGCAACGTCGCGCCCGCCACGAAGTGCACCCCGTGGAAGACTTCCTCTTCACCTACTACACGCTCAAACCCGGCCAGTTCAAGCGCTGGCATCCCGGCGCCGGCGTCATTCTGCTGGATGCACCCGAGCGCGCCTCCTGGCGTTTCTACAGGCCAGCAACCGAGCAGGAGCTCCTCGAGGCTGGCTGCACCCCGCAGGTGGCGCATGCCCAGGCGGATGCCGCCTCCGCCGTCACGGTGGACGTTACCGATTTTGTGGAGCGCCGCGCTACCGCCCTCGCCTTCACCCACGAGATCCTGCGTAACACCGCCGCGAAGAAGGGGCAGTTCGGTTGCTTCGGCATGCACGAGTGGGCAATGGCGTACAAGTCGGTGGAGAACAATATCCGCCACGACTACCTGGAACTGCGCCTGGGCGCGGAGGGTACGGACCGCGTGGTGGAGGAGCACCGCATCCGTTGCTCACACTTTGATGCGTTCCGTTTCTTCATGCCGCAGTCTGCACCGATGAACGAGCTGCAGCCGACCCGCGAATCCCAGCGTTTTCTGGAGCAGCCCGCGTGCCTGCACGCGAATATGGACGTGTACAAGTGGGCGTATAAGCTGCTGCCGCTGGTTGATTCGACTCTGGTCATGGATTGTTTCGACCTGGCGTGGGATGCACGCGAACTGGATATGCGCGCAGCCCCCTACGATATTCGCAGCTGGGGGTACGAACCGATTCCGGTGGAGACGACCGAGGGTAAGGCCGAGTACGTGCGGATTCAGCGTGCGCTGTCGGAGCGTTCGATTGAGCTGCGTGAGCGCCTGCTGAAGGTGTGCGAGCGCTACCTGCCGCCGCTGAGTAGTGAGTAGGCTGGACGGTGAGTAGACCGTGCGGTGAGTAGCTGGTTGGTGGCGCGGGCTAGTTGCGTTTTTGACGCTGTGGCCTATGGGTTTGGTGCCCAGTGCGTGAGAAAAGGGTGACTCGGGGCTCTCTATTTGGTAATTGATTGGTCTCGTCACCTCACTTTCCGCTTTACTGGGGTAGAATGAGATACGGCTCATACAGAACCCACGCACCCAAGGAGTGCCCACACATGGCCC
>ERZ772999.1157-NODE-1157-length-15622-cov-14.366223_pt1 | contig 15622 bp, 11 predicted proteins | sample MGYA00511467_ERZ772999 | MGnify/ENA primary metagenome ERZ772999 (study PRJEB29015, sample SAMEA2738064) | human oral metagenome | biome: human oral; feature: human-associated habitat; material: saliva | place: China | collected 2218 ... | reverse complement strand
GAGAAGCGCGAGTTCTAATCTTTATAGATACAGAATTCTGTTGCAAACCGCTCCCCAACCGCATTTTGCGGGAGAGGAGCGGTTTTTGCATATTCTGAGACCCCGCTTTCTGAGAACCTTGTCGCTCTCAGAAAATAAAAGCCCAAGAGCGCAAGCACTCTCGATACAATAGCTAGGTACCGTTTCACTCGAGCTAGGTATCTCTCAAACGAAAGGCTCACTCCAGCATGGCAGACGACAAGAACACTGCGAACACCAGCCCCTTCTCTGAGGGATACCAGCCTCAAAGTCGCCGCGAGCGCCGCGAAATGGAAGAATACTTCGCGCGTCTCGCCGCCGAAAAGACTGTAGCTGAGAAGGCGGCTGCCGAGCAGAGTGCCGCAGAGAATGCGGGCACTGAGAAGGCGGCCCCCTGGGCGGCATCCGCGGGCGCTACTGAGGCGACCGAAAGCGATACCAAGAGCATTTCTGAGTGCACCCGCGAGGTGGCAGCTAGCGCCGAGGCGAGCGCCGCCTCCGCAGATGCAACCGCAAACAGCGCCGCCGCGACTTCTTCCGCGAAGGATGCGAAGAAGAGCGCCGCAGAAAAGAGCGCTGCAGCGAAGAATGCCGAGCGTGAAGAATCCGCCGATGAGGAGAGTGCCGTAAACATGGAAACCACCAAAGACTTCTCCGAAATGACCCCCAAGGAACGCCGCAAGGCAAAGCGCGCCGAACAGGCGGAGCTGACCTACTCCCAGGCGCAGGAAGAAGGCCGCCTCGGCGAATGGCTTTGGGTGCAGGCACGTGAAGGCGGCACCGTCATCCTCTACGCGCTGGTCATCGCATTTCTGGTTAAGACTTTCCTGCTGCGCGGCTTCTACATTCCCTCCGGTTCCATGGAGCAGACCCTGCAGGTCAACGACCGCGTGTTCATTAACGTGGCGGGCTCCTACTTTAGCGAGCCTAAGCGCGGCGACGTCATCGTCTTCAAGGACTCTCAGGGCTGGATTCCCTCCACCCAGAAGACCAGCAGCCCGCTCAAGGACGTCCTATCCTTCGCGGGTATTCTGCCGGATACCTCCTCGAACTTCCTGGTCAAGCGCGTTATCGGTACTCCCGGTGACGTAGTCGAAAGCGACGGCAATGGCAAGGTCAAGGTCAACGGCGTAGAGATTACCGAACCGTACCTGTACCCCGGCAACAACCCCTCGGAGGTTCCCTTCAAGGTGACCGTGCCCGCCGGCAAGTACTTCGTGATGGGTGACCACCGCAGCAACTCCGCCGACTCCCGCTACCACATTAGCGACGGCACCGCGTTCATCTCCAAGGGCGACGTGCAGGGTAACGTGTTCGTGGTGGCGTGGCCGCTGAACCACTTTGGTCTGCTGCAGGATCAGAGCTCGGTGTTCTCCTCGATTCCCGCACCGACCTCCACCCCGAGCGAATAAGCGAGCGTGGCAATGATGGTGAGCGCCCAGAAGAGCGCAACGAAACCCACTCAAGCTAAGCCCGCGAAGACAACCCCGCCCGCCGCCGACCTTGAGTACGAGCAGCAGCTCTTCGCCTCCGGCGCCCGCACGGTTGCCGGAATCGACGAGGTAGGCCGCGGTTCTATGGCGGGTCCGGTCACCGTGGGCGTTGCAATCCTCACCCCGGACGCCACCCTCGAGGTGGGTGGGCTAATCGACTCCAAGGCGCTCTCACCGGCACGCCGCGAATCCATGGTTCCCGAAATCCGCCAGTGGTGCGCCGTGGCGGTTGGGCACGTGGAACCGGCAGATATTGATCGGCTCGGCATGACCCTCTCGCTGAGGCTTGCCGCCCAGCGTGCGCTCGCTGAGCTGGCGCGCCGTGGATACCGTGCCGACACCGCCCTGCTGGACGGTAAGCACGACTGGTTCACCCCTCCGCAGGAGGACCTGTTCAGCGTGCTGGCACCGGACCCGGCACAGGCACACTACAACGCACTGCTCGCCCAGGCGTGGGAAGGTGCAGGTGAGCCCGCGCAGATGCCGGTGACCATGGTCATTAAGGGCGACTACAAGTGTGCCTCCATCGCCGCCGCATCGGTGGTTGCGAAAGTGGAACGTGACGAGCTGATGGTTCAGCTGGATACCCTCTACCCGGGGTACGGCTGGGCGAAGAACAAGGGCTACGGATCCACCGCTCACCGCGAGGCGATTAGCGTGCAGGGCCCCAGCCCGCAGCATCGACTCTCATGGTCACTACCGGCGACCGCCGAGCAGATTGAGGCTGCTGCGGCACAGCGCGGCTAGAGTGCGCGGTGTTCCTGAAAACCGCGCCTCGGAAGCCTGCGAAAGCCTAACATGTCACCGCTGAATTAGTACTAATAAAGCCCAGAAAAGGAAGAATAGTGAGCGCAGAAGACCTCGAAAACTACGAGACAGACGCCCAAATGGCGCTCTACCGCGAATACAAAGACGTCATGTCGCTCTTTAGCTACGCGGTAGAAACCGACCGACGCTTCTACCTGGCGAACCAGGTGGACGTCACCCCGCACGTGCAGGACGGCACCCTCTACTTTGAGGTGAGCATGAGCGACGTGTGGGTGTGGGATGTATTTCGCTCCAACCGCTTTGTGAAGAAGGTGCACGCCTACTCGGTGCGTGACGTGAACGTGGAGGAGCGCCTGCCCAACCAGGAGTTTACCGTGCCGGAAATGCCGGACTTTAACGCCTAGCGCACGCCCGATTTACCGCCTTGCCGGGGGTAAGCGTGCGCTGCCGAGCTGCCGAGCCGCAGAATCAGGTGTTGAAACCGCGTGATGAAGCTGCGTTATGAAACTGTGCGATGAACTCGCGCAAATATGACGCGTTGAATCGGCACCTGAGCGGCGTTTTTGAAAAATATGCCCCAAAATTTTAAATAAATGGCTGTGGATAACCTCTAATTCCTTCTAGGAGCCGAGGTTATCCACAGTTTTTCGTTAACCGCTTTTGGGCACGCGCGTGGCGGGCACAGTAGAAGCACTACCGCTATCTACCGGGGGAGAGACCCATGACAACAGCCCGCGCCACAACCCTAAGCGCACCCAACAGGCCCCTGCTCGGCAGAACCCCGCCTCGCGCCCACAGCGTCGGCAGGTGGGGTGAGGAGCTGACCGCCCGCATCCTGGAAGCGAACGGCTACCGCATCCTGGAGAGGAATTGGCGACCGCCCGCGGGGCTGGAACACGAACAGATCCGCGGCGAGCTCGACCTAATCGCCATTGACCCCGAGGACGAACTGGTTTTCGTTGAGGTCAAGACCCGCAGCAGCGAAGACTTTGGGCACCCGTTCGCTTCCATTGACCGCGATAAGGCGCGCCGCACGCGATTGCTGGCGATTCTCTGGTGCAGGCTGCGTGAGAACCTGGATTTTCCGCGCTTTCGCATTGACGCAATTGGGGTGACCGGAACCTGTGAAACCTTCACCTTCGAGCATCTGAAGGCGGTGGTGTAATGGGATTCGCACGCACCTATTCCGTGGCGCTCGTGGGCTTGCGTGGGCATATTGTTGACGTCGAGGCTGACATCTCGCAGGGCCTGCCCGGCTTCGTACTGCTGGGTCTGCCCGATACCGCCCTCAACGAGTCTAAAGAGCGTGTGCGCTCCGCGGCGAAGAACACCGGCATCACCCTCACTCAGCACCGGCTCACCGTGAACCTGACCCCCGCGACCCTACCCAAACGAGGCTCGGCGTTCGACCTAGCCATTGTGGTTGCGGCATTGCAGGCGGAGAAGAAACTGCACCCCAGCGGTGATAGCGTCTTCCTGGGCGAGCTGGGACTGGACGGAACGCTACGCCCCGTGCCGGGCATCTTGCCGGCGGTCAAAGCCGCCGTGGATGCCGGACACCACCGCGTGATTGTGCCCGCCGAAAATGCTGAGGAGGCGGCGCTTATTCCCGGCGCGCGGGTGAGCGGTTTCCGCTGCCTGGCGGAGGTTTTTGCCGCACTCGGCGCTGAGAGCCAGAAGCTGACCTACCCGCCCGCCCCGCAGACGGAGGCGAGCGCACCGGCGGCGAAACCGGCTGAAATTCCCTCGGACATGAGCGATGTTGCCGGTCAGTCGCAGGGTCGTTTCGCCCTGGAAATTGCCGCTGCGGGTGGTCACCACATGCTGCTGACAGGCCCGCCCGGTTCTGGTAAAACCATGTTGGCGGAGCGCTTGCCGAGCATCCTGCCGACCCTCGACAACGATGCCGCGATGGAGGTGACCGCGATCCGTTCCCTCTGCTCGGCGGGGGAGCACCTGAGCGAGCTGGTGCGTCAGCCGCCGTTTGAGGCGCCGCATCATAGTGCCTCCGCGCCGGCGATTCTGGGCGGTGGTAGCGGCATTCCCCGCCCGGGCTGCGTGTCTAAAGCGCACCGCGGCGTGCTCTTTCTGGACGAGGCGCCGGAGTTCAAACGCACGGTGCTCGATTCGCTCCGTCAGCCCCTGGAGTCGGGAACCGTGACCCTGGACCGTTCGAGCGCGTCGGCGACGTATCCGGCGCGGTTTCAGCTGATCCTGGCGGCGAACCCGTGCCCTTGCGGCATGAACGTGGGCACCGGTACGGAGTGTACGTGTGCTCCGCGTGAGCGTCGCGCTTATTTTGGGCGGCTGTCCGGCCCGCTGGTGGACCGTATTGACGTGAATGTGACGGTTCCGAAGGTGTCTTCCACGGAGCTTGCGGGCGGTCAGGTGAACGAGAGTTCGGCACAGATTCGTAAGCGCGTCATGGCGGCGCGGCAGGCTCAGCGTGAGCGCCTGGAGCCGTACGGGTTGAAGACGAATGCGGAGATGAACGGCAAGATTCTGCGCGGCCCGTTACGTCTGGATGCGAAGCTCACCGGCGAGCTGAATGCCGCCGTGGACCGCGGAACGCTGACGGCTCGCGGCTACGACCGGGTGTTGCGTATCGCCTGGACTCTTGCCGATTTGGAGGGTGCCGCCTACCCGAGCCGGGAACACCTGGATGTGGCGCTTTTTCTGCGGCAGCAGGGGCAATTGAAATAATGCGCCAGCTGAAATAGCGTGCCAGCTGGGATAGGGTCAGCTGAAATAGGGTCAGCTGACATAGCGAGCCGGTTTATAGAACGAATCACTCACGAGAGGAGAAGAACGTCATGAGTGAGAAGAAGCTCAGAAAACGAGCTGATGAGGCCGAATTGAAAGAAAATGGACTGAGAGAAACAGCGCCGGAAGAGCGCGTGCAGAGAGAGCATGTGCCAGAAGAGAGCCCGGCGGAGGATTTTGTGCAGGAGAAACTGCAGATCCGGCTGCCAGGCCGCACCCTGGATGCGCACGCCCTGGTGCGTGAGAGGGTGGCACATATTCTGTCGCTAGGGCAGGAACCCTCGCCGAGCCCGTATAACGCGGCGCGGTTGCCGGGTTTCCTCGCCTCCTGCCTGAACCCGGTGTACTTAGATGACCCTGTGTACTTGGAAGAGAAACACCTGGAAGAGACGAACCAGCCGGAGCATCAGGGTGTGTACCCCGAAGCTCCGGTGGGCACAGCCTCCAGCAGTTCTGACCCTGCGCCCCTGCTCAATCCAGCACCCCTGCTCAATCCATCGCCCCTGTTCAATCCCGCCCTCAGCGCTCAGGAGGTTGAGGCGGCCTGCCGTGAGTACATCCGCTGCTGCACCGCTCAGCTGATGCGCTACGCCGAACCCGCCGATGAGCTCGTGGTTGAATCCCTCACAACCCTGGGCGCCCCGCTGACCCTGCACTACCTGATGACCGGGCACATCCCGGATGAGCACACCTGGGAGCACGGCGAACCGGATACGCAACTCAGCGATTTTCTGCGCTCGGTGGGCGCACCCGCGGAAGGGGAGTCCGCCCTGTTCTGTAGCGCGAATGGCTACTACACGCCGGGTGAGCATCAGATGAGCCGCGATAAGTTCGGCAAGGCGCTCGCGACCCGCCGCCTGCGCTGGAACCGCCGTATGGAACGCACCCTGAACGCGGAGGCGCACATGGCGGCAACCTGCGGGGCGTGGCTGGTCACTCCCGCTGATCCGCTGTGGCCGCCGCAGCTGAACGATTTAGGGCCCGACCGACCGTACGGGCTGTGGTGCCGAGGCGATTCGCGGCACCTGCTGGATGTGGCGTCTGCCCCGAGCGTGGCGCTGGTCGGTTCGCGTGACCCGAGTATCTACGGTACGGAGGCGACGACCCACCTCGCCGCCGAGCTGGCGCGCCGTGGGTACACGGTGATTTCTGGCGGTGCGATGGGCATCGATATTGCGGCGCATCGGGCGGCGCTGACCCAGCAGGGTAGCGACCTGCCGACCATCGCTTTCATGGCGGGTGGGCTGGACCGGTTGTACCCGGCACAGAACTCGGATGCGTTGAACATGATTGTTGACCGTGGGCTCATTATGAGTGAGGTGAGCGTGGGCAATACCCCCACGCGTTGGCGTTTTCTGGAGCGTAACCGTCTGATTGCGGCGTTGGCGCGGCACACTATTGTGGTGGAGGCGCGCTGGCGTTCCGGTGCCCTGAACACGGCTCGTCACGCGATGGAGATTGGTCGTACCCTTTGGGCGGTTCCGGGGCAGATTAATTCGCCGAACTCGGTGGGTACGAACCGTCTGCTACGCGATGGACTAGCCCAAACACTCACCGAGGCCGCGGACATCCTCGAATACGATGCCGCCGCGGGTTTCGAACTGGGCACCGAGCACGAAAGCGAATGGGATCAGGCTGCATCCTCCAGCGTGCTGGACGAGCTGACCGAACGACAGGGCAGGGTGTGGGACGACTTGAGCCCGCGTACCTACCGTGGCGTGGACGAGATTGCCGCAGCTCTCGGATTGGGCGCTCGCGACGTGATGGCTGACCTGTTCCACCTGGGCCGCTGCGGTCTGGCGGAGAGCAGTGGAACAAGCTGGAGGAAGGTCCGCCCGGCTACCGCGGCGTAGAAGAGCCCCCGCTGAACACTCCCGCTGAAAACCCCAGCTGAACGCCCGCGCTGAAACCCCTGCTGAACGCCCAGGCAGTAGCGGGTTGTGGCGGTCGGTCATGACTAGGCGGCCGGTCATGACAGGGCAGCACGTGGAGAGCGTGGAACCTCTCTACAATTGGGGGTAGGCTTGCGCGTACTGGCGCGGAGCCTACCCCGCCGCCACGCTATCGACAGACGCGCGGAGAGAATGTCGAAAGACCAAAACCCGAAAGGAGGGACGCATGACCGCCGCCCGTCAGCACGAAAACCGAGCTGAAAATCAGGCAGAAAACCGGAGTGAGAACCAGGAAGAATACCGGGACGAGGCTCCCTCCACGACCCTGCCGGTGACCTACACCCGTAGCCTTGCTGCCGATTATCCCGAAACCCAAGCTGAGGGTCCAGATTCTGCCATACCCGGCTCTGCCCTGCCCGATTCTGCGCTACCCGAATCGGCACTGGGTGTTTCCGGCGAGGTGTTCCGCCCCGTCCTGGACCGTTTTGAGCGTTTTTTGCGCTACGAGAAGCACCGTTCCGAAGAGACAATCCGTTCGTATATCTCCGATTTGGAGGGCTTCTTCGGCTACATGGCGCGCCGCGGCGTGCGGCATCTGGACAGCATTGATGCGTCCCTGATTCGTGAGTGGTTGGGCTCGTTGCATCTGCGGCAGGCAGCTCGTTCTACGGTGGCGCGCCGCGGTTCGACTCTGCGCACGTTCTTCACCTGGGCTCAGGAGGAGGAACTGGTGTACGCCAACCCCACCCGCGGTATGCGCACCCCCAAGCGGGAAAATCACCTGCCGCCGGTGCTGAGCCGTGAGCAGATGAACCAGCTGCTGACCACTCTGCAGGAGCGTCGGGCGCAGGATTCTCGTGATGCGCGCCTGCTGCGCCTGGAAGCTGTGGTTGAGGTGCTGTACGCCTCGGGTATGCGTATTTCTGAGCTGACCGGCCTGGATTTGCAGAGCGTGGACCGGGCGAATAAGACGGTGCGCGTGCTGGGTAAGGGCAATAAGGAGCGCGTGGTGCCGTTGGGTACCCCGGCGCTTAAGGCGCTGAATCGTTGGGTGTCCTATGGCCGTCCGCAGTGGATTCCGGAGGGTGCGCAGGGTGTGACGGCGCTGTTTATTGGCCCTCGGGGCGGGCGTGCGAATGCCCGTCAGATTCGTGAGGACCTGACCCGTCTGCTGCGCACGGTGGAGAATACTCAGGCGTCGGGTGCGCACGTTTTGCGTCATTCGGCGGCGACTCACCTGGTTGATGGTGGTGCCGATATTCGTTCGGTTCAGGAGCTGCTGGGTCATTCGTCGTTGGCAACCACGCAGATTTACACGCACGTGTCGATGAAGCGTCTGGCGGAGACGTACGCGCGGGCGCATCCGCGAGCATAGGGGTGGCAACCCGAAAGTTAACTGTCTCTCTATTTGAACCTTGTCCGTTCGGGTTGTACGAATGGACGAGTTCAATCTAAGCTATACACTGTTCAATGTCTGCCTAAATATCCCGCGCAGCCCAAAGTTTCTGCACAGTGATGTTTATGCAAGGCGGCTGAACAAGGTAGCATAGGTAACAGACTAACCGTGGTCTTCGTCTCTATAACGGCACCGCGTACGAGTATTAAAAACCAGAAAGGTCGCACCGCATGCGCGCACTCGTTTGCCCCGGACAGGGCTCCCAGAAGAAGGGCTTCCTGAGCCCCTGGCTCGAGATTGAAGGTGTGCGTGAGCACCTGGAACGACTCTCCGAAGCGGCAGGCATCGACCTGATTCACTACGGCACCGAAGCCGAAGAAGAAACCATCAAGGACACCGCAATCGCCCAGCCCCTCATCGTGGCTGCAGGCATCGTCACCGGTCGCCTCGCACTGCGCGAACTCGACGGTGAAGAACTCATCTTCGCGGGCCACTCCGTCGGCGAAATCACCGCAGCAGCCCTCGCAGGCGTACTCAGCGACGAAGATGCAATGCGTTTCGTGCGCGTGCGCGCGAACGGCATGGCGGAGGCGGCAGCCGCCTCCCCGACCGGCATGGCTGCAGTACTCGGCGGTGTTGAAGAAAACGTCCGCGAAGCCATCGATGCAGCAGGCCTAGTCGCAGCAAACTCCAACGGCGGCGGCCAGATTGTAGCCGCAGGCCCCATCCCCGCCATCGAGGCATTCGCCGCGAACCCGCCCGCGCGCGCTCGCGTCATCCCCCTGAAGGTCGCTGGCGCATTCCACACCGAGGCAATGGCACCCGCCGTGCCCGCACTGGAAGAGTTCACCGCATCCCTGCAGATCTCCGACCCGACCTCTGCACTGCTGACCAACCGCGACGGTTCCGCCGTGGTATCCGGTGAAGAGTTCGTCAAGACCCTCGTCTCTCAGGTCACCAGCCCCGTCCGCTGGGACCTGTGCATGGCAACCCTGCTCGAGCGTGAGGTTGCCGGCATTATCGAGGTCGCCCCCGCAGGCACCCTGGTCGGCCTGGCAAAGCGCGCGATGCGCGGCGTGCCCGGCACCTCCATCAACACTCCCGAGGACCTCGCCTCGCTGAAGGGCTAAACACCGGGGGAGAGCACCCCGCCCTCCCCGCGCTGGGAACCCTTCACACTAGACATGCACTTTAGACCTGCGAGGCACACAGTGTCTTGCGAGCATCAGCACTAAGGATTGAATACGTGACTACCCTCAAGCAGTACGAAATCAACCGCTACTCCCGCATCCTCGGTTACGGCGCAGCCCGCGGCGATGTCATCGTCCCCAACGATGACATCGTTGAGGCAATCAACTCCTCCGACGAGTGGATCAAGCAGCGCACCGGCATCGCAACCCGCCACCGCGCCAGCGAAAACCAGTCGGTAGCAGACCTTGCCATCGGCGCCGCAAAGGACGCCCTCGAAGCATCCGGTGTAACCGGTGAGGACATTGAGGCGGTCATCATCTCGACCATCTCGCACCCCTACGCAACCCCCTCCCTGGCAACGCTGGTCGCCGACGCAATCGGTTCCAAGTGCCCCGCATACGACATCTCCGCAGCGTGTGCAGGTTTCTGCTACGGCATCGCCCAGGCAGACGCCCTCGTCCGCGCGGGTACCGCAAAGCACGTGCTGGTCATCGGCGTTGAGAAGCTCTCCGACTTCATCGACAACACCGAACGCACCATCTCCTTCCTGCTCGGCGACGGCGCAGGCGCAGCAGTCGTAGGCGTCTCCGACGAACCCGGCATCGCCCCGACCGTATGGGGTTCGGACGGCTCCCGCTGGGGCACCGTCGGCATGACCCACTCCCTGCTGGACATCCGCAACCGCGACTTCGCCGCAAACCCCGTCGAAGAAGGCGAAAAGCTCTGGCCCACCCTGCGTCAGGACGGCCCCTCCGTCTTCCGCTGGGCAGTATGGGAAATGGCGAAGGTCGCCAAGCAGGCACTCGAAACCGCCGGCATCACCCCCGACGAGCTCGGCGCGCTCATCCCGCACCAGGCAAACGCCCGCATCATTGACCAGATGGTCAAGACCCTCAAGCTTCCCGACACGGTGGCAGTGGCACGCGACATCGTCGATGCCGGTAACACCTCCGCCGCATCCGTCCCCCTCGCCGCGCACCGCCTGCTCAAGGAGAACCCGGAACTCTCCGGCAAGTTCGCCCTGCAGATCGGTTTCGGTGCCGGACTGGCATTCGCGGCTCAGGTGGTCGTCCTTCCCTAAGGAAAACCACCGGAGCCCGATGCTCCCCGCCCCTCACGACCGGCACAGCGCCGGTGTGCGAGAAAGAAAATAAAGCGGGAAAGCATCCCCACAAACTCCGAGTTGACCCATGCGTATACCACGCAGACACGATAAACTCGGTAATGCACGCGTACCCCCACCCGGCGGGTGCGATGACCATCGAAAAAACAAAGGAGCCCCTGAATGGCTAACAAGGAAGAGATCCTCGCAGGTCTGGCAGAGATCGTTAACGAAGAGACCGGCGTTGAGGTTGAGGACGTTCAGCTGGACAAGTCCTTCACCGAGGACCTGGACATCGACTCCATCTCGATGATGACCATCGTCGTGAACGCTGAGGAGAAGTTCGAGGTGACCATCCCGGACGAAGAGGTCCAGAACCTCAAGACCGTTGGCGACGCAGTCGAGTTCATCGCGAACGCTGCCTAAGCTATAACCAATAACGAGGCGGCGCGGGCTCTCACCGGCCCGCGCCGCATCGCTATTCACTCAACCAACCCAACACACTCCCGGGAACACGCAGGGTGCGATGACTGCACTCTCCACGGCGTGAAAACGCCCACTGTAAACCCCGGGCCCAACAGGTTTTTATCCACACACCACCGGATAAACCACCAACTCGACCACCGAAGAGAAAGTGCCACAATGTCTCGAAAAGTGCTGGTGACCGGCCTCGGCGCGACCACCCCCATTGGCGGCGACGTCCCCACCACCTGGGAAAACGCAACCAAGGGCGTATCTGGTGTATCCACCCTCGACCGCCCCTGGGTCAAGGAATACGACCTGCCCGTATACATTGCAGGCCAGCTCGCTGTGCCCGCCCTCGAATCCGGCCGCCTCACCAAGGTAGAAGCAAAGCGCTTGGATCCCTCGGGTCAGCTCGCCCTCATCGCCGCACGCGAAGCATGGGAAGACGCAGGATTCTCCGGCCCCGACGCCGACTCCGCAGAAGAAGTCGACCCCGAACGCACCGGCGTAGCCTTCGGTACCGGTATCGGTGGCGTGTGGACCCTCCTCGACGCATGGGACACCCTCCGCGAAAAGGGCCCCCGCCGCGTCCTCCCCATGACCGTTCCGATGCTCATGCCCAACGGCAACGCAGCAGCCGTCTCCATGAACCTCAAGGCACGCGCCGCAGCACAGACCGTCGTCTCCGCATGCGCATCCTCCACCGAAGCCATGCAGCTCGGTGCTGAAATGATCCGCAGCGGCAAGGCAGACGTCGTCATCGTCGGCGGTGCCGAAGCAGCAATACACCCGCTTCCCATGGCAGCATTCGCCAAGATGCAGGCACTCTCCTCCCGCAACGACGAACCCGAAAAGGCATCCCGACCCTACGACGTCGACCGCGACGGCTTCGTCATGGGTGAAGGCGCAGCAGCCCTCATCCTCGAATCCGAAGAGCACGCCAAGGCACGCGGCGCACGCGTCTACGCGGAACTGGCAGGCACCGGAGTATCCGCCGACTCCTACCACATCACCGCACCGGACCCCGCAGCACTCGGCGCAACCCGCGCACTGCGCGAAGCCCTCGAAGACGGCAACATCGACCCGAAGACCGTCGTGCACATCAACGCGCACGCCACCAGCACCCCCGCCGGTGACCTGCCCGAAGCAACCGCAATGCACGAAACCTTCGGCGAGCACACTAAGAACATTGCCGTCTCCGCAACCAAGTCCATGACCGGCCACCTGCTCGGCGGCGCAGGCGCACTCGAAGCCGTACTCACCGTACTGGCTCTGCACCACCGCACCGCACCCTGCACCATCAACCTGGACAACAAGGACCCCCAGATTGACCTGGACGTGGTGACCGAGGCACGCGAGCTGCCCGCCGGCGAGATTGTGGCACTGTCGAACTCCTTCGGTTTCGGCGGCCACAACGCGGTTGTAGCATTCCGCTCCGTAGAGGATTAATCCTTCAGGGCTTCTAGCCTTATATAGATATAACGCTCCCTCAACTACCGTGTGTAGCTGGGGGAGCGTTATGTTTTGGATGCGTTTTTTTTGGGGGGGGGGACCGGCTCACGCTTGTGGGGGAGTGCCCCCTCTGCGGCGCCTTAACTTCAAAGAACCCAGCCGCCTTGAGGATGGAGCCTCTTCGCCTGTCCGGTACGCCCTCTAGGTCGCCTATCCCTCAGCAAGATTGATATAGGGGTTGGTCTGGAGCTGGGTTTCAGAGGCAACGCGCCTGATCTTGGTTGAAGAAGGGGTGATTCTGCTGTTGGGTTGCTCTACCACTTTGCCTAGGCGCGTGGTTACTAAACGTTTTAGACGTTAAAAACGGGTGGCGTATCCGCTCCGGCACTGCGAATACGCCACCCAAACACACCACACTCCACAAGACAATGCAGAGCGCGCGGGATCAACCATCCCGCAAGGTTCCCGTAACCCCCATCGCGCACCACGGTAGGCGACGACAGAAGAACGGGAGCTTATGACCGTTCGATACGCACAACGCCCCCTGCATAGGTGTACAAAGGCGCATGCTGCGCGTTCTTCCGGAAGTATTTCGACGGGGCTCCCACGCCGGTTCCGTTGAGAAAACAATTCGGTATGGTTGCCTCCCGATGGTGAAGCAGCTCAGCATCTAATGCCGCTTACACCGCGCAGTTTAGTGCGCGCAGATGCTGTGTCGAAAACTATCCAAAGAATGCAGTCAATGGAGTAGTCTTCCAGCTTCAAATGGCAGAAGCTTTTGATGTGAGTGCTCGGTTGGTCCGAATCATGTCGCTCTCAACGGAATCGGTTAATCGGTGATGGGAGCTCCTGTAGATAAGAATAACTTTAAATAACCCCTAGATTGAAACTTAAATCAATAATTTAACCTTATTGTTATAATTCCTTGTCATAAAGGTATTGATGGGTGTTCAATGTGTTTTGGGTAACCTCTCAGAAAGCTCTGTCACTCTTTGATCTTTTTGGCGCTCTCCACCGTTACAAAACCGTAATAAAACACCTCCTCAGCAGACTGCCAAACCTCTCAAAAATGCCCTACGGCCAAGCTGAATAGAAGATGTACACATTGCAGTCTCGAAAGGTACTCAGTGGAGCCCCCCAAACGGTACCGGAAAGACGACTTTTGAAGAAAAACCGCAAAGACGAGCTCCCACGCATCAGACAAAAATGCGGTCATAAAACGTCATCTTGTCACGGAAGTTATCCCAGAGAAAACAAAATAAACCCCCGGCGTGCGCTGTGGCATAATCAGTATCGACATCGTGCTCCGGGGTCGGTGAAATTCCGAACCGGCGGTCACAGCCCGCGAACCGCTCTCGCAGGCAGGCAAAAAATCGTACGAATCTTCGCATCCGCGCAGGACGCCAAGACTCCGCTAGAGAAGCCCGCCCGCAAGAGAGGCCGAACCGGTGAAAATCCGGTGCCGACAGTACAGTCTGGATGGAAGGTAGCACGAGCAGAAAAAGGCAGGAGCGCACTCCGCCGCACCTCCCGAAAACCGGGATTGTGTGCAGGGTTCACCGAAGCAGTTACTTGAGAAAACTGTTGCTCGCAAAAACTGTTGCTTGGGAAAACTGTTACTCGAGAGCACAGCGGTTTTCTGCGAGACAGCTTTCTATGAAACACTTTCTATGAAACAGGGGAGAGGCACCTTTCGTAGGTGCCGGTACGTTATTCCCCTCGACTGCAACCGGCTGATGTCAGCCACGGTTGGCTGATTCGCCGCTCCCGCCTCACCACGGATACCGGGCACCCCATAAGATGCCCGCGGTAGCCGCCCTTTTCTGTTCCTCTCCCCGGAGCCGCCGCAGATGCGCCCACAGCGCATCCGACACACGGTCCAACTCAGAGAGGAAAGAAACAATGGACATCTTGCGGTGGCTCTTCGACGCACAAATTCACGTGGGGGACCAGTCCCTCCTCGTGCGCGAAGTTCTCGGAAACGCATTCGGCCTGGCATCGGCGCTCGGCGGAATGCGACGCAAAGTATGGGCGTGGCCCGTCGGCATTCTCGGCAACCTACTGCTCCTCACCGTCTTCCTGGGCGCCCTCGTCGGTAGCCCTCACCCCGTCACCATGCTCGGCCAGGCAGGCCGCCAGATTATGTTTATTGCCGTGTCCATCTGGGGCTGGCATCGTTGGCGCGCCACCCGCGCCGCCGGTGGTGACGCCTCCGAAGGTGTCGCGGTAATTCCCAAGTGGGCTACCAACACCGAACGCGCAGGTCTGGTTGTCGCCATGGTCGCGGGTACCCTGCTGCTCACCCCCATCTTCCGTGCCCTCGGCTCCTACGAACCGGTCTGGTCCGACGCCTGGATCTTCACCGGCTCGCTGCTCGCCACCTACGGCATGGCGCGCGGCTGGGTTGAATTCTGGCTCATCTGGGTTGCCGTCGACCTGGTCGGCGTGCCCCTGCTGTGGAGCGCAGGCTACTACGCGACCTCCTTCATGTACGTGTTCTACGGATGCTTCACCCTGGTTGGCTTCTTCGTCTGGTGGCGCACCCGCAACATGGAGGCGCAGAAGACCCGGGTGCAGACCCAGTTCCCCGACGTGACCGTTGAGGTAACCGACGTGCAGAAGGGCCGTGCATAAATGCCGCAGAACCCTTCGCCGCAGGTGCTGGCGAGCGCGCACCTGCCCGTAACCGTTGCCCCGAGCGTATCTTCGCCGCGCAACGATGCGGACTATTCCGCCGCGGAGTACGGTCACCTCGCCGGGTTGCCCGCCGCACGCACCCTTCAGCTGCCTAGCCCCGAGCAGGAGCTCAGCCACGCAGAGGCCATGACCCTGGCACTGCAGGCGGCACGCCAGGGTATCCGCGGCGCGAACCCCCTCGTCGGCGCCGTCATCACTGACGCGCACGGGCATCTGCTGCACGTGGGCTACCACCGAGGCGCAGGCACCCCGCACGCCGAAGCCGACGCCCTCGCCGCCGCCCGGGCCGCGGGAACTGACCTCACCGGCGCCCGCATGTACGTGAGCCTCGAGCCCTGCAACCACACCGGACGCACCGGCCCCTGCTCCCACGCCGTCGCCGAGG
>ERZ772999.1156-NODE-1156-length-15624-cov-6.842508_pt1 | contig 15624 bp, 18 predicted proteins | sample MGYA00511467_ERZ772999 | MGnify/ENA primary metagenome ERZ772999 (study PRJEB29015, sample SAMEA2738064) | human oral metagenome | biome: human oral; feature: human-associated habitat; material: saliva | place: China | collected 2218 ... | reverse complement strand
CTTTACAAAGACTTGTAAGTAGTAATTAATTTTTTATAGGTAGCCTAAGAGTTTTTCTTAGGCTACTTGTTAAGAGATTAAAAATAGCAATTTTTAATAAAAACAGTGGAAGACTATAGAAAGGATGAATTAAGAAAAGAATATGGTTATGGAAATTATCAAGATAAAAACTTGCCTAAAAACAAAGAAATAAATATAAGTCCACAACCATATATAAGAAAAGAAACTCTAAAAATAGTAGATATAAATGAATATCTAAGAAATCTAAGAAAAGGAGTTGGTCTATGATGTTAAAAAGAGTAGTAATATTGATAGTGTTAGGATTAATATTTAGTTCATGTGACTTTATATATTATGGGAAGATAGCAGTATATGAAAATAAGTATAGAGCAGAAAGAGAAAGAGAGAGAAGGGAAGGAACTAAAAAGGATGGACCAGGAGCAATTAGTAGGGATGAATATAAGGAGGATGTAGAAAGAGTAATACAAGATATATCAAAGAGACTAGTAAATAAAAGAGTAGAGTTTGAAGAAACAACTTTACTAATCCCAGAAAACACAAGGATAAATCTAAAACATGGAAATATAGTAGATGAAAAAACAGGTTATGGAATAGCAATATTATTTAAGACAGATGATGGATGTACTCCAGAAACATTTTATACAAAAAAAGTAAGAAGTAATCTATATATAGTGCTGGGATATAATTATAAGGACAAAGGATTAGATGCAATAGGTCAAAAAATAATAAAGGCAAATGGCTTTACAAAGACTTGTAAGTAGTAATTAATTTTTTATAGGTAGCCTAAGAGTTTTTCTTAGGCTACTTGTTAAGAGATTAAAAAATAACCTAAACAATCATTAGCAGAAAGTATAGGTAAAAAATTAGAAGAATATAAAGTTGCAAGTCCAGCTAGAAAAGGAGAGTTGGAAAAAGAAATAAAATACTTATATATTCAAGACCAAGTAAATAAAATAAACCTAATGATATATGAACCACCAATATTAAATGATAGCCCATTCTTATTAGATGAAGTGAATGAATATAATAAAGGAGAGTTTGGAAAAAATATGGTTATGGAAATTATCAAGATAAGGGACTACCTAAGAATAAGGAAATAAACATGAGCCCACAATCTTATGTTAAAAGGAAAAATTCAACAATAGTAGATATAAATGAATATCTAAGAAATCTAAGAAAAGGAGTTGATAAATAATGATAAAAAGAATGATAATTTTAATAGTAATGGGGTTAATATTAAGTTCATGTCAATTATTGACAGAAGCTATAAAAGATAATATATACAGAGTAGAGCTAGCTAGAGAGAGAAAAGAAGCAAGAAAAAAAGATGCATATGCAGCAGCAGGTAACCCTGAGTATGAAACAGGAGTAGAGTTAGCAATACAGGATATAATGAAAAGACCAGTAAATAAAAAAGTAGAGTTTGGAGGAACAACTTTATTAATACCAGAAAATACAAGATTAAATCCAAAACATGGAAATATAGTGGATGAAAAAACAGGTTATGGAATAGCAATATTATTTGAAATAGAAGACTATTGTACTGATGTATTTTATAGAAAAAAATAAGTAGTGATAAGTATATTTTATTATATTATAATGATGAAGATAAAAACTTCAACGTAATAGCCCAAAAAATAATAAAGGCAAATGGCTTTACAAAGACTTGTAAGTAGTAATTAATTTTTTATAGGTAGCCTAAGAGTTTTCTTAGGTTACTTGTTAAGGGATTAAAAATAGCAATTTTTAATCAAAACAGTGGAAGACTATAGAAAGGAAGAATTCAGAAAATAGTATAGCTATGGAAATTATCAAGATAAAAACTTATCTAAAAACAGAGAAATAAATATAAGCCCACAACCTAATTTTGGAAAGAAAGCTTCACCAAAATTGGGAATAGGAGAGTACTTAAAAGGATTAAGAGAAGGAGTTGGTCTATGATGTTAAAAAGAATAGTAATGTTAATAGTGTTAGGATTATTTTTAGCAGTTTCAGCTTTATCTTTTTCAGCAGAAAGAGTTGTTAAATTAGAGAACGCTTATGTTGATGATAAAGGAATAGTTTATGTTATAGGAGAAAAAGCACCATTTACAGGGATAGTGGAAAACTACAAAGTGCCTCCTATTTCAGAAGGAGATAGTGTCTTAGAGGGAAAAATTCCTTTTAAAAATGGAGTAATGGAAGGTTATTCTAAATTATATTATCCAAGTGGGAAATTAGCAAGTGTAGCAACATTTAAAAATGGAAAAGTAGAGGGAATACAAAAAGACTACTATGAAAATGGAAAAATTAAGAGAGAAATTTCACATAAAAATGGACTTGTAGATGGTGTTTCAAAGCTTTATTACCCTAATGGAAAAGTTCAAAATGAAATTACTCATAAAAAGGGTATACCAGATGGTGTATCTAAAACTTATTATGAAAATGGAAAATTAAAAGTTGAACTTCCATATAAAAATGGCATAGAAGTAGGTATACAAAAAGATTATTATGAAAATGGAAAATTAAAAGTTGAACTTCCATATAAAAATGGAGTTGTAGATGGTCTTGCAAAGGTTTACTATCCAACTGGAAAACTAATGTTAGAGGAAAATTACAAAAATGATCAGTTAGATGGAATAGTTAAAAGATATGATGAAAGTGGAAAGATAATTAGTGAAGAATTTTATAAAAATGGTAATAAAATAAAATAATAAAAATAGGAGAAACAAATATGAAAAAAATAATATTAGGAGTATTTTTATTGATGTCAGCCTTATCATTTGCAGTAGGTAGAAAGGTTCCTATAGAAAAAATGATGGTAGATGATACTACTGGAATAGCTTATGTTCAAGGAGAAAAGACTCCATTTACAGGTACAGTTGAAGTAAAGTATGATGATGGTACAGTTCTAGCTTTGATGGAAGTTAAAAATGGACTAATGGAAGGAACTTATAAACTTCTCTATCCAAGTGGTAAAACAGCAATTATAGCAACATATAAAAATGGAAAAACAGATGGAATACAAAAAGAATACTATGAAAATGGTCAAATAAAAATGGAAGTTTTACATAAAAATGGAAAAGCAGAAGGTTATCTAAGAACATATTATCTGAATGGAAAACTAGAAGGTGAAGAAAAATATAAGAAAGGTTTAAGAGAAGGTTTAACAAAATCATATTATGAAGATGGTAGTTTAGAAGGAGAGAGATTTTATAAGAATAATAATTTAGAAGGAATAAACAAAATTTATCATCCAAATGGAAAGCTAGCAAAGATAGCTGTATTTAAAAATGGAGAACTAGATGGAACTGTTAAAAGATATTATCCAGATGGAAAATTAGCAGGAATAGGTACATTTAAAGATGGAAAAGTAGATGGAATACAAAAAGAATACTATGAAAATGGTCAAATAAAAATGGAAAGTTTAGCTAAAAATAATAAGAAAAATGGTATTGGAAGATTTTACTCAATTACAGGGGTATTAATAGCTGAAATTCCTTTTAAAGATGATGAAGTGGATGGAACAATAAAAAACTATAATGAAGTTACTGGTAAATTAGAAACAGAAGGTGAATTTAAAAATGGAAAGGCAGAAGGAACTATGAAAGAGTATTATCCAAATGGAAAAGTAGCAATTGAAGAAAAATGTCAGAATGGTTTAAGAGAAGGTTTATCAAAATCATATTATGAAAATGGAGTTTTAAAAGCAGAGAAGTTTTATAAAAATGGTAAATTAAATGGAGTAGTTAAAAAATATGGAGAAAATGGTCAAGTAGTTCAACAAGGAACATTTAAAAATGGAGTACAAGTAAAATAAGAGGCTATAAAGCCTCTTACTTTTTTTAATCTTCATATCCATTTGGATGATTTTTATGCCAATTCCAAGCAGTTTCAATAATTTGTTCTAATTTATCATATTTAGGAACCCATTTTAATGTATCTAAAGCTTTTTGAGATGAAGCTATAAGTCTTGCAGGGTCTCCAGCTCTTCTTGGACTAACTTCAGCTGGAATAGGATGTCCTGTTACTTTTCTTGTAACTTCTATAACTTCTTTAACAGAGAAACCTTCTCCATTTCCTAAGTTAAATACTTGGCTATCTCCACCATTTCTTAATCTATTTAAAGCAAGGTAGTGAGCATCTGCTAAATCCATTACATGAATGTAGTCTCTTATACAAGTTCCATCAGGAGTAGGATAGTCATCTCCATAGATAGATATTTTTTCTCTTTGTCCTAGAGCAACTTGTAAAATTAGTGGAATTAAATGAGTTTCACAAGTATGAGCTTCTCCGATTTCTCCACTTGGGTATGCACCAGCAACATTGAAATATCTTAAAGCAGTATATTTTAATCCATAGGCATTAGCACACCATTTAAACATTTTTTCAACTGCTAACTTACTTTCTCCATAAGGGTTAGTAGGTTCTGTTCTATCAGTTTCAAGTATAGGCATGTTTTCTGCCTCACCATAAGTTGCAGCAGTAGATGAAAATACTATTTTATCAACATTGTGAGCTTTCATAACCTTCAATAGGCAAAGAGTACCATAGAAGTTATTTTCAAAATATTTTAATGGTTCGCTAACACTTTCTCCAACTAAAGAGAAGGCAGCAAAGTCTATAACTCCATCAATTTGATATTTTTCAAAAACTCTATTTAAAAATTCTTCATCTTTTAAATCTCCAAGTTCTAAATGTGCTTTTTCATCAACAGCATCAACATGCCCTGTGATTAAGCTATCAACAACAACAACATCTTCATTTTTTTCTAATAGATATTTAACAACATGGCTACCAATGTAACCTGCTCCTCCACAAACTAATATAGACATTAGAATCTACCTCCAATATGATTTATAAATTTAAGAAAGGCATTTTTACCTTTTTCATCTCTTTTAAATACTCCAGCATCTTCAAGCACTCTTGAGAATGTTAAACCAATTTCAACATTTAAAATATTTTCTAAGATTTCATCTGCTGATAAGTTTTCAATATTAGGATATTTATTTATAAAGGCTTTTAACCAAGATAAATGTTTTTGACAATCTTTATCTTCAGAAATTTTCTTTTCAAAATCTTTATCTTTTAAGAATTCAGCTATTTTTCTCATTTCAAACTTCAATCTTCCAGGAAGAACAGCCAGTCCCATAACTTCTATCAGCCCAATATTTTCTTTCTTAATATTGTGGTGTTCACTATGAGGGTGGAAGATACCTAAAGGATTAGCTTCGTCAGTTCTATTATTTCTAAGAACTAAGTCAATTTCGAAGTATTCTCCTCTTCTTCTAGCGATAGGAGTTATAGTATTGTGAGGAGTTGAGTTTGTGTAAGCAAATACTCCAACTTCTTCATCTGAATATTCTCTCCAAGCTTTTAAGATTTTATCTGATAATTCAATTAATTCATTTCTATCTAAAGATTTTAATCTTAAAACAGTCATAGGCCATTTAACTATTCCAGCCTTTATATTAGGATATGCTTCAAAACTTACTTCCTTTTCAATCTCAGATTTTGCCATAGGAAACTCATGATTTCCACCTTGATAGTGGTCATGGCTTAAAATAGAACCTCCAACTATTGGTAAATCAGCATTTGAACCTATAAAGTAATGTGGGAATTGATTTACAAAGTCTAAAGTTCTTGAGAAAGTATCTCTATTTATTTTCATCTCTCTATGTTCAGAACAGAATATTATCGCATGTTCATTGTAGTAAACATAAGGAGAATATTGAAAATACCATCTTTCATTTTCTAAAGTTAAAGGTATAACTCTATGATTTTGTCTTGCAGGATGTGTTAAAGTTCCAGCAAAACCAACATTTTCATAACATAAAAGACATTTTGGATAATTTACTTGAGGCATATTCTTTTGTCTTTCAATCTCTTTAGGGTCTTTTTCAGGTTTAGATAGATTTATAGTAATTTCTAAATCTCCATATTCTGTTGGACTTTTCCAATATAGATTTTTTTCTATTCTTTCAGTTCTTATATAGTTAGTTTTTTTAGAGAAATTATAGAAATAATCTGTTGCTGATTTTATATTTGTATCAGATAAATTTTTAAATGTATTTATAACTTCTCTTGGGAAAGAGGTAAATTTTCCCATAACTTCTGTATCAAAAATATCTCTATCAGTAGTTCCATCTTCTATAATTTTTTGTTCTATAGCATAATCACAAATTTTATCCAAGATTTCTTGAGGATATTCAGGTACTTGATAGTTATCTTCATTGACATCCTCCCAATCTTTTAACTGTAACAATGCCATTAATTCATTTCTAACAAACATAACATCATCTTCTGTTATCAATGAATTTTTAAGTGAATATTTTATAAGTCTATTAATTAAAGAGTAAATTTCCATCCTTTTTTCCTTTTTCCTTTCTAAGATATTAGTTATATATAAAATAAGTGAGGTACATTCCAAATTTTAAGATAAAAATTAAATAGAATGAGCCGAGCAAATCTCACTGTGTTTGAACGAAGTGAGTTTAGTGAATTTGCAGCGAATTCTTAATTTTTATCTGTTAAGAAATTTGGCTAGTACCGAACTATTTTACATATCTCCCTGCTCCATCTCCAATGTTTGCTATATAGAAAGTAGCTCTTAAACCTGTTTTTTCTTTATATTTTTTTCCAACATTTTTTATAAAGTTTTCAACATGGTCGTTTTCAACTATACTTACAGTACAACCACCAAAACCTGCTCCAGTCATACGAGAACCAACAGTTCCTTCTTCTTCCCAAGCAGCTTCTACAAGGCTATCAAGCTCTACACCTGTAACTTCATAGTCATCTCTTAAAGAGATATGAGATTGATTCATCAGTCTTCCAAATTCTGCAATATCATCTTTTTTCAAAAATTCGACTGCAACTTTTGCTCTTTCATTTTCACTAACAGCATGAGTTGCTCTTTTTAGTTGTTCTTCATCTGTTATAAAGTGTTTAACTTTATCAAATTCAGCAACTGTCAGCTCACCTAGATATTTTATATTAACTCCATTGTCATTTAGAACTTTAACAGCTTCTTCACAAGAACTTCTTCTTTCATTGTATTTAGAATCTGCTAAACCTCTCTTTTTATTAGTATTAGCAATAACAATAGACATATTTTTTAATTTTACAGGAACATATTCAAACTTTAAAGTATTACAATCTAGTAAAATAGCATGGTCTTTTTTACCCATACCAACTGCAAATTGATCCATAATTCCTGAGTTTACTCCGATGAATTTATTTTCTGCTACTTGGCACATTTTAACCATTTCAACCATATCAACGTCAAGTTTAAATAAGTCTTTAAGTATAACAGCAGTTAAAACTTCTATAGAAGCTGAAGAAGAAAGTCCCGCACCATTTGGAATATTTCCATAGAATAATACATCAAAACCACTGTCTATTTTATAAGCTTTATCTAAGAAAGTTTTAACAACTCCTTTAGGATAATTAGCCCAGTTATCTTTTTTATTATAAACTAAGTTATCTAGATTAAATTCAATAGTTCCTAAATTTTTAAAGTTTTTAGAATACATTCTAAAAACTTTGTCTTCTCTTTTTTTTACAATAGCATAAGTTCCAAAATCTAATGCACAAGGGAAAACAAAACCACCATTATAGTCTGTGTGTTCACCAATTAAGTTTACTCTACCTGGTGAAAAAAATGTTTCCACTTCTCCATCGTATTTAAAAATTTCTTTAAATTCCTTTATTAAATCTTCTAACATAAGTCCCTCCAAAAATAAAAATGTAATTTATACTATTATATATCATTTTAAAAAAAATATAAACAAAAAAAAGAGACTGTTGCAAAATTAAATTTAATTTGCAACAGCCACTTTAATTAATTCTTTAGTTAATTTCTTTTATAGTTTGCATAAAACCAGCTAAGTTTTGAATTTCACTTGGAATAAGTATCTTAGTAGATTTACCATCAGCAACTTTTTCAAATGTTTCAAAAGATTTAAGTGCTAGGATTTCTTTAGCAGGTTTAGCTTCATTTAATAGTTTAATAGCTTCAGCTTCAGCTCTTTGAATTTCAAGTATCGCTTGAGCTTTACCTTCAGCTTCTTTAATTTTTACTTCTTTTTCAGCTTCAGCTCTTAAGATAGCAGATTGTTTTTCCCCTTCAGCAACAAGTATTGCAGATTCTCTTGTAGCTTGTGCTTCAAGTATTTTCGCTCTCTTTTCTCTTTCTGCCTTCATTTCCTTTTCCATGGCAATTCTGATGTCATTTGGAGGAAGTATAGATTTTAACTCAACTCTGTTTACTTTTATTCCCCAAGGGTCAGTAGCATCATCAAGTTCTTGACGCATCTTTGTATTTATAATATCTCTAGATGTCAATGTTTCATCAACTGTCATATCCCCTATAATGTTTCTAAGAGTTGTAGCAGTTAAGTTTTCAATAGCTGATAAAGGTCTTTCAACACCATAAGTATATAGCTTAGGATCTGTTATTTGGAAATAAACAACAGTATCTATTTGCATAGTAGCATTATCTTTTGTGATAACTGCTTGTGGGTCAAAGTCAACAACTTGCTCTTTAAGAGAAACTATTCTTGAAACCTTATCAAAGAAAGGATTGATAAGATTTAAACCTGAACTTAAAGATTGGTTGTACTTTCCTAGTTTTTCAATGATATAAACTTGTGATTCAGGAACAATTTTAATTGCTTTTAATGCAATTACAGCAAATAAAATCAAAAGTAGTACAAAAAATGGTATATAAAACATAATTCAAAACCTCCAATTTATTTTTTTAAAATTATTTTATTTCCCTTAAAACTTGAAATTACAGGAGTATCTCCTACCTCAAAAAGTTCATTACTTAAGGCAGTCCATATAGAACCCTTGTAACTTACATCATAGATTTTTTCTTCTTTACTTGTATCTACAATTTTCTTTACTATGATAGCTGTATCTATTTTCTCAGCATCAAAATTATCTTTATTTTTAGATAAGATAGCTCTAGCATAAGGTCTTAAGAATATAAGAGATAGTAGAGAAACAACTGTAAAGAAAGTTATTTCCACTTTCATACTATCACTAATTAGAGATACAAATACAGTTAAGGCCGCTGCAAAAGCAAACCATACTGTTACAAGTGCTGGAATAGCAAATTCAATAATAGTGAAAATAATAGTAAGTATTAGCCAAAAAATATAACCCACTGTCATTGTTATTCTCCTTTCATTTTAACTAAAGTTAAAATTTATAAAATGTAATATTTTTACTTATTTTATTTCTTATATTATAACATATTTCAAAAAATAAAAACACTTTTTTTATTCTATTCCGTCTTCTTCTTCGATTAAATAATTCATCTGTTGCCAGTCGTAAAATTCTATTAGTTTGTAAGGAATAGTATTGTTTTTATGTGCTATAGCAATCAGTTCATCTGCTTCTATTTTATAAACAACATGATGTTCTTCAAAGTCATCTAAAAGCATTTCTTGATATTCTTTATATTTTCCTGTTTGTTTAAGCTCATCTATAATTTTTTTTACTTCATCTTCTTTTAATCTCTCCATATTTTTTATCACCTCTTTTAACAATATTTGTTCTATATCCTATAATATAATTCTACTAAATGCAAGAGAAAAAATAATTATACAGAAGTGGTTCATTTTTAAATGCTTTAAGATAATATTTTTATCATAATTTTTATTGACAAAGCAAAAAAAAAACTGTACTCTTATAGTATAAATAAAAAAATTTAATTATATACAAATTATTGAAAGGATTGATGATATGAAAAGTAAAACTGTAGAAATAGTAAATGAAACTGGATTACACACAAGACCAGGAAATGAATTTGTAAGTTTAGCAAAAACATTTTCTTCACAAATAAGCGTAGAAAATGAAGCTGGAGCAAAAGTTAATGGAACTTCATTATTAAAATTACTTTCTTTAGGAATAAAAAAAGGAAGCAAAATAACTGTATATGCTGATGGTGAAGATGAAAACGAAGCAGTTGATAAATTATCATCTCTTCTTGAAAACTTAAAAGATTAATTTTTTGTGTGAGGGAGAGTGTTAACTTCTCCCTTTTATTTTGAAAAAATATTGGAGTGGATTATGAAAAATAACTTAATAAAAGGTATCCCAGCTTCTCCTGGGATAGCAATAGGTAAAGCATTTCTTTACAAAGAAAATAAATTAGAAATACTTGAAAAATCTATACTATCTAAAGAAGAAGAGTTAGAAAGATTAATAAAAGGTAGAGAGGTTGCTAAAAAACAATTAGAAGAAATAAAAGAAAATACTCTTAAAAAACTTGGTAAGGATAAGGCAGATATTTTTGAAGGACATATTACTTTATTAGAAGATGAAGAACTATTTTCAGAAATAGATTCAAAAATTTCTGAAAAAAAATGTACTGCTGAATTTGCTTTAAATGAAGCGATTGATGAATATGCAAATATGCTTGCAAATTTAGAAGATGCATATTTTAAAGAAAGAGCAGGAGACTTAAGAGATATAGGAAAAAGATGGTTATATGGCGTTATGAATGTACAAGTAGCTGATCTTTCAAAATTAGAGCCTGAAACAATAATCGTTGCAAGAGAATTAAATCCTTCAGACACAGCTCAAATAAACTTAGAAAATGTTTTAGCCTTCGTAACTGAAATTGGTGGAAAGACAGCTCACTCATCTATTATGGCAAGATCTTTAGAATTACCAGCAGTAGTTGGAGTAGGAACAGTTTTAGAAAACTTAGAAGATAATCAAATTTTAATAGTTGATGCATTAAATGGAGAAGTTATAGTTAATCCTGATGAAGAAACTTTAAAGATATATAGAGAAAAAAGAGAAAACTTCTTAAAAGAAAAAGAAGAATTAAAGGCTTTAAAAGATAAAGAAGCTATTTCAAAAGATGGAATAAAAGTTGATGTTTGGGGGAATATAGGATCACCTAATGATTTAAAAGGAATTATTTCAAATGGTGGTTTTGGAATAGGACTTTATAGAACAGAGTTCTTATTTATGGAAAAAGATAGTTTCCCAACAGAAGATGAACAATTTGAAGCATATAAAATAGTAGCTGAAGGTTTAAAAGGATATCCTGTAACTATAAGAACTATGGATATAGGTGGAGATAAATCATTACCATATATGGAATTACCACAAGAAGAAAACCCATTTTTAGGTTGGAGAGCTATAAGAGTTTGTTTAGATAGACAAGAAATCTTAAAAACTCAATTTAGAGCCCTACTAAGAGCTTCAAAATATGGTCAAATAAAAATTATGCTACCTATGATAATGGATATAGAAGAAGTCAGAAAGGCAAAAGCTATATTTGAAAACTGTAAGAAGGAACTTAGAGAAGAAGGTATAGAGTTTGATGAAAAGATAATGCTAGGAATAATGGTTGAAACTCCTGCTGTCGCATTTAGAGCAAAACATTTTGCAAAAGAATGTGATTTCTTCTCAATAGGAACAAATGACTTAACACAATATACTTTAGCAGTAGATAGAGGAAATGAAAAAATTGCTAATCTATATGATACATATAACCCAGCAGTGCTACAAGCTATTAAAATGTTAATAGATGGAGCACATGAAGGTGGAATAAAAATTTCAATGTGTGGAGAATTTGCTGGAGATGAAAATGCAGTAGCAATTTTATTTGGTATGGGACTAGATTCTTTTTCTATGTCAGGAATTTCAATACCAAGAGTTAAAAGAATTCTAATGAAATTGGATAAAAAAGAATGTGAAAAGCTAGTTGAAAGAATTTTAGAGCTATCAACTGCTAGTGAAATCAAAAATGAAGTTAAAAAATTTATGAAAAATATAGCTTAAAAATATCTTTGATATATAAAACATATAAAAATTATTCAAATTATATATCTAAAATAGGTCATTAATTCGCTTTTCGAACTCTCAATTCATTAAAAAATAAACAGATATTTTTAAAATAACACATAATCATTAAAAACGAAATAAGAACATGTGTCTAAAAAGAGAAAAAAAAAGACTTGATTTTTATTAGAAAATAATGTATTATGACTACAGAAAATCAAGGAGGGATATACAATGAAAAAATTTGCAATGTTAGCACTAGCTATGAGCTTATTCTTAGTAGCTTGTGGAGAAAAGAAAGAAGAACAAAAACCAGCTGAACAACCTGCTGCAGAAGCACCTGCAACAACAACTGAAGCACCTGCTGCTGAAGTAAAAGCATTCTCAGTTAAAACTGAAGATGGAAAGGAATTCACTTTAGAAGTTGCTGCTGATGGAGCTACAGCTACTTTAACTGATGCAGAAGGAAAAGTTACTGAATTGAAAAATGCAGAAACTGCTTCTGGAGAAAGATATGCTGATGAAGCTGGAAACGAAATAGCTATGAAAGGTACAGAAGGAGTTTTAACTTTAGGAGATCTTAAAGAAGTTCCAGTAACTGTAGAAGCTAAATAGTTAGAAAAAAGTTTAAAAGCAAAGCAGGAAGAAATTCCTGCTTTTTTCTTATATAAAAATTGGCAATGGAGGAAAAATGTATAAGGATATTATAAAAATAGTAAGTGGAGATATAACAAAAATTCCAGAAGTAGAGGTAATAGTCAATGCAGCTAACAACCAATTAGAAATGGGTGGTGGAGTCTGTGGAGCAATTTTTAGAGCTGCTGCAGGAGATCTTGCTAAAGAATGTAAAGAGATAGGTGGCTGTGCTACAGGAGAAGCAGTAATAACTAAAGGTTATAATCTTCCAAATAAATATATTATACACACAGTAGGTCCAAGATACTCAACAGGTGAAAATGGAGAAGCAGAAAAATTAGCATCATCCTATTATAAAAGTTTAAAACTAGCAAAGGAAAAAGGTCTAAGAAAAATAGCTTTTCCTTCTGTATCAACAGGGATATATCGTTTTCCAGTAAATGAAGGTGCAGAGATTGCTCTAAGTACAGCTAAAAAATTTATAGATGAAAATCCCAATAGTTTTGACTTAATCTTATGGGTTTTAGATGAGAAAACTTATGTTGTGTATAAAGAAAAATATGAAAAACTTATAGATATATAAAAATAAATAGTGGAGAATTTTTCAAGATTAAAAACTTAAAGAATTCTCTTTTTTTAAATAGATATAGACTTTTTTAGAAAAAAGTATACAATAATATGTAAAAGAAAGGAGTTGAAAATTTTATGTTGGGTAAAGAAGTATATATAAATAGAAGAAAGAAATTAAAGGAAAACTTTAGAGATGGTTTAATTTTAATAATGGGAAATAATTTTTCACCTCTAGACTGTGAAGATAATACTTATCCATTTATACAAGATGCAACTTTTAAATATTATTTTGGTATGGATCACAATGGCTTAATTGGAATTATTGATATAGATAAAAATGAAGAGATAATTTTTGGTAATGATTATACAATGTCTGATATTATTTGGATGGGAAAACAAAAATTTTTAAAAGAATTGGCTCTTGAAGTTGGAATAGAAAAGTTTATTGAAAAAGAAGAATTAAAGAAATATTTAGAAAATAGAAAAAATATAAGATTTACTAATCAATATAAAGCAGACAATATTATGTATTTGAGTTCAATCTTAAATATAAATCCTTTTGAATTTGATGAGTATGTCTCTTTCTATTTAATAAAAAATATTATTAAACAAAGAAATATAAAAGATAAAATAGAAATTGAAGAAATAGAAAAAGGAGTAAACATAACAAAAGAAATGCATCTTTCTGCTATGAAAAATGTAAAAGCAGGAATGAAAGAATATGAACTTGTTGCTGAAGTGGAAAAGCAACCAAAAAAATATAATGCTTACTATTCTTTCCAAACTATACTTAGCAAGAATGGACAAATTTTACATAACCACAATCATTTGAATACTCTAAAAGATGGAGATTTAGTGTTATTAGATTGTGGTGCTCTAACAGAAGAAGGTTATTGTGGAGATATGACAACAACTTTTCCTGTAAGTGGAAAATTTACTGAAAGACAAAAAACTATACATAATATAGTAAGAGATATGTTTGATAGAGCTAAAGATTTAGCAAGAGCAGGAATTACATATAAGGAAGTTCATTTAGAAGCTTGTAAGGTTTTAGCAGAAAATATGAAAAAACTTGGACTGATGAAGGGCGAAGTTGAGGATATAGTTAGTTCAGGAGCACATGCACTATTCATGCCACATGGTTTAGGACATATGATGGGAATGACAGTTCATGATATGGAAAACTTTGGAGAAATAAATGTAGGTTATGATGAAGGAGAAGAAAAATCAACTCAATTTGGTTTAGCTTCTTTAAGACTTGCTAAGAAATTGGAAGTTGGAAATGTCTTTACTATTGAGCCAGGAATATACTTTATACCAGATCTTTTTGAAAAATGGAAGAATGAAAAACTTCATCAAGAATTTTTAAATTATGATGAAATAGAGAAGTATATGGATTTTGGTGGAATTAGAATGGAAAGAGATATTTTAATTCAAGAAGATGGAACAAGTAGAATTTTGGGAGATAAATTTCCTAGAACTGCTGATGAGATAGAAGAATATATGGAGAGTAAAAATAGATGATGGAAAAAGATGAAAAAATATATGAAAGCAAAATAATGCATATATTTGACAAAAATGTAATTTTAGCTATTACAATTAGCATTCTTATAACTTATTTTATGGGGGGAAACATATCTTACATAATAATTGGAATAATTGTATTATTATCATTGTATATTCTAACTTTTAAAAAGATAAGAATAGTTGTGAGAAACAATGAATTAGTCTATAACTATAAGAAAAATAATGAAATATTTAATTTTGATAGATATAGATTTAAAGCTATTGTTAGAGGCGAAAGAAGACAATATAGATTAGAAGCTACAAATGAAAATGGAGAAGTAAAATTAATTAATTGTAATTATTTAGGTTGGAAGAATTTTAAAGAACTTATAAATGAGTTAAAAATAGATACAGAATACATTAACTAAATTGTTATAGATAATCAATAGATAAAACATGAGGCTATAAGAAACATATAGAAAATAAGGAGGAGCTATGGAGAATATCCAACAAGAACTACTAAGAAAGTTATCAGATGAGTCTTCTATAAATGAAATACAAAGTTATATAAAGAAAGTTATGGAGATAAGAGGTTTTAATAAAGAAAAGTCCTCAGATAAAATTTTGTTGTTGGTTGAGGAAGTTGGAGAGTTAGCCAAAGCCATAAGAAAAAATGAGAGTAAGCTAGGAATAGATAAGACTAAGGAATACAACTACTCTTCTGTTGAAAGTGAAATAGCGGATGTCTTTATAGTTCTTCTATCAATTTGTGATGTTTTAAATATAGATTTATTTAAAGCATTTTTAGATAAGGAAGAAGAAAATATTAAAAGAATTTGGTCAACAAATAAATAAAAATCAAAAAGAGCTATTATAAATTGATGGAGTTTTCTATAAAATTTATAGTAGTTTTTTTATTGAAAATAAAAAGAAAAAAATAAAAATAGAAAAAAATTAAAAAAAAATTAATTTTTTTTGTTGACAAAGTTTATTTTAAATGATATTATAACTGATGTCAATGAGACAAGGACATTAGCAACAGAATAGAGAAAAGACAAAAAGCAACCATAAATTTGGTGTTAAATTAAAATAGCAAAATGAGCT
>ERZ772999.1155-NODE-1155-length-15634-cov-19.702484_pt1 | contig 15634 bp, 13 predicted proteins | sample MGYA00511467_ERZ772999 | MGnify/ENA primary metagenome ERZ772999 (study PRJEB29015, sample SAMEA2738064) | human oral metagenome | biome: human oral; feature: human-associated habitat; material: saliva | place: China | collected 2218 ... | reverse complement strand
GCATTGAATTATCTGTTGAAAGATACAGCAGGTAGCTTAATGGATTATCCATTTAGTATGAAGTCATGTGTATCGACAGCAGTATTAGCTTTCGTATTATTTGGGATTACTCTTATCAGAAATAATATTAAGATCTATCTTGCGACTCCTGTACAACTTCTAGGAAATCAACATAAAGGTGAGGGTGAGCCCAAAAATAGATATCTATTCTTATTATTAGGCTTTATTTTACTTGGTGCAGGATATGCAATTGCCTTAACGGTTCAAGGAATATTAAGTTCATTAGTTTATTTCTTCTCTGCCGCTTTATTAGTACTATTTGGAACATATCTTTTATACATATCATTCTCGATTTTTATCTTAAAACTACAAAGAAGAAATGAAAAATTTTACTATAAGCCAACGCATTTTCTAAGTGTTAGTGGACTGTTGTATCGTATGAAGGCAAATGCAGTGTCACTAGCAAGTGTATCTATTCTTAGCACGGGTGTATTAATTACATTATCTGTAACTGCCGCAATTTACTCGACAATTCAAAAAACGGTAGATTATGTAATGCCACGCGATTATTCATTATCCTCAGATGAAATCGTTACTACAGAAAACAAAGATGAAATTGAGCGTGTTTTATATAATGCAGCTAATCAAGGCCTAGAAGTTTCTAATGGTCTTGAGGATGATTATGTTTCTTACGGATACGAAACAGCAGCAAATCGTGTAGGGAATGAATTAACAGTTTTAAAATCAGAACAAGCAGAAAAACCATATTTTATGATTGTTCGTGACCTTGCAAGTTACAACAAACGTACACATCAACAAATCGAATTAAAAGACAATGAAATCTTAATGTGTACAAATCAAAAAAATCTGCTTGATTTAGACCAAGTTAAGATTGGTGATATTACATATACGATTCATAAAGTTCCAAATTTTATTCCTTCAACATATGCTGTAGAAAGTTATGGGATTATCGCAAAAGATTTCACAGTTATGAAAAAAATTGGAGAAGTTCTTCAGATGAAGAATATTGATACAGGCGAATATTATACACCAAATATTACGGCAAACCTAAATTGGAATCTTAAGTCAAATGTAGTTGATAAAATAAAATATTTTGCAACACAGACAACATACGCAAAAGAACACTCATTCGATTTTGAAACGAGAGAGGCAGCCATCAAAAAAGCGTATGAGTTAAATGGTGGATTCCTATTCCTAGGTATACTAATTGGCATTATCTTTATTGTCGGTACTGTGTTGATTACATATTACAAACAGATCAATGAAGGATATGAAGATTGCGATAAATTCCAAATCATGAAAAAAGTTGGATTACCAGACCAATTAATTCACCAAACAAGTAATTCACAAGTATTATGGCTGTTTTTAGCACCATTAGCAGTAGCTACTTTACATAGCATAGTAGCTTCTAAGATAGTTTCTCAATTACTTGGTTTATTTGCGGTAAATTCCTATATGGAGTATGCACAGATGTTATTTGCGGTAATCGGAATCTTCTTCATTGTTTATTTTGTTATATTCCGTCTTACATCAAGAGCATATTATCGCATTGTTCATTAGTTAGTTATGACAGTACATTGATTCAAATGTACTGTTTTTTATATCAGATGGAAATTTTCATGCATGGATGAACAGATGTTTATAGGTTATGATAAATATATACTTTATATATTTACTTTTCTGAAACATGAGGAGACTTAGTAATGAGTAAATTCCGTATTGATACATTTATGTCTCACTATCCTTGTAAGGGAGTTGATACATATGACGAAATCTATGAACCTATTAAAATGGATGATGATATACCATTATCTATCATTGAGGTGAAGATTGATAATACTTCAAAAAATATTTCTGTACCACGGCATTGGCATCGAAGTGTAGAAATCTTATTACCGGAATCTGGTGGTACACAAATTCATGAAGATCAAGGTGATAGAAAAGTATATCCAGGTGATTTTGCACTAATTAATTCAGCTAGTGTTCATGAACTTGAAAGAGCAGATGCAGATCATATCTACCATGGATACGCGATACAGATTTCATATCCATATCTATGTTATTTAATAGAAAATTTTGAAGAAATAACATTCACGCATGAATATTTAGAAGAAGATAGAAAGAAAATGACAGATTTATTGTGTCAACTTATAAAGGCATATGATAGTAACCTAGCGAATAGAAGATTAATTGTTATGACTGCACTGAATCGTTTTCTAAGTATCTTATGCAATCATTATATGATTCAAAAAGAGAATAAAATCATCCCTAACGCTATAGATTTAATTACAAATACAATGCATTATATGTCGATACATGTATTTGAAGTCTTCAATGCAAAGAAGACTGCAGAAGCGATGAATGTGTCGTATGGTTATCTTTCAAGAAAGTTCAAAGAAGTATCAGGGTTTTCGTTAGGGGAGTATGCGACAAGAATTCGTATACAAAAAGCAGAAGCTGAATTATTAGGAAATAGACATACAATTTCAGAAATTAGTGATATCTGTGGATTTGCGAATGTGAAATCCTTGGAAAGAGAATTTAAAAAGAAACATCATTGTAGCCCAACTAAATGGAAACAAGAACATAGTAGTTATTTTATGCCTAATAATGGTTAGAAAATAACTATAAGTAATCGCTTACATTCAATACACTTAACTACAGGAGGGTATTTGAATGAATAATACTTTTAAGATGATTCTTGCATGTGCATTGATGTTACCAATCGCAGGATGCGGTGCAGGAAAAAAGAATTCCGTAGCAGGAAGCGATGTAATTACAGGAGAATACGATATGACAATTACAGGATATGATTGGGGTTGTGGAACAGATAGTATCATAATGAATTTAGACCACCCACTAGATGCTGTGACCACAGATTCATTTACAGTAACAGAACATAAGCAAGCAACAAATTTCATGGCAGAGGGATTCCCAGTAGAGGAAGTTGATGTACCACGTCAAGTTACGAATGCTTATCTTGTAGATGAGAATGGAAAGAAGACCACAGAACCTTCAACACGTGTAAAGCTTGAACTCTACGTTTCACCAAATGATGGATCACCATTACTATTCTCGTTTCCAAGTATGATGAATACATGGTCAAAACCATATACATTAACAGTTACAAAAGCAGAAAATGCGAAGCTAACAAGTAATGGCACAGAAATAAAGGATTTTACAATCAGTATTGATCCTGCATCTAAAACAACTTCTGTAGATAAATTTAAGATAGATTCTTTTAAAGCAAAAGATGGTGTAACGTATCAATACGCTTCCTATACACCGGAAGGTGGAAGTAAGACTTTAGTTGTTTGGTTACATGGTCTTGGCGAAGGTGGAACAGAGAACACAGATCCTTCTGTAACACTGCTTGCAAATAAAGCAGGAATCTTAGGAGATGAAAAGTTCCAATCTGCAGTAGGTGGAGCAAATATTCTTGTGCCACAATGTCCAACATACTGGATGGATAATGATGGTAAGATGACAAACTTTACTGGTGGTGGCATTCAAGCAGATGGCACATCACATTATTTAGAATCCTTACATGAATTGATTGCAAAATACAAAGAAGAGACTGGTTCTACAAAGGTTGTAATTGCAGGGTGCTCAAATGGTGGATATATGACAATGTTAATGGCGCTAAACTATCCAACGGAATACGATGCATATGTACCAATTTGTGAGGCATTACCAAATGCATTAATTGCTGATGAACAAGTAAAGACATTAGCTAACTTGAAGATGTATTATGTTTATTCTCAAGATGATACAACAGTTGTACCAGAACTTCACGAAGTACCACTTCTACAAAGATTAGAAGCAGCTGGAGCAACACACACATATGTATCAGTAACAGAACATGTTGTAGATACAACAGGAACATACTACGCAGATGAAAATGGACAGCCAACATTAGAGAATACAGGCAAGCCATATCAGTACATGGGACATTGGAGCTGGATCTATTTCTTCAATAATACCTGTGATGCAAATGGATTAAAGGCATGGGATTTCATCGCGAATGCAGTAAAATAAGTATTAATTTTAGGTAATAATAACTATTAACTAGCTAACCGATCTGAAAAATGATCGGTTTTAAATATATGTTTGTGGAATCTGGCGTATTTTTTGTATAGATACTTTAGTAGACTAAAAACTGAAAAAGAGAAATGTACTCTAGAAAGGACCAAATATAAATGAAAATTAATACAAGCTAGTATAGGAAATAAGGGAATTGTCTAACATGCTATCTACAAGCATATCTCTAAAGCGTATTTGATATAGAAAAAATGTTGTACTATACTTTGTATAGTTAGTTTTGCCAGCCGTAACAATCAATAATAGGTTTTATGTTTTTTACTAATAGTTTTTCAGTATTGTGAAATATATAAGCATGAAAAGAAAAAACTCTCTTTCGAGAGTTAACTTCACACAATGTGAATCCGCAAAGCGGTAATTTCGCTAAAAGCTTGTTTGAACTTACTATGTAAATTATCTTACTGGTATAAGACAATTTCATAATACTAAAAATAAAATTGTTGTCAATAATATTATTCAAAAATGGAGGAAAAAATGAAAAACAATGGTAACAATCTTCAACAAGGCAATTACTATTTAGGCTTAGACGTAGGAACGAGTTCAGTTGGATGGGCAGTAACAGACACGGATTACAATGTTCTGAAATTTAGAGGAAAGTCTATGTGGGGTGCCAGACTTTTTGATGAAGCATCTACAGCAGAAGAACGTCGAACACATCGTGGCAATCGTAGAAGATTAGCTAGACGAAAGTACAGACTATTATTACTAGAACAAATATTTGAAAAAGAAATCCGCAAAATTGATGATAATTTCTTTGTAAGACTACATGAAAGTAACTTATGGGCAGATGACAAGAGCAAACCATCAAAGTTCCTTCTGTTTAATGACACCATTTTAACGGATAAAGACTATTTAAAAAAATATCCAACAATCTATCATTTGCGTAGAGATTTAATTCATAACCCTACGGAACACGATATACGTTTGGTATTTTTGGCATTGCATCATTTGATTAAATATCGTGGTCATTTTATTTATGACAATTCAGCTAATGGAGATGTAAAGACATTAGAAGAAGCGGTAACCGATTTTGAAAGATATCTTAATGAAAATGATATTGAATTCAAGATTGAAAATAAAAAAGAATTTATTACTGTTTTGTCTGATAAGCATCTTACAAAGAAGGAGAAGAAGACATCACTTAAAAAGTTATATGGAGATATTACAGATTCTGAAAATATTAATATTTCAGTTTTGATTGAAATGTTATCAGGATCTTCAATTTCATTATCTAACCTATTTAAAGATATTGAAATTGATGGAAAACAAAAATTATCTTTAGATAGCGATATTGAGGAAACATTAAATGATGTTGTAGATATTCTTGGGGATAATATAGACTTATTAATACATGCAAAAGAAGTATACGATATAGCTGTATTAACTTCTTCTTTAGGTAAACATAACTATCTCTGTGATGCAAAAGTTGAATTGTTCGAAAAGAATAAAAAGGACTTGCAGATTCTTAAGAAATATATCAAGAAAAATCATCCAGAAGACTATAAAAAGATTTTTAGTAGTCCAATAGAGAAGAAAAATTATGCGGCATATAGCCAGACAAATTCAGAGAATGTTTGTAGTCAAGAGGAATTCTGTCTATTCATTAAGCCATATATCAAAGATATGGCAAAATCTGAAAATGAAGATGAAGTTAGAATTGCAAAGGAAGTTGAGGATAAATCATTCTTAACGAAATTAAAGGGAACAAATAACTCTGTTGTGCCATATCAAATTCATGAAAGAGAATTAAACCAAATTCTCGAAAATATCGTAGGGTATTTACCGTTCATGAATGATAAACAAGGAGAGATATCTGCAGCCGATAAGATTAAACTAATTTTTAAGTTTAAGATACCGTACTATGTTGGACCACTAAATACAAAATCTACACGTGCGTGGGTACATAGAAGTGATGAAAAAATATATCCATGGAATTTTAGTAATGTTATTGATTTGGATAAGACCGCGCATGAATTTATGGAACGATTAATTGGTCGTTGTACTTATACAAATGATCCGGTTCTACCAATGGATTCACTACTATACAGTAAATTTAATGTTTTGAATGAAATTAATCCTATCAAGGTGAATGGTAAAGCAATACCTGTTGAAGTTAAACAAGCAATTTATACCGATCTCTTTGAAAATAGTAAGAAAAAAGTGACTAGAAAATCAATTTACATTTACCTATTGAAGAATGGACATATTGAAAAAGAAGACATCATTAGTGGTGTTGATATTGAAATAAAAGCCAAGCTGAAATCACATCATGACTTTGCTCAGATTATGGAAGAGAATAAGTGTACACCAGACGAAATCGAGAAAATTATTAAAGGTATTTTAGTTTATTCTGATGACAAATCAATGCTTAGAAGATGGTTAAAGAACAATATCAAGGGATTATCTGATAATGATATTAAGTATCTTGCAAAACTAAATTACAAGGAATGGGGTAGATTATCTAAGACGTTATTAACGGATATTTATACAATTAATCCTGAAGATGGAGAAGCATGTAGCATTCTTGATATTATGTGGAATACAAATGCTACATTGATGGAAATTTTGGAAAATAAAAAGTATCAATTTAAACAGAGTATCGAAGAATACAAAGCAGAAAATTATGATGTGAAGCAAAGTCTGCACGAGGAATTAGATGATATGTATATCTCTCCAGCTGCGAGACGTAGTATTTGGCAGGCACTGCGTATTGTAGATGAAATTGTAGATATTAAAAAATCTGCACCTAAGAAAATCTTCATTGAAATGGCTAGAGAAAAGAATAGCGCAATGAAGAAAAAGAGAACTGAATCACGTAAAGATGTACTTTTGGAGTTATACAAATCTTGTAAATCTCAAGCTGATGGTTTTTATGATGAAGAATTATTTGAAAAGTTAAGCAATGAGAGTAATTCAAGATTACGTAGAGACCAACTATATCTTTACTATACTCAAATGGGTAGAAGTATGTACTCTGGAAAGAGAATTGATTTTGACAAGCTGATCAATGATAAGAATACATATGATATTGATCATATTTACCCACGCTCAAAGATTAAAGATGACAGTATTACAAATCGTGTTTTAGTTGAAAAGGATATTAATGGTGAGAAAACTGATATTTATCCTATTTCAGAAGATATACGTCAGAAGATGCAACCGTTCTGGAAAATACTTAAAGAAAAAGGATTGATCAATGAAGAGAAATATAAACGACTTACTCGCAATTATGAATTAACAGACGATGAATTATCTTCTTTTGTTGCAAGACAGTTAATTGAAACACAACAATCTACAAAAGCACTGGCAACACTATTACAGAAAGAATACCCATCAGCGAAAATTGTATATTCCAAAGCAGGGAATGTTAGTGAGTTCAGAAATAGAAAAGATAAAGAACTACCGAAGTTTAGAGAAATTAACGATTTACACCATGCAAAAGATGCATATCTAAATATCGTTGTAGGAAATGTTTATGATACTAAATTCACAGAGAAATTCTTCTTGAATATTCGCAATGAGAATTACAGCTTAAAGAGAGTGTTTGATTTCAATGTAGCTGGAGCATGGGATGCTAAAGGAAGTACTTTTGATACTGTTAAAAAGTATATGGCTAAAAATAATCCTATTATTACGTTTGCTCCATATGAAGTTAAAGGAGAATTATTTGATCAACAGATTGTTCCAAAGGGTAAAGGGCAATTTCCTATTAAACAAGGCAGGAATATAGAAAAATATGGTGGATATAATAAGTTGTCTGGAGCATTTTTGTTTGCTGTTGAGTATAAAGGGAAGAAGGATAGGGAACGTTCGCTTGAAACTGTATATATAAAAGATATTGATTTATATTTAGAAAATCCTATTAAATATTGTGAATCAATTTTAGGACTGAAAGATGTATGTATAATCTATCCAAAAATATTATTAGGATCATTGACAAAAGTTAATGGGGTCAAGAAGATAATTACAGGAAGAACAGGTGCACAATTTGTATGTCATCACCCATACCAATTGATGATTGATGATGCAACTTCACAATATTTAAAAGATATATCAAAGTACTTACAAGAAATTACTGATGAAAACGGTGAAAGAGCAGAAAATCTTGGAATTACTTTTGATAAAAATATTGAGATTTATAAGTTGTTTGAAGAAAAACTTTCAGGGAAAGAGTATTCTTCAGTTTTAAATAGCGTAAGAAAAACAGTTATTGATAGTAAGAGTGTCTTTACTCATTTAGATCTTTATGATCAATGTATTATCATAATTCAATTGTTAAAACTATTTAAATGTAATAGAGAAATTTCGAACCTTGAAAAACTAAATGGAAAAAAACAAGTTGGAGTCATATATCTATCACAAAAACTACCTATGGATGGTGAATTTATTTTGATTCATCAATCTGTAACCGGTCTTTTTGAGAAAGAAGTAGATTTACTAAAATAATATGGGTTGGCGTACGGTAATCATATCGAATACAGCGAAACTTGATTACAAGATGGATTACTTAGTAGTCCGCTCAAGTGATCAAGTCTCAAGAGTACATCTTAGCGAAATTTCTTTGATAATTATTGAAACACCATCTGTATCATTGACAGCATATCTATTGTGCGAACTTGCGGCTAATAAGATTGGAATAATATTCTGTGACGAAAAAAGATATCCTAACGGACAATACATTCCATTCTATGGGTCGCATGATACTAGTGAGAAAATTAGAAAACAGTATAACTGGAATATAAATTCAAAAATGACAATTTGGAAGGAAGTCGTGACAAGAAAAATTATTGGTCAGATGAATGTCTTAAATAAATATAATCATGTAAGTTCTGGTGAAAAATTAAAGCAATATTCTTATGATGTTGAAATAGGGGATGCTACAAATCGCGAAGGACATGCAGCAAAGGTTTACTTTAATTCATTATTCGGAAAAGATTTTTCGCGTGATGATAAAGAGAATATAATCAATGCTCAATTGAATTATGGATACAGTATTCTTCTCTCGACGGTGTGTAGAGAAATTGTAAAAAATGGATATATTACACAGATTGGTATTCATCACGATAATATTTTTAATTGTTATAATCTTGCTTGTGATCTGATGGAACCGCTACGACCTTTTATTGATTTGCTAATATTAAAACTTGAACATGCTGCCCTTTCCACTGATATTAAGCAATCAATACTTACCTTCCTTAATAGGAAGGTAAGTATTATGGGTCGAGAACAATATATGCTCAATGCGATTGAAATTTATATTAAGAGTATACTGGATTCGATTTCATCTGAAGATCCTAGTCTAATTAAATTTGTTGAATATGAATTTACGTGTTATGAGAGTGATAGTATTCTTTGATTTACCTATAACTACGATACAAGGTATTCGTGCATATACAAAGTTTCGTAGATTCTTATTAAAAGATGGATTTATTATGATGCAAGAATCAGTATACTCAAAATTGGCACAAAATCAGTTGGCAGCAAATTCATTAATTTCTCATATAAGAAAAAATAGTCCAGATGAGGGATTGATACAGATACTCACAGTAACTGAAAAACAGTATTCAAATATGGAAATGATTATTGGAAACAAAAAGGGTGATGTTATTAATTCATCAGAAAGAATGATTATATTATGAAACTAGCTTATTCTAAATTTTTTGAAACACTAGATTTTGAGAAAGGGTCACAAACATTGGTGGTTGAAAATGTTGAATTATTGCGAACTATTATTCTTCAACTTAAATTTCAAATAAATAATAAGATAGGAGACTTTATTCTTTCGGATAATGATGCAATTTTAGATATTTCTAAAAATATTCTATTGATTACAGATGTATTCGAAATTAGTAGTTTATCTAAACAGTTGAAGAATAAGTTACAACAGTATGTAGAGAGTAGCTATGATAATGATGCTTTATTCCAAGATGTATATGACAAATTAATTGAATTTGGGGATGATTTAATTAATTCAGCACCATATCCTTTATGCTTTAGTCAAAGTTTAACTAAAATTGATATTATTAAGATGTTAGACATACAACTTGAACATAATTATTCATCATTATTAGAAGAGTTAATCGATTACATCGATATCTTTTCTCAAATTATCAAAACTAAATTATTTGTTTTTGTATCACTGCGTAGTTTTCTGACAGGTGAGGAATTTAATAATTTTTTGAAAATAATGGACTATAAAGGAATAAGAGTTTTGCTAATTGAGAGATATTTATCATTGGATAATGGTATTAACAACAATGTTCATATAATTGATAAAGATCTATGTGTGATATAATTGGTATGCAAAATAGCATACCAATTACTATGTTGGATATTTACATGTACTCAGCATTTGAGGTTTGAGAACTATGTAAATTATGCTGGTAGCAAAACTTATAAACTAAATCACCAAGAATATATTTAGTTTGAGAACTATGTAAATTATGCTGGTAGCAAAACAAGACTATCTCTATGGTAAAGGTCTTACTTGTTTGAGAACTATGTAAATTATGCTGGTAGCAAAACCGTTAAAGTAGGTATGTATCTCATCTATCGGTTTGAGAACTATGTAAATTATGCTGGTAGCAAAACTTATTTTTTTACTTTATCTTCCAACAATTTGTTTGAGAACTATGTAAATTATGCTGGTAGCAAAACAACATCGCAGAATGCACGAGACATAGGAGCGTTTGAGAACTATGTAAATTATGCTGGTAGCAAAACTATGAATTTCGTCAATAGCGTATACAACGCGTTTGAGAACTATGTAAATTATGCTGGTAGCAAAACTCGGTTGATATCTCACAACAAACAGTATCAGGTTTGAGAACTATGTAAATTATGCTGGTAGCAAAACCGATACAGCGGTTCTCATGAACCAAAAGAAGTTTGAGAACTATGTAAATTATGCTGGTAGCAAAACCTGAACAGTCTGAAAGCAGGAGGAGCGTTTGTTTGAGAACTATGTAAATTATGCTGGTAGCAAAACTAATTCATTAAAAAAAGCAGCTTCTGATATGTTTGAGAACTATGTAAATTATGCTGGTAGCAAAACATTAATGCGTTGTATGGAATGATGGTAACAGTTTGAGAACTATGTAAATTATGCTGGTAGCAAAACTGGCACGATGAAGATGAAATGAAAGACCCAGTTTGAGAACTATGTAAATTATGCTGGTAGCAAAACTGTGATAAAGGTTTGGTTCTAGTGTTGCCTGTTTGAGAACTATGTAAATTATGCTGGTAGCAAAACGATTGCATTGCCATTATGTTCCTCACTTTCGTTTGAGAACTATGTAAATTATGCTGGTACCAAAACTGCCACACCAGCAGAGACTCCAGCAAATACGTTTGAGAACTATGTAAATTATGCTGGTAGCAAAACACAAATTTATTTATACAAGTGTTAGCTATAGTTTGAGAACTATGTAAATTATTTAGATGCTCGAACTCCATGACAAAACTTGGATTATACGAGGAAAGTAAAAGATGTAGACCAAGCCCCAAGAGGGAGTGAGGGTTACATCTTTAATGCAATTATATCAAAGCCTTTTATTTTATGAAAGCCTATAGTCCTACAATGTGAACGTTTGACTATTTGATTCATGATCGTATGTGCATATCTGTGTTATCTATTTCTTTTTGTAGTGAATATATTGATTGAGTTGTATTTCGATAATATAGTGATTTGCAAATAAAAGATCTAATTGTCATCATACATATTACTAAAAGATGATAACGCTATAGTCATCACTATATACAACTTATTATGAGTGAACTGGTATGCCACATCTAGGTATCTGCTTGCTTTATAAGATTCACGGTTACATGGCGATTTCTTCCGACTCTACATTCATGATAGTAATTATAGTATTAATAATTGTATTTACAATAAACTACTAATTTAGCTTCTTTAATGAATATAATTGGTTAATAAAACCCTCAATTATTTTGCTGTTTTGAAACCTGGCGTATTTTTTGTATAGCACGATAGATAAAATATGAACTAATGATGAGAGTGTTTTTTTTGGAATGAAGAGAGATAACTTTGTTATTACCAAGAAGTTATTAAATATTCAAAGCTTAAAAGTCAAATTGAGTTACTTGTTGACAAAAACACTTAGGTCCGACTACTTTTTGAACAAGAAAGGTATATTGTATTGTGGGGGTAGAATTATGAACAAGAAAAAACACACAAAAGCTGAGCGAAAAAGAGCATGGGATTGTTATGTTCGTAGACTGACATCGCCTATTGAAATACATCGTCCTACAAAAGAAGAAAAGGAAATGCTCAAAAAAGCAGGTTATATTATTAAATAGAAATTATATAGAATGATTTCTTGTTGAAGTGGGGGTTCTTTTCTCATATGTTTTGGCACCATCGAAATTTTTGCTAGGCTACAATGAATGATTATGGAGAAAATATTCATGTATTTATTTTGATAATTAAGTCATGGAAAGGATAGAAGATCATGGGAAAAAATATTTTAAATGATGAAACATTGAAACACATCCATTCACAATTAAAGAGATTAAAAAGTTTTGATATATTTTACTGTCAAGAATGTTATATAAAAGCTGGTAAAGTTGCAGGCAATATATATACATATGACTTTGAAAATTTAACAATTACCAATGACCGCAAAGATATTGAAATAAAATTTAATACAGAACAAGAAATGATTGCGCACAGGTTCAAAGATAGTACGTGTTTATTAGACTATGTGAATAAACATGGCGAAGTACCAGAAGGAATCTGGTTAATTGATGATATAAAAGTTTTTTTTGAGGAGGAAGATGAAGATGAAGAATAAATCTTAATTGGCGGTGATTCTGCGAGTATCGAAATTTATGCTGGGCTACAACAGACTTGTTTTTCTAATTTTGAAACTTAATAGAAAGACTTCTCTTGCTGACTTGTATTTGACTTTTCAATGTGTTATATAATGAGTGAAAAGCAGTCATGGTCTGCGAAGCGTTTACCGCTTAGACCTACGGTTGCTTTTTGTTTTTTTCGTATCGATTCTTATTTTTGTTATGCCATTATAATTTTTGTTTCTTATCACAATAATAAAAACTCGGATTAACCGAGTCTCTCTTTTACTTTTCAATATTTAGTCTACGTTTGCCGTGGTATGTAATAGCCATGAAGTCTGGACCTACATGGCTTCCGATGACTGGCCCTAACTGCATGATGGAAATCTCTGTATCCTTGAACTGTGGATAGGTTTTGATAAAGTCATCACGGAATGCAACTGCATCTTCGTATGCATCTGCGTGGATGATTGAGATTTCTTCGTCTTTTGTATAATCGGCGATATCGTCTGCACATGAATCGATTAATGAATGTAGTGCTTTCTTTCTACCGCGTACTTGTTTAAAGGAAACAAGTTTACCGCTATCTGGAATATAGATGAGCGGTTTGATGGATAGAATTGTTCCAAGTAGGGCAGATGCGTTGGATAATCTTCCTCCACGTCTTAACCACTGTAAGTCTTCAACCATGAAACGGTGAATGTATTCAAACTTATGTGCATTTCCCCATTCCACAACTTGATCATAATCCCATCCTTCTTCATGACGTTTTACTAATTGTTTTAAGAAGAGAGCTAAACCACCTGTAACACAATAGCTATCTAATAAGCTTATCTTACGATCAGGGAATTCTTCGCTTAGGCTCTTGATTGCGCACTCTGCATTATTAATAGAAGAGGATAGAGCGCGAGTCATATCGACAAATAGAACATCATTACCTGCTTCAAGAAGTTCTTTTAAGAATTCATAGTATGCATATTCTGTGATTTGAGATGTATTTGGTTGCTTACCTGCACGCATGGAAGTCATTAAGAATTTACGACTTTCTTCTGTGCAATCATCTATATAAACTTTATCGTCAATTGTGTATGTGTATGAGATAAAGGGGATATTGTGTTCTTTTAGGTACTCTGCTGGCAAATCCGAAGTAGAGGATGTTGCGATTACATATTTATTCATAGGGCCTCCAAGTATCATAAAAGTATTATAAATAATTAGAGATTTTTGTCTATTGAATTCAGACAAAATAATTAAAATGTCGTGAAATTTTCACAAAAGAATTATATGAAAAATATCAATTAATTTTACTGAAAACATTGACAATGTTAGTTAGTGAGTCTAAACTAACATTAGTTAGAGTGCTCTAACTTTTGTTCATTTATATAAGGAGGCAAGCGATGATACCATTAGCTTTAGGAGTAATCGGTCAAGAATATAAAATTGTTAAAATCGGGGGAAGTGCAGAAGTGAAACAACACTTAGCAGACCTCGGTTTTGTCGTTGGTGGCTCTGCCACAGTTGTCTCAGAAGTCGGTGGAAACCTAATTGTAAACGTGAAAGAAACACGTATTGCGATTGGGAAAGAAATGGCTATGAAAGTCATGATATAAGGAGGGAAGAATGAATACATTAAAGGAAGTTACGATTGGCAGTTCTGCAAAGGTTTTGAAGCTTCATGGTGAAGGCGCTGTAAAGCGTAGAATCATGGATATGGGCATCACTAAAGGAGTTGAGGTTTATGTTCGTAAAGTGGCTCCATTAGGTGATCCAATTGAAGTAACTGTAAGAGGCTATGAATTATCCATCCGTAAGGATGACGCCGCAATGATTGAAGTTGAGTAATTCATAGAGAGATAAGGAGAAAGTAGAATGGCAAACGAAAGATTGAAGATTGCCTTAGCGGGTAATCCAAACAGTGGAAAAACGACCTTATTTAATGCCTTGACTGGTTCTAACCAGTATGTAGGTAACTGGCCAGGAGTAACTGTAGAAAAGAAAGAGGGTAAACTCAAGAAACATCCAGATGTAATTATTGAGGACTTACCTGGTATTTATTCATTATCACCATATACATTAGAGGAAGTTGTTTCTCGTAACTATTTGATTGGTGAACATCCTGATGCGATTTTAAATATTGTAGATGGTACAAACTTAGAGCGTAACTTATATCTGACAACACAGTTACTTGAAATTGGTGTTCCAGTTGTAGTAGCTGTCAACATGATGGACCTTGTAAAGAAGGCTGATGATAAGATTAATATCAATGCTTTAAGTGAGAAGTTAGGCTGCAAGATTGTTGAAATCTCTGCTTTGAAAGAAACCGGTATTATGGAAGCTGCGGAAGCTGCGATTACGGCTGCTGAAGTAAAATCAGCTACATCAATTCATAAGTATGAAGATAAGATTGAAACAGCTCTTTCTAAGATTACAGATGCTGTATTAACTGATGTACCTGCTGATCAAAAGCGTTGGTATGCAATTAAAGTATTTGAAAGAGATGAAAAAGTACTTGCAAGATTAAATCTCGATGAAAGTAAGATGGCTGAAGTTGAGGCTATTGTTTCTGCAGTAGAAAAGGATTTAGATGATGATGCGGAATCTATCATCACGAATGCTCGTTACACATTTATTACAGAAACACTTAATGGTATCTATACAAAGCAGAATGCTGGTAAGCTCAGTGTTTCTGATAAGATTG
>ERZ772999.1145-NODE-1145-length-15787-cov-20.580854_pt1 | contig 15787 bp, 14 predicted proteins | sample MGYA00511467_ERZ772999 | MGnify/ENA primary metagenome ERZ772999 (study PRJEB29015, sample SAMEA2738064) | human oral metagenome | biome: human oral; feature: human-associated habitat; material: saliva | place: China | collected 2218 ... | reverse complement strand
TATACTCACTGTTTGATGAGAGGGGAAGAAAAATAGATGAAGACCTTTATACCACTCCAATTAAAAGGTAACATAAAGCCTCGTGATATTAGTCATATAAGGGTATCAGTGAACACCCATACAAGGGTATTGACAACCTATAGCTATGGAATTAATAATACGCTTTCAAGTAGCTTTAGCAATCAAGATATTAGAGGTAGAGAACTGATGCTTAGTTTCTATTATAAACCTTGATTACTAAGTTGATTGATACTACATAAATAAAATTAAAACAAGTTGAGATATGATAGACATCATTATAATACTACTGATGAGCTTACCGCTGATTGTTCTCGGGAGCACTATCGGACCAGATTCTTCTATCAATTTTGGGTCAAGAATACCGAAAGCGAAACTTAAAAGCGAGGAAGGACTTAAACGATTGAGGAAAATAAAAATAGCACTAATATTAGCAGGTAGCTTCATCCTTGTCGGTGGTTTCGCTTGTCTTGCTTTCCATTGGGAAGATTATCAACTTGTCGTCATACTCGTCCCCGAAATAGTAGCTATCGTTTACATGCTGTTACAGCTGTACAAGATAGAGAAGAAGGGGAAGGGCTTGCTCGTACTCATGCTCTCTATCATTGTGATATTAGGTGTGCTTCTTCTCATAGGGACCCTCCCAATCACAGCCACCGATAACAATACGACGATTCGAAATGACACGTTGTTTATTGAAGGGTTATACGCTAAGGAAATACCGATAGCAAGTATTACACAAGTAGACAGCAACGCAACGGTGCCAGACATAGAGATGAGAACAAACGGAATGTCACTTGGCGAGAATAATGTGGGGCATTTCCAGACAAAAGAAGGGGAGAATGTGCTATTATACTTACATTCAGACGATACAAATGTGACGCATGTCAAGACAAAAAACAACGAAGACATCTACATTAACTTCAAAGATTCAGCCCTGTCGGTTGACTTCCCTAATCAGCTGAAAGCCGTATTTCGTCGACCAGTCAAAGGCAAGTAATGCCGTTACCTAAAATTGTCTGATGAGAAAGTATTCAGCGATTTAGAGCCTCTAACAGTAGGGGTTCTATCAGCTTTCACAGCCATATTGGTTTGTGAAAGTTATCCTTGTACAATCATAATAAAGTGTAAATGCGTTAAACCTCTTATTTCCTGCATCTATTACAGTGTTTTTTAGTATCTTTGCAGAATAAATCCTTGCCAAGAGGTAATGGACAGAAGTATCAATTGACAATAATAAATCATACAGAGATAATCATGTTAATAGACTACAAGAAGGTAAACATATATCAAGATGAACGCTTAATTCTGAAAGATGTTGACTTTCAGGCAGAAACAGGAGAGTTTATCTATCTCATCGGCCGTGTTGGTTCGGGCAAGAGTTCGCTATTGAAAACCATCTATGGCGAATTAGATATTGACAGCGAAGATGCTGAGAAGGCTGTTGTTCTCGACGAGAGTATGCCTAACATTAAGCGTAGTCGTATCCCTGCACTCCGCAAACAGATGGGTATTATCTTCCAAGATTTCCAACTCTTGCATGACCGCTCTGTAGCAAAGAACCTCAAGTTTGTCTTGCAGGCAACAGGTTGGACCAGCAAACAGAAGATTGAACGACGCATTGAAGAAGTGTTGGCACAGGTGGGTATGACCGACAAGAAGAACAAGATGCCAAGTGAACTCTCTGGTGGTGAACAGCAGCGTATTGCCATTGCACGCGCCTTGCTGAACACTCCTAAGATTATTATTGCCGATGAGCCTACGGGTAATCTTGACCCTGAGACGGCTGCGAACATTGTTAGCATTCTCAAAGACTCATGCCAAGCAGGCACAACGGTTATCATGTCTACCCATAACATCAACCTCATTGACCAGTTCCCGGGTAAGGTTTATCGCTGTCATGAGGGCGAACTTCACCAACTCACCGACAAGAAAGAAGTTAGCGAATTAGCAGAAGAGACGGCTCCAGTAGAGACGATTGACGAGCCAGAACAAAACGATTAAGCGCATAGAACTCAGCATAAATCCACATTTAGAAAGATTGAAGATGATGAAAGTAATGAAATTGGGAGGTACATCCGTTGGTTCACCAGAACGTATGAAGGGTGTAGCTTCCTTGATAACAAAGTCAGGAGAACCTACATTTATCGTGCTCTCCGCAATGAGTGGAACGACAAACACACTGATAGAAATATCTGATTACCTCTATCGCAAGAATCCAGAGGGAGCAAACGAACTTATCAACAACCTCGAACAGAAATATCTTGGACACGTTGAGGAACTTTACTCTACTGAGGAATACAAGCAGAAGACACGCCAGTTCTTGAGTGAAGAATTCAACTACTTGCGCACCTTCACAAAGGATTTGTTCACTTCGTTTGAGGAGAAGAGCATCGTTGCACAGGGTGAGGTACTCTCAACCAACATGGTTGTAAACTATCTGCAGGAGCAGGGAATCAAAGCAACATTACTTTCTGCACTCGACTTCATGCGCACTGACAAGAATGCAGAGCCTGACGGACAGTATATCAAAGAGCATCTGACAGCGATTATGGATGAGAATCAGGGCTATCAGATCTATATCACACAGGGCTTCATCTGCCGTAATGCCTATGGTGAGGTAGACAACTTGCAGCGTGGTGGTTCTGACTATACCGCTTCACTTGTGGGTGCTGCTATCAACGCAGAGGAGATTCAGATATGGACAGATATCGACGGAATGCACAACAATGACCCACGTGTCGTTGAGAAGACAGAGGCTGTACGCCAGCTGAACTTCGAAGAAGCATCGGAGTTGGCTTACTTCGGTGCGAAGATTCTCCACCCTACTTGCGTTCAACCAGCTAAGTATGCCGGTATTCCTGTTCGTCTAAAGAACACGATGGACCCAGATGCAGAGGGTACTATCATCGACAACACATTGGTGAGAAGAAAGATTAAGGCTGTTGCAGCTAAAGACAATATCACTGCTATCAAGATTAAGTCAAGTCGTATGTTAGGTGCATCGGGCTTCTTACGTAAGGTATTTGAAATCTTCGAGAGCTATCAGACTTCTATCGACATGATTACTACCAGTGAGGTGGGTGTATCAATGACCATCGAGAACAATAGCCATTTGGCTGAGATTGTTGATGAGTTGAAGAAGTATGGCACCGTAACCGTTGACACAGAGATGTGTATTGTCTGCGTTGTGGGCGACCTTGATTGGAGCAACGTTGGCTTTGAGACATTGGCAACTGACGCAATGAAGGATATCCCTGTACGTATGATTAGCTATGGCGGAAGCAACTTTAACATTTCTTTCTTGATTCGCGAGGAGGATAAGAAGCGTGCCTTACAGTCATTGTCAACCGTCCTCTTTAACTAAAGAAAGAACTGATAAATTAACAATAAGTATTTATTGTAGGCACAAACGCCCTCGCCTGGTCATCACTGGGAGCAGACAATTGGACATGCGAGGGCGTAGATTTCCTCTACAACTCAGATAAACACCACTTCAGGAGACAAAACACATGGTACAGAAATTCCCTATAGATAAGTTCAAGAAAATTGAAACTCCATTTTATTATTATGACTGTGACCTCTTGAGAGAGACACTACAGGCGATTAATAAAGAACTGAAGAAGTATGAAAACTTCATCGTCCACTATGCTGTTAAAGCCAATGCAAACGCTAAGGTACTGAATATTATCCAGCAGACTGGTATGGGGGCTGATTGTGTAAGTGGTGGAGAGATACAGCGTTGCTTAGACTGTGGTTTCCCAGCAGACAAGATTGTCTATGCAGGTGTGGGTAAGTCAGACTGGGAAATCAACCTCGGATTAGACCATGACATCTTCTGTTTCAACGTAGAGAGTGTGGCAGAGTTAGAGGTTATCAATGAGTTGGCAGCGAAAAAGGGTAAGACGGCAAACGTATGTTTCCGTATCAACCCTGACGTGGGAGCACATACACACGAGAAGATTACCACCGGATTAGCTGAGAATAAGTTTGGTATTGCCATGCAAGACATGCTACCTACCATCCTTGAAGCAAGCAGGATGCCGAACATTCACTTTATCGGTTTGCACTTCCACATCGGTTCACAGCTGCTCGAAATGACTGATTTCCGTCACCTCAGCAGCCGTATCAACGAGATACAAGACGGTTTAGAGCAGGAGAATATAAAGATTAAGAATATCAATGTTGGTGGTGGATTGGGTATCGATTACGACAACCCTGACAACCATCCAATCCCTGATTTCAAGTCTTATTTCTATACCTTCGCACGCTATCTGAAACTAAGAGAAGGACAGAAACTCCACTTTGAATTGGGTCGTGCAGTAGTAGGACAGATGGGAAGTCTCATCACTCGCACCCTTTATGTGAAACAAGGAACAGCAAAACAGTTTGCGATTGTCGATGCAGGAATGACCGACTTGATTCGTCCTGCTCTCTATCAGGCAAGCCATAAGATTGAAAATCTATCGAGCGATGGCGCTTTACACGCTTATGATGTGGTAGGACCGATTTGCGAATCGAGTGATGTCTTTGCAAAAGGAATCGAACTCAACACCGTTCATCGAGGCGACTTGATTGCGATGCGCTCTGCTGGAGCATACGGAGAAATCATGGCTTCGCAATATAACTGTAGGAAACTGCCTGTAGGCTATACCTCAGACGAACTATAATCCATAACGAAACGAATAAATGTTCACTTTTGATAATACGACCATCATCATCTCAGTAGTGTTGCTTTTAGTAGCATTGCTGACTTCTTTTCTCAATCCTTTCTTCCGAAAAGTAAGGATTGCAGAGTATGGTCTGCCAACTTCCACAGCCGAAAGTGAAGAAATAAGTAATGAAGATGAGCCTGTAGAGCAGGAGAAAGAAGCAATAACGGAGCCAATTGTCACTGAAGAGCAACTCCCTACTTACCCTCCTATCACGATTATCTTCACGCCCCATGACAATGCACAGGAGCTTGCAAAGAACCTCCCACTCTATCTGAATCAGGACTATCCAGCAGACTTTCAGGTGATTGTTGTGGCGCCACAGAATGATCATGAGACGAGTGATGTATTGAAACGCTTTGCATCTAACTCACATCTATACACCACCTTCATCCCTGAATCATCACGTTATATGAGCAAGAAGAAGCTTGCTATTACGCTTGGAGTGAAGGCAGCGAAGTACGATTGGGTGATAATGGCAGACATCTGTTGCTATCCAACGGGTGATAATTGGCTGCAAGCTATAGCCCGAAACTGTAAAGAAGGGAAAGATCTCGTGGTAGGCTACACTCGTTATGAGGACGAAACGCCTGCGTATCGACACTTCGAAAGACATTATTTGGCACGCTATTTTATGCGTGAATATCAGCATAATAAGTCCTATGCGTGTCCGTTTAATGCTTTAGCTTTCCGCAAAAGTCGTTTCTTAAGTGAGGAAGGATTCCGCGGAAACCTCAAATATATACGTGGAGAATACGACTTCATGGTAAACAAATATGCAAGTGGTAACAACCTTGTGTTTGAAAATTCGTTTGAGGGAACACTCATAGAAGAGGCACCAACAGAGAAGGTTTGGCTCGGCAAACACCTTTTCTATATGGAGAATCGCCAACACTTGCAACGTACATCACAGCATCGTTTCCTCCCGTATGTCGACCAAACGGCACTACATGGTAATTACTTCTTGCAGTGTATTGCACTTGCAGTCTCTCTCCTATTGGGTATGTGGACCATTTCTGTTGCTGCAGGATTATCCCTAATCATCTCTATCATTCTGCGCTTAGTCATTGGAAAGAAAGTACTAAGACGTTTCGATATAGAGATTCCAGCATGGAAGATTATCCCATACGAGATTGCTATCGCATGGAAACACCTTGGTTATAAGTTGAAATACCATCGTGCAGACAAGTATGACTTCATATCTCACAAACTATAAATGCGCATCATCCATTACATAGACAACATAAAGGCAGGCAATCTGCTTTCTGATTACCTTCTACGACTCACCACAGCACAGAAAGAATATGCTGATGTCAAGACGATTACACAACAAGGAGATTTCAAAAAGCTCCTTGCTGACTTCCACCCTGACATCGTTCATATTCATACCTGTTGGGAACATCAAGCTGCCACACATGCTAATTGGGCTGCTAAGAAGCAGTGTGCGGTAGTGTTCTCACCGCATTGGGAACTCGATGAGAGAGCAAGAACGACCGAGCAGAAGTCTACTAAGAAGGTGAAGACACTACTCTATCAAGCGAAGATGGTGAGAGGAGTGGATGCGCTCCTTGTGAGTAGCGAGCAAGAAAGGCAAGACATTCTAAAGTTAGGATGGACCAAACGCATTGATATCGTACAAGACAGCGTTCTTAATAGTTCGTTGAGCGATGACGACATGGCGCTGCAAACGATTTCTTTCTATCGCAAAGTGCTTGACACACGCTATCAATTCGCCATGACAGCAATGGAGAAAGATGCAATTCCAAGTCTGTTACACGTTGGTTTAGCACAAGAGACAACCCACAATCTCTTGCCCAGCAACCAACTTCTGAACCTCCGAAGTCTGAATCCAGAACAATGGCGAAGAATCTTCCTCTATGCTGATGACGAGGGAATAAGAGAGATTGTAGACAACTGTATCAGCCGTCTACAACTCAATGCACCCACGATTGACACTGCTACCATACAGCGATTCCCACTCTTGTCACCAAAGGAAACAACCTCGGTTGATACAGATAAGCTGATAGGAAACCAGCCCATGACACGACAGCGACTCAGTGACTACTCCAATGAGGAAGATGCTATCATCAAGAAGATAGCAACCATCATTGCAAACACACGACAGATAGAGCGAAAGAAGAAACTTTCCCTACGTCTGTTGGCTGATTTATACACAGTTATAAAGTATAATGACTATGACGAAGACCGACTTGCAGACGCACTCCGCCACCTTCGTCTCTATCGCTATTCATGTCGTATGATACAGCTCCTTGCCGAGAAGGTGCTTCTTAAAGAGGGATTCATGCCTGTCCCTCCACGTGATGATAGGAAAACAAAGGGCATCAAAAGAAATAATTTCGTACAAAGACATTAACGCATGACACAGAAGAAATACGATTTAAAAAAGGATGAACGCTACTTACGACTATTAGCAAAGTCGTTCCCAAATATTGCTGACGCTGCAACTGAGATTATCAACCTTGAGGCTATCGCACACCTCCCAAAAGGTACTGAACACTTCCTTGCCGACATTCATGGCGAGTATCAAGCGTTCCAACACGTGCTTAAAAATGCCTCTGGTAACATTAAGAGAAAGGTTAATGAGCTATTTGGTGAAAGACTAAGAAACATTGAAAAGCAAGAACTTTGTACTCTGATTTATTATCCAGAACAGAAACTGGAGCTCGTTAAGAAAGAGGAAAAGGATATCAAAGACTGGTATCATATCACCATACACCGCTTGATAGAGGTTTGTCGTGATGTATCCAGCAAATATACACGCTCAAAGGTTCGGAAGTCTTTACCAGATGATTTCTCTTATATCATCCAAGAGTTACTGCACGAACATGCAGACGACAAAGACAAGACCGACTATGTGAGTGCTATCATCAAGACGATTATCTCTACTGGACGAGCTGATGACTTCATCATTGCTATCTGTGAGGTTATCCAACGATTAGTCATCGACCAGCTGCATATCTTAGGTGATGTGTACGATCGTGGACCGGGTGCTCACATCGTCATGGACACCTTGAAGAACTATCACAACTGGGATATCACATGGGGAAACCATGATATCTTGTGGATGGGTGCGTGTGCTGGTAACGATGCTTGTATCTGTAATGTGATTCGCATAGCCCTGCGTTATGCCAATATGGCTACCATTGAGGATGGATATGGTATCAACCTTATTCAGTTGGCTACCTTTGCAATGGACGTATATGGTGATGATCCATGCGAGGAGTTCATGCCAAAGATATCGAAAGACAATCCACTCGACGAACGTAGTAAGACGCTGACAGCACAGATGCACAAGGCTATCAGTATCCTTCAGTTTAAGATTGAATCACAGATGATCAGTCGTCATCCGCTTTGGAAGATGAACGACCGTCGTTTGCTCAAAGCTATCGACTATAAGAAGGGTACAATTACCCTTGATGGTAAGGAATATAAGATGTGTTCATGCAACTTCCCAACCATCGACCCAAAGAATCCAGAACAACTTACTGAGGCTGAACAGGCACTCATCGATCGTCTTCATCAGTCGTTTACCGGCAGTGAGAAGTTGCGCAGTCATATTCGTTCTCTGCTCCGTCATGGCTGTATGTATAACGTCTTCAACCACAATCTCCTTTATCATGCCTCTATCCCACTCACGAAAGAGGGCAAACTGAAAGAGGTTGAGATTGGTCCAGGTGTGAAGTTGAAGGGTAAGGAATTGCTTTATCAGACTGGTATGAAGATTCGCTCTGCCTTCCAGACAAACAATGAAATGCAGACAGAAGAAGAACGTCAAGATGCTATCGACTTCTTCCTCTTCCTATGGTGTGGACCTGATAGTCCACTCTTCGACAAGGCAAAGATGGCTACTTTCGAACGCTACTTCATTGCTGAGAAGGAAACTCATCATGAGGAGAAGGGCTACTACTTTGGTATGCGTGACAATGAGGAGATTGCCGATATGATTTTAGATGAATTTGATGTGCCACAGCCTAACCGCCACATCATCAACGGTCACGTTCCTGTTCATGTTGTCAAGGGTGAGAATCCTATCAAGGCAAACGGTAAACTGATGGTGATTGATGGTGGTTTCTCACAAGCCTACCACAAGGAAACAGGTATTGCTGGTTACACCCTCGTCTATCACTCACGTGGCTTCCAACTCGTACAACACGAGCCTTTCACATCAACAGAAGATGCCATCAAGCGAGGAACAGACATCGTTTCAACCATTCAGATTGTTGAGATGAACCAACAGCGCCTACGTGTTGAGGACACCGACAAGGGTACAGAACTCCGTCTGCAGATTGAAGCACTCAAAGAACTCCTCTATGCTTACCGCTGTGGCTTCCTCACCGAGCATGAGCGTAAGACTCCACCAAAGGTCTAAACACTGACCTTTGAACATCTTATCCTTTGAACATTGAGATTTGAACTTTGAACTTTATGATTTGAACATCTTGTCCTTTGAACATTGAGATTTGAACTTTGAACTTTATGATTAGAACTTCGAACAACTACGAATGGCACTAATGACACGAATACTTATTGCTAAGTGATTTGTGCAATTCGCGTAATTCGTAGTCCCTTTGAATTTGAGGTTTGGACATTGAACTTTATAATTAGAACTACGAACATTGAACAACTACGAATGGCACGAATGACGCGAATGCTTATTGCCTACTTATTCGTGCAATTTGCGTAATTCGTAGTCCCTTTGAATTTGAGGTTTGAACTTTAAATCTTAATGTTTGGTATCTTGAAATATAATTACAAAATAGACAAATAAAAGTCAGGTAAAAATCCCGAAAACCTACGATTTTCACATCTTTCTAAGTTATTTGATATCAGCGCATTACTGAGATGCTTTTCAAAAGGTGCTTAATTAGCCTTCAAAAGGGCGTTAGTAAGGGTCTTAAAGGGCATCTTTTGCAAGCCAATTAGGCGTCTTTTCGAAGCCTATTAAGCATTAATAGATTTTTAGGTGTTAGAAAAGTATTTACAATACATTGCGCATAGACAAGTTCTTTATTGTTCATTCTTTGCTTTCACTATGTATTAAAACAACCTACTCACAAAAGAATATTAGGCAGAGAGAGATTGATTACAAAATGTTAAAGCCATTATATTTTATGTCTCTCTGTTGTGTATCTGAAATTATCTTCCTACATTTACATCCTAAAGCAAAAAAATAAACATCATTCATTTCTATCTAAGAGTAAAACGACTTTCCACTTACAAATTACAATATAAAAAGTAATGGTACACTATCAGATAAGTTAAGAATTATACAAGATAAATATAAAATAAGATACAGAATGAAACTATATACTTTGTGTTTATTGCTCTTAATTGCTTCACAGTCATGTGTTGCACAAAAGAACAAGAAAACAACAACAATGAAGACAACAGAAAGATTCGATGTACAATATTATAAAAGTATAATCAAAAAGAAAAACAGCTATGAAGGTGCTACATCTGCTCAATATGTAGAGCGGAATGGTACTGAGACCTATGTGTCATTTAACGATGATGGATTTGTCTTACAAGAAATCAAGCCATTTACTTATGAGATGATTGTTAGGAACTATTATAAGAATAGTATTATTAAATCCAAAGGGAAATTCCTTTGCCATTCAAGTGTCAAAATTGGTATTTGGTGCGAGTATGACAAACAGGGTAACCTTATAAAAGAAACCGATGAGGACAAGAAGTTTGAGAAGCTGCGCCTGAAACCTATAAACATCCTGCGCTGGCTCGAGAAGGAAGGGTATATAGACAGAAAAACGGGAAAGGGTCAGGAGAAGTTCGTGAAAGAGGGCGATGAGCCTAATATTGACATCTACTTTTGGCTGTCGACTCGTGCTGAAGGGGCAAAGACTATCCCTGCGGGGTGGTCTATCGATATTACAGAACATGGAATGCGCACTACACATAGTTTCAATGCGGAAACGGGTGAATACTTGGGAAAGACAACACAGGTCTTATATGAATAAGGCATAGTCTCGTCAATCTTAGAACTATAAGTAGAAACAGATAATGACAAGAATAAAAGCATGAAACATCTCATTCTAATATTACTAACTGCGTTGTACTGTACTTGCTGCAATGCGCAAAAAGACAAGGAGGCAACAACAATGAAGACAACTGAAAGATTCGATGTACAATATTATAAAAGTATAATCAAAGAGAAAAACAGCTATGAAGGTGCTACATCTGCTCAATATGTAGAGCGGAATGGTACTGAGACCTATGTGTCATTTAACGATGATGGATTTGTCTTACAAGAAATCAAGCCATTTACTTATGAGATGATAGTTAAGAACTATTATAAGAATTGTATTCTCAAATCCAAAGGGAAATTGCTTTGCCATTCAAGTGTCAAAATTGGCATTTGGCGCGAGTATGACAATCAGGGTAACCTTATAAAAGAAACCGATGAGGACAAGAAGTTTGAGAAGCTACGCCTGAAACCTATAAACATCCTGCGCTGGCTCGAGCATGAGGGGTATATAGACAGGAAAACTGGAAAGGGTCAGGAGAAGTTCGTGAAACAAGGGGATGAGCCAGGTATTAGCATAAGTTTTGGCAAGATAAGTGCGCCCAATGCTAAATTTGAAAAAGATTCTGTTCTTTGGACGATTACCATAACCGATAAAGGCGGTGATATAACTTATACATGGAATGCCAAGAATGGAGAACTACTCAGCAAAGAGATATTGCAAGCCATAGAATAAAAAGGTTGAATGAACTAAACAGAGTTTATGTCTAAAATTATAACTCACGGAGCAACAATGTATTGTTCCCTTGGCACAGAGAAACCCAACCTAACTGTGACGAGTCAAACATTCCGTAGGATAGCTGATGCTCTTGTTGGTACAGAAGGTGATAATAACGGGATGGTAATATCCCAAGTATTGGAGTTTGAAAATGTAGTTCCCCGAATCTTCCTTGTACTCCCCAGCCACAAGGCTGGCAGCAAACAACACTGAAAGACAATATCAATGAACTGCTAATAAAATTATAAAAATGATAAGACGAATAATTACATTATTTACATTACTTGTGGTAATAAGTAGCTGTAAGGCACAAGGTAATAATAATATCAAACAGAACAAAACTTCGGAAAGGACAACAGAGAGATTTGACACATCTACCTATTATATGGAAAGGCAAGGACATGAATATCAATTTGAGCATTACTTGCGAGGTAAAGTGCGGCAGTTTGGAGGTGATAATGGCTCTAATTATATAGAATATGCCAGAAAAGACAACAGCCTATTTGGAACGTGTAAGGAGTACTACAATAAAACGGGAACTCTAAAGTTAGTGGGAAAATATTATTATAATAGATTTAATGCGGGCATCTGGAAAGAGTATGACGAGAATGGTTATTTAATAGATGAATACGACCAAGATGCCCCTTATAAGAACTATCCATGGGAAAAGGTGGAGAAGTTTGTCAAAGAAGAATTAAAACTGGATTTGTTTGATAAAAAAGTCTCTATTCGTCGCTATGTGAGCAAACATAGTAAAATCCCTATATGGCGAATTCGGTGGCAAGTTGGCGTTAAGGTATATACAATTAAAATAAATGCTAATACCGGCAAGATAATTAATCAAGTAGAAGGGGAGGTAGAGAAATAGAACGGGATAGTTTACAGCATCTTATTGTAAAGAAGTTGTTTCAAGAAAATAACAGTGCTGCCTTTAGGGCTTGATGATTCAAGCTGTACATATGGATTATTCAGATGTGTATGAAACCCCAATACCGGTAGTGGCTACATGGCAGTCCCAATGGGATCTTCTTCATAAGAACTTACCGATAGTAGCACAGAAAAAGGGAAAAAACAAAAATAGAGCAGACAATAACGAAAAGGTAATAAATAGATGGTAAGACAAATAATGATTTCACTGGCAATGCTTATGATAATAAGCAGTTGCAAAGCACAGAACACAGGTAGCAATGATTTTAAAAAGAATAAGAAAATAGAAAGAACAACCGAGAAATTTGATTCATGGACATATTACACACAAAGACAAGGAAGTGAGTATGTTTTTGAAGATTACTTACGAGGGAAAGTACGTCAGTTTGGAGGAGATAATGGCTCTGAGTTTGTTGAATATGCAAGGAAAGATAACGAATTATACGGTTCTTACAAAGAATTCTATAATAAAACTAAGACACTCAAAAAAATCGGACGATACTATTATAATAAATTTAGTATTGGTATTTGGAAGCTATACAATGAAGATGGCTATTTAATAGAAACGATAGACAAAGATTTTCCTTATAAAAACTATCCATGGGAGAAAGTTGAAAGATTTATAACGGAAGAATTAAAGTTGAATTTGTTTGATAAAGATGTTGAAGTGAATCGTTATATTGATGAAGAAGTTAATCTTCCAATTTGGTATATTACATGGAGATCTGATAGTACAGAAGTATTTTCTATAAAAATAAATGCTCTTACTGGTAAAGTTATATCAAAGGAAATAAATAAGGTGAGAGAATAATAAATTCAAATATTGATAAAATTAATAGAAGATTAGAAGAAGGATACAAAACCTAAAATAAAGTAGAATGGTAAAAATCGTAACTGGTGGCGCTATTATGTGTTGTACTTTAGGAACTGGGCAAGCTAAGTTGACAGTTCTTAGTCAAAGTTTCCGAAGTATTTCGGGAGCATTTGTGGCTACGGAGGAAGATAAAATTGGTTTTAGATAATTCTCCAGTTTTGGAATTTGTAAATGTAGTTCTCCAAATCCTCCTTGTCTTCGCCAGCCACAAGGCAGGCAGCAAACTACTCAGAAAGACAGTATCAATGGGATGAAAAAACTGACGGAGCAGGCATTCTGTATGTGTACTAAAGGAGGAAGAATATCATTCATTGATACAGGAAGTAATTCTTTTGTTGAAAGCGAATAACACGTTCACAATATATTAGGAACAAATATGAAAAAACTAATATTTTTATTAATTGCTGTAATTGCATTAAGCAATTGCTCAGCTCAAACAACTAATAATAAGTTGAATATTAAAAAAAGAGAAAAGATTACGAATAATAGAAAATTTGATATTGAGGAATATCGAAAAGTAATAAAGAAGAATCCATTTGCAGATCGAATGCTTCGTACTGATAAAAATGGTATGGTAATAGAAATGAATACAGAATATGACAAAAGCGAAATAATAGGTTATCGCGAAGACTGCTCATATCCTCATTCTCCATATACTTATAGCTATGAATATAACGCTGAGGGTTATTTGATAAAATCATGGGCAACATTTTATGGTAATATGCGGGTTGGTAAAATGATAGAATACGATGCGAATGGATTTAAAATAAAGGAAACAGACTTTGATGCTCCTTATAAGTTTAGTGTTACCGACCTTGTAAACAAAATGCAAAAAGATTACCATATAGACTTGATGGATAAACAAAATGTCTTTAGTATAAATCGATTTGACCATAAGGATTTACGAACAGCTTACTATGAAGTAATAGTTTACGGCAACAGCTGTGCACAGAAGTTCTTCTACTACTTGGATGGTACTACGGGTGATTTGCTGTTTAAAACAAGTCGTACCTTTGGAGATGAGGGTATGAAAGGACAGGAACTTCCTTTTGATGAATATCTCCGTAAAAAAGAGGGGAAATAAGTATGTACGACTATAAAACAAAGCGCAACTGTTTATTCTACTGGCAATGGAAAAAATAAATCTAAACATCAGATAAGATATGAGAAAAATTATTATTTTTTTATTATTATTTATTGTTTCGCAATCATGTGTTGCACAAAAAGATAAGACAATGAAAACAAATGACAGATTTGATTATGAATATTATAAAAAAAGATTGGGAAAGATAAGATAGATAATCAAGTGTATAAAGAGTCTGATAGCACTTTAGTGCAGATTCTCATCTCCCATGACGAAAACAGTGTTTATATGATAGAACCTATGAGTTTTGTTATGTATATAAGAAATTATTATAAGCATAATAATAGGTTAAAGAGAGAAGGACATTTCTTTTTGTATTCCAGTGTACGTGTTGGTACATGGCGTGAATACGATGATAAAGGAAATTTGATAAAGGAAACCGATGAAAATGCAAAGTTTAAGAATCTTGCCATGAAGCCTAAGGATGTGATTCTTTGGATGCAAAGGCAAGGATGGATAAACATTGTTACAGGGGAAGGGCAACAGACGACTTTCTCTAATACTCCATTTGATATTTATTTCGTACCCAGAAATAAAAATAATTTTAAAGGGAATACACATGCCAAATGGTACATTATGAAATCAGAGATGTATGGAACAGAGGATTTTATTCTCGATGCAGAAACTCGAGAACTTATTCATCACGGTAAGACATTAAGTATAGAATAATATTCTTTTGTCTATAAAAAATAAATGTCAAATCGGATACAGAATGAAACTATCAGTATTCTGAGTTTGAAACGTTAGAAAGCAGCATTATTCGCCAAAGAAACTGTTATGAAAGGAAAACTATTTTATGGTTAAAAAATGAAGAGAATAAGACTAAAAGTTACGAATATACGTATTTTACTCCGATAATGACCATAATGAATGGAGTGGTAGCAAATTTGAATGCTGTGATAAAGTTCAATCCTGGTAAAAAAGACAGACCTAAAATGATAAAACTGGAATTTGGGGAAGATTGCAAGAAGTTGAGTGTTTCCCCTTCTACTCTTCCGATAAAAGAAGGTGAAATACCTATAACTATAACATGTTCTGGAGAGTTTGATAAGGAACAAGTGCTGTTGGTTAAGCCTGACGAAAAAGAATGTGGTAAAATACGAATACTCCCCAATGCGAAGCAGCATCAGAAAGAGATAAAGGTTGTTCCAATATCTGTTAGAACTAACCTTGAAGCTAAAAAAAGTGAAGCTAAAAATGGAATAATAGCAACAGGCGGTCCTGAACTTTTTGTCAAAACCCTTAAACAAGCTCTTATTACCGTACCAGAAGGAATAAAATCCATAGAAGAACTGGATTGTACAGATGAAGAGTTTACCAACGCATATAAAGA
>ERZ772999.1142-NODE-1142-length-15824-cov-2.573911_pt1 | contig 15824 bp, 15 predicted proteins | sample MGYA00511467_ERZ772999 | MGnify/ENA primary metagenome ERZ772999 (study PRJEB29015, sample SAMEA2738064) | human oral metagenome | biome: human oral; feature: human-associated habitat; material: saliva | place: China | collected 2218 ... | reverse complement strand
ATTTCAAGCTTTGCTAAACTTGCTCCTGCTGCTCAAATGAACAGAGCAAAGGCTAGCTCAAACTACCTAAGCTCACAAATGGCAAACTACGAAGCAAAAGAGGCTGGATACGACGAGGCGCTACTTCTTGATAGCGAGGGCTTTGTAGCTGAAGGTCCTGGAGAGTGCTTTTTTATCGTTGAAAATGGCGCATTGATCACTCCACCAAACGACAACAGCCTACTTAGCATCACTCAAGATACAGTCATAAGACTAGCTCACGATCTTGACATCGAAGTAAGAAGAGAGCGCATCACAAGAGATCAAGCATACACAGCTGACGAGGCATTTTTCACTGGCACTGCAGCTGAAGTAACTCCGATAAATAGCATAGATAACCGCATCATCGGCAACGGTGCTAGAGGCGAAGTGACAAAGAGACTACAAAAAGCTTACTTTGACGTAGTTTATGGTCTAAACAAAAAATACGAATCATTTTTAACATATATTTAAGATTTAAAGGAACGAAATGCCCGCTGATTTAAATGATTATTTCAACAAAAAAAAGCCAGGTAATGACAACAGAGGCTCAGGTCAAAATAACGACAAAGAGCCACCTTTTAAAAAGGATTTTAAAATGCCAAATATACCAAGCGGCTTTGGCAAATTTGGTGCGCTAGCCTACATAATAATCGCCATTATCGCGATCCTTGCTATCACTCAGCCATTTAAAGTGATACACTCAGGCGAGGTCGGCATCAAAGCCACAGCGGGTAAATATGAGCCAAATCCTTTGCAACCAGGATTTCACTTCTTTTTGCCATTTATCCAAAATATCATCGTAGTTGATACTAGAGTTAGGATCATCAACTACACTTCAGGCGAAGATATGGGCGAGAGCTTGCAAAAGTCTTATCAGGGAGCTGGAATTTTACGCAAAAACTCTATCTCAGTTTTGGATGCTAGAAATTTACCAGTTAGCATCGATATAACCGTGCAGTACCGCCTAAATCCAGAAAATGCACCACAAACTATCGCATCTTGGGGTCTTAGCTGGGAGAGCAAGATCGTTGATCCTGTCGTGCGCGACGTGGTTCGCAGCATCGCTGGTAAATACACAGCCGAAGAGCTACCAACTAAGAGAAACGACCTAGCAAGGCAGATAGATGAGGGCATAAGAAAAGATATCGACTCTCAGCCAAACAAGCCAGTCGAGCTGCTAACCGTGCAGCTTCGTGAGATCATCTTGCCTTCAAAGGTAAAAGAGCAGATCGAGCGCGTCCAGATCGCTAAACAAGAGGCCGAGAGGACAAAATACGAAGTCGAGCGTGCAAATCAAGAGGCTTTAAAACAAGCTGCTCTTGCAGAAGGCACTGCAAAAGCTGCGATCATCGAGGCAAAGGGTAAGGCTGATGCTATCAAAATTGAGGCTGATGCGACTGCGTATGCAAACAAAGAGATCGCAAAAAGTGTCGATCAAAATTTATTAAATTTAAAGCAGATCGAGACGCAAAATAGATTTAACGACGCTCTTAAAGAGAACAAAGATGCCAAAATTTTCTTAACACCTGGCGGGGCTGTGCCAAATATCTGGCTAGATGCAAAAGATAGAGCAAAAGCTAGCTCGGTTAGCGAAAGGTAAAAATGAATAGCGTAGCAAAAAGTATAGACTGGCAAAAAGTTGGTGGATTGCTCCCGGTGGTGGTTTGCGATCACGCTACAAACGAGGTTTTGATGCTTGCTTATATGAACGAAGAAGCACTAAATTTGACTCTATCTAGCCGCTACGCTCACTACTTTTCACGCACTAAAAATAGAATTTGGAAAAAAGGCGAAGAGAGTGGCAACACGCAAGAGATCAAGGCTGCGTTTTTAGACTGCGACAACGACACTTTGCTTTTAAAAGTCGTTCAAAATGGAGGCGCTGCTTGTCACACTGGGGCAAGGTCTTGCTTTTTTAACGAGATAAATTTAGAAAATTTAGAAATTTCAGATGAAAAAAGCGAGGTCAAAAAGCCAAGATATGGCGTCATTGACGAGCTTTATCACGTTATAGAAGATAGAAAGCTAAATGCTGATCCGCAAACTTCATACGTGGCAAGTCTTTTTAAAAAGGGTGAAAATCAAATTCTAAAAAAAGTTGGCGAAGAGGCTACAGAGCTTGTTATGGCGGCAAAAGAGCTTAGTTTTGCCAAGCAGACAAAACAAGATGAGCAAAAGGCAAAAAATGACCTCATCTATGAAGCAGCCGATCTTTGCTTTCACGCACTTGTGGCACTTTCAGCCCACAACATACATCCAGATGCCGTCAAAAACGAGCTTGCAAGGCGTTTTGGCATGAGTGGCATCGAAGAAAAAAGATCGCGAGATGTTAAATAGCATCAAGCATAACATACTTTTCATACTTCAAAACGCCAAACTTATCGACTTTCTAGCCTATGGTTGGGTGTTTTTAGCCTTTATATTTATCGTGCTTTTAGGAATTTTCGTCGCGATAAAATCATGGTGGCAGATAGGATTTTTATTTATCCTAGCTGGTTTTTTGGGACTTTTCGCAGGTAACTACTACACAAACAAATATATAAATAAAAATCTAAGACCAGTTAGCATAAGTAAAATAAACACAAAACAGCTTCAATATGTCGATGCGTTGATGGTTGATTTTAACATCACAAATAATTCAAATTACACATTAAACGTTTGCAAAATAGAGCTTGGCTTCTACCTTGGCTCAAAGCAAAGCACGAGAAATTTTCTAAATTCACTAAACCCTTTTGCTAAAAAAAGGATCATTTTAAATGAAGCGCTTTTGCCAAAGCAGAGCAAGCAGATAAGAGAATTTGTCAATGACTTTGCCTTCATTGACTACAATATCACCAAAAAAGCGGAGTGTTTTTGATGAGTTCAAACTACTTTACCATCGTTCATATCATCGTGCTTTTTGCGATCGCACTACTTTCTATTTTATTTCTTGTGCTCTCGCTTAGAGCCGAGCGAAAACTATTTTTATCACTACTTTTTACAAACATTTTGGTCTCAACCACGCTTGCCATTTTTTTGATGCTAGTTCTTGATAAATACACCAAAAAAGGCATAGTCGAAGGCGTAAAAAGCGAGCGAGTATTAAGAAATGAAAGCATCGTGTTTCGCGGTCAAGTAAGAAATATCGGTAAATTTACCATTAGCAAATGCACCCTTACAATTAAGCTCATTAATCAACCGCTAAACAAAAACGATCTTGGTGGCGAGGCATTTTTTAAACCAAGTGGACTCTCATTTTTCTCATGGTTTTTTGGAGGCGATGAGGACGAGAAGCCAAATACTGTTGCATATAAATTTGACGTAGCTCAAAATTTACCAAAGCAAAAAGCAGTGCCATTTACCGTGACTATGCCCTATCCGCCATATTTTAAAAATGGTATGAATATCACAAAACTTAGTTGCTACTAATAAATTTAGATAAATTTTTAGTCTTTATTACATTTTGTAGTTACAATCTGGCTAAATTTCTCTTAAAATAGCTCAATCCCTAAAATTTGGCTTATCTATAAGATAAATGTGAATATGAAATTTTAAACCAAAGCCAAAAGGCAATGGTTTAAAATTTAGTTTTAATGTCTTGAAAGATAGTTTGTATCGTAGTTGTTGCTTAAAAAGTCTTTGTTTTCCATCATGGCGATGTGAAAGTCTTTTGTTGTTTTGATGCCACTTATTATGAGCTGATCAAGAGCAACTTTCATCTTGTGGATGGCTCTGTTTCTATCAGTGTCCCAAACAACGAGCTTTCCGATCATACTGTCATAATACGGTGGTATAGAGTAGTCTTGGTAGATGTGGCTATCCATTCTAACGTTGCGGCCGCCTGGGCAGACATATTTTGTGATCTTGCCAGGGCACGGAGTGAAGGTGTTTGGATCCTCAGCTGTGATCCTGCACTCGATCGCATGGCCTTTTAGCTCGATGCTCTTTTGTGACGGTAGCTTTTCGCCCTCAGCCACTTTTATCATAAGCTCGATGATATCAAGTCCGCTTACCATTTCGCTTACTGTGTGCTCGACTTGGAGTCTTGTGTTCATCTCGATGAAGTAAAAGTCTAAATTTTTATCAACCAAAAACTCAAACGTACCTGCTCCCTCGTAGCCGATAGCTTTTGCCGCTTTTATGGCAGTTTCATGTAGCCTCTCTCTTGTTTTTTCATCAAGCAAGATAGCTGGACTCTCTTCGATCAGTTTTTGGTGACGGCGCTGCATAGAGCAGTCGCGCTCGCCTATGTGAAGCACGTTGCCATGGCTATCGCCTATGATTTGAACCTCGATGTGGCGTGGATTTAGGATATATTTTTCCATATACATTGTGCCATCGCCAAATGCACTCATCGCCTCGCTCTCAGCAGACCAAAACGCTTTTTCTAAATCAGCCTCTTTTTCAACCACGCGCATACCGCGTCCGCCACCACCTGCCGCAGCTTTTAAGATGACAGGATAGCCGATCTTTTTGGCTAGCTCTTTTGCAGCTTTTGTATCAGCCACAGCACCGTCTGAGCCAGGGATGACTGGCACGCCAGCTCTTTGCATGACCTGTTTTGCCTTGCTCTTGTCACTCATTAAAGCCATCGCAGCAACGCTTGGTCCAATAAATTTGATCTTATGATGTGAGCAAATTTCAACAAAATTTTGATTTTCACTTAAAAAGCCATAACCTGGGAAAATAGCGTCTGCTTCGCTGATCTCAGCTGCGCTTATGATAGCTGGGATGTTTAGGTAGCTGTCGCTTGAGCGCTCTTTACCGATGCAAATAGCCACGTCGGCGTATTTTACATAAAGCGCGTCTTTGTCAGCGGTTGAATAAACTACAACGGCTTCTTTACCCATCTCCTTTATCGTTCGCAAAGCACGAAGAGCGATCTCACCGCGGTTTGCGATTAAAATTCTTTTTAATTCCATTAATTTTTCTCCACGCCAAACAACGGCAATCCAAACTCAACTGGCTGTCCGTCAGAGACTAGCATCTCAGTGATCTGGCAGTCAAACTCAGCCTCGATCTCGTTCATGATCTTCATAGCTTCGATGATGCCCACTACATCGCCTTTTCTCACTCTTTGACCTACTTTTACAAATGGTGCAGCGCCTGGGCTTGGAGCAGCGTAGAAAGTACCTACCATAGGAGATTTTATGCTATCTTTTGGCGAATTTGCAGCTGGTTTTACCTCTGAGCTAACGACAACATTTACAGGTGTTGGCGCTGGAGCTGCTGCTTGTGCCGCTGGCTTTGCAGGTGCGCAATAATCAGCAAATTTCTCTACCTCGACCTCAAAATCACCACTTTTTATCTTGATATGATTCATCTCCATACCATTAAAAAATTCGATAAGCTCTTTTATATCTTCTTTTTTCATAGAAAATTCTCCTAAATTTTTATATAAGCGTCTAATTGTAGCGAAAAATAGATAAAAATTTTTTTTATGACATAAAAATTTATCTTTCTAAACATAATTACAGCTATCTAAAACTTTTATTTTTGTCTGCTTTCTCATGTTTAAATTTTTTAATTACCTATAAAATTTATAAAGATAATTTTACAATCAGCACAGGTTATTAATTTTTATTTTAAATTGACTTAGCATGTTAAATATGTTAAACTCGGCACCCAATCTAACTTAAAAAGGACAAAAATGAAAAAGGTTATGTTATCGTTATTAGTAGCAGCTTCTGCAATGTTTGCAGCTGTAAATTTAAATACTGCTTCAAAAGAAGAGTTAATGAGCCTAGATGGTATAGGTGCTTCAAAAGCAGATGCTATTATTGAGTATAGAAAGGCAAATAAATTTAACTCGATAGAAGATCTCAAAAATGTAAATGGCATAGGTGATAAGACATTTGAAAATTTAAAATCAGAAATTTCAATATCTGGCGAGACAAAAATAGACGAAACGAAAGCTAAAGCAAAATCTAAAAAAGATGAGCTAAAAGAAAAAGTAAGTAAAAAGAGCAGCGAAGTAAAAGAAAAAAAAGACAATGCTGAAGATAAAGTAAAAGAAAAGAAAGAAAAAGTAAAAAAAGAGACTAAAAGTAAAGCCAAAGAGAAGATAGAAAAGTAAAATACAAAATTACTCTTAAAAAGGAACGCTAAGCGTTCCTAATCCTTCTTATATTTATCTTTTTTATTATTACTTTTTTGTATTTTATGTCTTATTTAGTTTTAACGAATAATTTCTAATTTATTCTTATGTAAATCAAGCTGTATTTAATGCTGTTGATAGTTCATTATAACATTAGAAGATGATCCAAATTTAATGCTGGCAAGGGTGCAGTATTTACCATAGATGACACTAAGTCAGGCTCTTAATGCGAAAACCGTTGTGGATAAAACTGGCTTTGCGTGAACTAAAGATTTGGTATGTATTACAACGAAACAAAGCATGGAGCCAAACTAGTTGTATGCTGGACACTTAGTAAGAAATAGATAAATTTATATAAGATTTAGTTAAAGGCGCAGAGTTTAGAGAGAGTTTGCCTACTAAATTAACTATATTGATATATCAAGCATATGATGTTCTTCTATGTCACTTTCATCATCTTTTTCATCTTCCAAATTCTCTTCATCTTTGGCTTTTGCGTTTTGCTCTTCGTTCTCAAACTCGCTCGCCTCTTCTTCGCTTTTTTGACGCTCGTGCTCTTTTTCAGGGTCTATTTTATACGACTCCTCCATCGGACGCACCTCTTTGATCTCCTCGTTTTGCTGGGTGGCTAGCTCAGATGCCATTAGCGCTTGCATGTCAAAGCGTGCTTGTTGGTTTGCATGCACCTGCGAGACGACTGGGGCGTTTTGGTTGATGAAGTTGGTGTTTCCTAAAGGTGTTACCGCCATTTTTAGCCTTTATTTATGATGATCGTTTTGTAGTTTGTGTAAGTGACATTTGCGCCATTTTCACGCCTTAAATTTTCGCGTTTGGTGTAGTCTACCTCGTATCTGCCAGCCCCTTTTACGCTAAACTCCACGCAAAATTTAGCAGCCATTTCTAACACATCCTCTGGTACTTTGCTCTTGTTTGTCTTGATGATGACGTGAGCGCTTGGGGCGTCTTTTAGATGAAGCCAGATGTCATCTTTTTTGGCAAGATCAAGTAAATTTATATTGCCTTTTTCATTTCTGCCAACTAAAATTTTAAACTCTCTAACGTAGAAAATTTCAGCATTTTCGCTTACATCTTTTATGTGCCTCTCTCTTTGTTTTGCCTTGTTTTTTGGGCTTAAAATTTCAAGCTCGTAAGCGCTATTTGCCTCTTTTAAAAGCGACTTTAGCCCTTCTAAAAACTCGATCTTTTCACTTAAATTTCTCTTTTCTATCTCCACTCCAAGGGCTTTTGCACGAAGTTTTTTTGACCTTGAGTAAAATTCATTTGCGCTATTTTTTGGCGTATCGCTAAGAGTTAGTTTTATCTCATTGCCGTCAAAATCATTAAGAGAAATTTCTCTCTCATAGCCCTTAAAATTTGCCAAATTTGCAAGCAAGAGCGTGCCGTAGTTTGCAAACTCCTCGCTCTTTTTCATAAGCTCATCTTTATCTTCAAGCGAGTTTAAAATTTCACTCATGCTATCTATCTTTTTTTGCACGCTAGCAAGCTTTGCCTCTTTTAGGCTAGCTATCCTTGCTTCATTTATCCTAGCCGCTTCACTTTTAAAAAATGCCTCAAAGTCAGTTATCGGCTCGCACGGCTTTTCTTTTATAGCGATGGCTGGCAGCTCTTTTAAAACCTCGCCAGTTTCTATCTTGCGGTAGCTATTGTCAATATGTCTTAGCGCCTCGATGATCACGTTATTTTCATCAGTTATCACAGCATTTGTAAAGCGGCCAGTAAATTCAAGATAGAGGATGAAATTTTCGCTTTTATATGAGCCACTTTGCGTGCATGTAAATTTTAAAATTCTATTGTCTTTTAGGCACTCGACGCTTTTTATATGTGAGGCGTTAAAGCGTTTTTTTAGGACATTATCAAAGGGCGCTTGATAAATTTTCGCCTCTTTTAGCTCATCATCTTTGTAGATCGCTGAGTTTGACTTATTTAGATCAAAAATGATCTTTTCGCCGCTAAATTCGATAAGTATAGCCATGTCGCTTACGCGCTTTGCTTGGCTTATCTTTTTAAATTTTGATAGATAACTTGCTATTTGAACTAAATGTGCGTACTTCATGCGGGGGATTATATCAGAAATGTTGCAAAAATATAATGTAAATTAATTCATAAAAAATTAAATTTTAGTTTTATATAATGATAACGATTTTTAAAATAATTAATCTTTAAAGGAGACTAGTTGAGTAAATTTCGCATTAGTATCGCACTTTGTCTTGCGATTTCGGCTTTAAATGGCGCTGATGTAAATTTAGAAGGAGTTAGCGTAGAAGATAGCGCAGATGATGGCTATAGAGCCACAACGAGCGAGGTTGGCAAGACAAATACGCCTATCCTTGAGATACCATAAACCGTAAATGTCGTGACAGCTCAGCAGCTAAAAGACAAAAAGCCAGAGACGCTAGCAGAGAGGCTTCAAAACGTGAGTGGCATAAGCTATGGCAATACAACAGGCGGCATTTTCGACTCGATCATCAAGCGAGGTTTTGGTGGCGGACGTGATGGCTCTATAATGCGCAACGGCGTGCCAGCAGGCGTTATGGATAGCTTTAATAAAACAGTTGAAACGGTTGAAGTATTAAAAGGTCCAGCTAGCTTACTTTACGGCCCACAAGATCCAGGTGGCATAATAAACATGGTAACTAAAAAGCCAAAATATGACTTTGCAAATGAAATTTGGGCTGGTTTTGGCAACCGCAACTACTGGAACACAGGCTTTGACACCACAGGACCGATCGCAGAGAGCGGCTTTGCGTATAGATTTATATTTGATACGATGAAAAAGGACTATTGGAGAGAGTTTGGCGAGTATAAAAATGTCCTTTTTGCACCATCGCTATCATATAAAGGCGATGACTACCGCATAAATTTCGCCTACACTCACACTCGCTCAACCGATCCGATCGACCGCGGCATGTATCTCGTCCCAAACACTGGAAAGCTACTGCCTATAGATAAGAAAAGACGACTTGACGAGCCATTTAATAAGCTTAAAACAAAGCTTGACACTGCTAATATAAATTTTGAGAAAAATCTCGGCGAAAACTGGATGCTAAAGGGAGCTTATGCCTTTTCTAGGTCTCGTCATGAGTACGGTCACATCAGGCTAATGAATGTAAATTTAAACACTGGTGTTGCATCTAGGCGAAACGAGGCGTATGACGGCTTTATACACCGCACGCACGCAGGTTCATTAAATTTAAATGGCTATGTTAAAACAGGCGAGCTGGAGCACAACTTGCTCTTTGGCATCGATGCAAAGGAGTACTACCGCTATAGACCTGGCGCACTAAACAGCTATAGCTCTGGCACGACGCAAAGAAATTTCCCTATAAATATCTATAACCCAGTCTATGGCACGGTAGCCTATCCGTCTGATAGAGCCTCAGGTATCCAGTACCAAAAGCTAAAAACGATCGGATTTTAAGCGCAAGATAGCATAAATTTAACCCAAAATTTGATCTACTCTTTAGGCGCTAGATATGAATACTACGACCAAGTAGCTCGCGGCACGACTAGCGGACCAAATAGCACAGATCAGCAAGATGGCAAATTGACGTGGCAAACTGGGCTTTTGTATCTAATAACGCCCGAGTGGCTGGTCTATACCAACTACGCGCAAAGCTTCAACCCGCAAATGGCTATCAGTGGCTCAGACATAGGCGATATAAAGCCGGAAGAGGGCAAGAGTATAGAGTTTGGATCTAAATTTCAAAACGATAGCATAACAGCAAGTGCAGCGGTTTTTAACATCAATAAGAAAAACATCATGCGCACCGTAGATGGCGTGAGTACGCCAGTTGGCGAGGCGCGCTCTAGAGGATTTGAGTTTGATTTTAATGGTCGTGTAACGCAAGGGCTAAGTCTTGGCGCTAGCTACGCATACACTAAAACTGATGTGCGAAAAGATAGTGGTGCCTTTGCGGTACTCGTTGGCAAACCGCTTGAAGCCACGCCAAAGCATCAAGCAAGCCTCTTTGCTAACTACGACTTTAGCCATCTTGGCGCAAAAGGGCTAAGGATCGGCGGAGGAGCTAGGTATTTTGGCTCGTGGTATACATACTATATGAGGACAAATTTACCTGCGGTGCCAGCAGGAACGGCATTTAAGATAAATAGCGCGGTTGTTTATGATGCTTTTATCAGCTATGATACAAAGATCGCAGGCTATGAGACAAATTTCTCATTTAATGTCAAAAACCTAACCGATAAGCTCTACTACACATCTTCATCGACTGGCACGCAGGCAAATATCATACCGATACAACCAGGCTATGCTAGGCAGTTTATGCTCACTGCGTCGGTTAAATTTTAGTTTCACTAAGCCTTTTGGCTTGGTAAATTTTCTTTAAATTTAGCTATTTTTGTTAAAATCGCCTCAAAATTTAAAGGAAATTTATGAAACAAACTATCACCGAGAAAATATTTTCAGATCACGTTGGCAAAGAGGTAAGCGCAGGAGAGATCATCGAGAGCAAGATCGATATGATCATAGGCAACGACATCACGACGCCTATCTCGATCAAGCAGTTTGAGCGAAGTGGCGCTAAAAAGCTAGCTAACCCAGACGGCTTTGCCATCGTGATGGACCACTACATCCCGACAAAGGACATCCTAAGCGCAAATCAAGCCAAAATTTCACGCGAATTTGCCTACAAACACGACCTTAAAAACTATTTTGACGAAAAAGATATGGGCATCGAGCACGCGCTTTTGCCTGAAAAAGGGCTAGTCATCCCAGGCGACGTCATCATCGGCGCAGACAGCCACACCTGTACGCACGGCGCTCTTGGGGCATTTAGCACTGGTATGGGTAGCACCGACCTAGCTTATGCGATGATCACTGGCAAAAACTGGTTTAAAGTGCCTGAGAGCATCAAGGTCGTCTTTAAAGGCAAGCTTGATAAGCACGTTTATGGCAAGGACCTCATCCTTGAGATCATCCGCCAAATAGGCGTTGATGGCGCACTTTACAAGGCGCTCGAGTTTAGCGGCGAGGTGATAGATAGCCTTAGCATGGATGATAGATTTTCAATGTGCAACATGGCGATCGAAGCTGGTGCAAAGAGCGGCATCATCGCGGTTGATGAGATAACAAAAGAGTTTTTAAAAGATAAAAATTTACGCGATAAACCCAAATTTTTCTACTCTGACGAGGGCGCAAAATATGACAAAATTTTAGAGATCGATGTCACAAACCTTGATCCAGTCATCGCATATCCATTTTTGCCAAGCAACGGCAAGAGCGTAAGACAGGCGGTTCGCGACGATCTAGCTATCGATCAAGCATTTATCGGCTCATGTACAAATGGCCGTCTAAGCGACCTTCGCATCGCAGCGCAGATCCTAAAAGGTAAAAAAGTAGCCCGCAAAACAAGGCTCATCATCACTCCAGCGACGCAAAAGATCGCAAGGGCTGCTGAAAAAGAGGGACTTATCGACATTTTCATAGAAGCTGGCGCAGTTGTGAGCAACCCAACATGTGGTGCTTGTCTTGGCGGATATATGGGAATTTTAGGCGCAAATGAACGCTGTATATCGACTACAAATAGAAATTTCGTCGGCCGCATGGGCGATAGAACTAGTGAAATTTATCTGGCTAACTCAGCTGTTGTGGCGGCTTCAGCGATAGCAGGTAAAATCGCTGATCCAAGGGACTTATAGGCGTTAGCTTTTAAGTATCTTTGAATGAGTTAGAAATTTTCACACTTCGATAAACTACATGTTTTATCTTGTGTGAAAATTTCGTCACAACATCCAAATCTATCTTAAAATCTTGCCGCTAAATTTTTAAAATATAAATCCGACCTAGCAATCAATATATTCTTACATTAATCTTGAGATGAAATTTGTTTTCTAAAAATTTTAAACCTATCTCACAACACTTTGCCTTATTTTTTTGACAAATTTTGATGAAATGTTTTTTCTTGTGAAATTTTTGTTGCAATATCTGGTTTTATCTGTAAAAATTAAAGAAATTCGAAAGTATTTTGTATAAATTAAATTTAGCCGATAAATTTGCAAATTTACCGGCTGTTTTTAGCGCATTAAAACGCTGTTATAGTTGCCAAAAGTCCAAAGATTATGCCTGGCAAGTTTGCAGCAGAAAGTGGATAGTCTCTTTTAGATTTTAGTAGGCCGTAACTTGTCCAGATCGTGCAGTTTAGCGCAGCCGCCAGTGGCTGTATAATAGGCGTTTTGTTGCCATCGAGGTTGCCCATTATTTGTGGGATGTATGAAAAATACATAACAACCGATAAACACGTGCCTATCCAACCTAAATGTAAATTTCTTTCACTCATGTGATCTCCTTTAAAAGTAAGCCGTTATTTTCTAGTTTTATGATTAGCGTGGTAAAAAAATTAATTTTATCTGCTAAAAAGTAGCCCATTGTTTTGGCAAAAGCGCTCTTTTTTGCAAATTTAAGGGCAAAGCTTTGCTAAGTGATAATAAATTTAAAACAAGATGAGTTAGAAAATTTGGTTATACTTTTGTAATTTTTTGAAATTTAAAAGGATAAAAGATGCAAACTTGCGTCATTTTAGCAGGTGGCAAGAGCTCGCGCATGGGTCAGGACAAGACCTTGTTGCCATTTGGTGGTTTTGAAACGCTCACACACTATCAGGTTGCTAAATTTAGCAAAGTCTTTGATGAGGTTTTTGTAAGCTCTAAATTTGAGAAATTTAACCCGCCACTAAAGCTCATAAAAGATGAGAGCAGAGAGGATTATTCGCCGATGTTAGCGCTCTACTGCGTGCTAAAAAGCTTTGATCATAGCGTCTTTATCATCCCAGCTGATATGCCATTTTTTGACCCAAAAAGTCTTGGCGAGATGGCTAAATTTAAAGATGAATTTGAGATGGTCGTGGCTGGTGATGATGAGCATATCCACTCGCTTTGTGGCTTTTTTAGTCCAAGCTTAGCCCCGCTTGCGCATGAGCTTTACCTAAAAAATGAGCACAAAATCGGACTTTTACGAAAAAACTGCAAGTGCAATATAGTAAATTTTGAGGACAAAGAGCAGTTTTTTAACGTAAATTTCCCAGACGAGTACAAAATAGCAAATGAAAAGATGAAAAATGAGTAAATTTACATTGCTTTTAAGCCTTAGTCTTACATTTTTGATGGCAAGCAGGATGGATGACTTTAAAAGGGCGCAGGAGTTTGAGCAAAGTGGCGATATAAGGGCTGCGATGCAAATTTATAAAGAGCTAGCCAAAAGCTCTTTAGGTGAGCAAGAAGCGGTGCAAAATGCGCAAGCAAGCGAGCCAGCACCAAATGATGCGAAGCTAAAGCAGGCTGATCTTTTAAGAGATAAAAGCGATAAAAATTTACAAAACGCACTTGGCATCGAGCTTTATAAATTTAACTACCTTTTGCCAGTAACTTACGCTAAAACTGTCCCAGATGATGGGCGAAAGAGCGTTGAGACGAAGTTTCAAATAAGCCTTGCAAAGCCGCTATTTTACGATGTTTTTGGTCTTAGAGAGAGCCTCGTGGCAGCATATACGCAAACCTCTTGGTGGCAGATAACAAAAACCTCAGCTCCGTTTCGTGAGACAAACTATCAGCCTGAAATTTTCTTAAATTTCGCCTCTCCAAAATACCTAGAGCAAATAGGCGTGAAAAACCTAAAATTTGGACTTTTGCATGAGTCAAATGGACGAGATGGCACCAACTCAAGGAGCTGGAACAGAGCCTATGTGCAGGGCGATCTTGTCTATGGAGATTTAACCATCTCGCCAAGAGCTTGGAGCGTGATCGGCGAAAAGAACGACAATAAAGAAATTTTAAACTACATCGGACACGGAGATCTAAGGCTTAGTTACAAGCTAAATGATCAAATTTTTAGCCTAATGCTAAGAAATAACTTACATTTTGATAAAACAAATAAAGGTGCAGCTGAAATTTCATATATGTTTCCGATATTTTCAAGCGGCGTTTATGGCTATTTGCAGTATTTTACAGGATACGGCGAGAGCTTGATTGACTATGATAGGCACACTGACAAGGTAGGTCTTGGCTTTGTTATTTTAAAATAGCCTTAAAAATTTAATTTTATAAAGTGGCTAAATTTGGGCAGATGACTTAAAATCTACATAAATAACGAAAAAAATTTAACTAATAGAAAAACTTAAAAATATTAGAAAAAATATAAGCAAATTTTGCTAAAATCACTAGCAAAATCTCACAATAAAGGAGTTTTCATGAGCGGTATAGCTTTGATTGTCTGTTTTGTTATAGCAATCATCCTTATGATCGTTATGATCTCAAAGCTCAAGGTGCATCCATTTTTGGCACTTATGAGTATATCTTTGGTGCTAGCAGTAGTCGCAGGTATCGATCTATCCAAGATCCCAGCGATGATAGGCGTTGGTTTTAGTGGCACATTTAAGAGCATCGGCATCGTCATCATCTTTGGAACGATCATCGGCACAGTGCTTGAAAAAACGGGAGCTGCGCTAAAGCTAGCTGACATGGTCGTAAAGCTAGTCGGACAAAGACGCCCTGAGCTTGCCATGCTTATAATGGGCTGGGTTGTTGGCATACCTGTATTTTGCGATAGCGGTTTTGTCGTCTTAAACTCTATCCGCGAGGCACTTTATAAGAAAATTTCAGCAAGCCCAGTTGCTATGTCAGTAGCACTTAGCGGCGGCCTATACGCTTCTCACGTCTTCATCCCACCAACTCCTGGCCCGATAGCTGCTGCTGGCACACTTGGACTTGGAGGAAATTTACTTCTTGTCATCATCATGGGTACAGTAGTTTCAGTGCCTGTTTTGGTAGCTGTCTATTTCTTTTCAAAAAGTATCGCTAAAAGCGTAACTATCAGTGACAAAGAGGCTGACGATACGATAACAGCTAGCTACGAGGAGCTTTTAAAGAAATTTGGCAAATTGCCTAGCGGATTTTTAAGCCTTGCTCCTATCATCATGCCTATCATCTTCATGGCGGTTGGCTCTGTGATCGACGTTTTAGCAAAACAAGGCATGCTTGATAAAGCCGCACTCTTGCCAAAGATATTTTTATTTTTAGGTAACCCTATCATCGCCCTTGCGATCGGCGTGATCTTTTGTGTATTTTTACTAGCTGAAACTAAAAAAATGAAAGAATTTGACCACATCACAAACGAATCATTAAAGATCGCTGGTCCGATACTCTTTATCACCGCAGCTGGCGGCGTTTTAGGCAATGTCATCACCGAGGCTGGCTTTGTAAATTTCATAAAAGAAAATGCCTCAACTATAAAAGCGATAGGAATTTTCTTCCCATTCATCATCTCAGCTGTGCTAAAAACCGCTCAAGGAAGCTCGACTGTGGCTATCATCACGACAGCCTCTATCATGGGCGCATTTAGTGCTGACAACTCACTCATGCAAACACTTGGCTTTACGAGCGAAATTTCAGCCGCACTTTGTGTCATGGCGATAGCATCTGGTGCGATGTGTGTATCTCACGCAAACGACAGCTACTTCTGGGTCGTGACAAACTTTAGTAAGATGACCGCAGATCAAGGTTACCGCACACAAACAGCGATGACATTTATCATGGGCGTTGTTGGAATGATTAGCGTTTATATTTTATCTTTGGTGCTTTTATGAGAATTTTAGTTGCGATAGATTCATTAAAAGGCTCGCTAAGCTCGCTTGAGGCGGGCCTTGCTATAAAAGAAGCCCTTGAAGAGTTTTGCGACGTCGTCGTAAAGCCAGTAGCT
>ERZ772999.1139-NODE-1139-length-15854-cov-7.920248_pt1 | contig 15854 bp, 8 predicted proteins | sample MGYA00511467_ERZ772999 | MGnify/ENA primary metagenome ERZ772999 (study PRJEB29015, sample SAMEA2738064) | human oral metagenome | biome: human oral; feature: human-associated habitat; material: saliva | place: China | collected 2218 ... | reverse complement strand
ACGCTATGAAACGTAATGTAAACATGACTTACGTAGTAATGGATAACCAACTTTACGCTTTAACTAAAGGACAAATGTCACCTAAGTCTGATGAAGGTTTGATAACAACTACAACTTTAGAGGGTGTAATGGAAAAACCATTGTCAGCTATGAAAATTGCCTTATCTTGTGAAGTTACATTCTTAGCGCAAGCATTCACTGGTGATATGAAAGAAATGATGCAAATCTTCGAAGAAGCTGTTAATCATGATGGATTCTCACTAGTTAACGTGTTCAGCCCATGTAAAACATATAACTACAAAAATACACCAGCGTGGTATAAAGAACACTTAACAAAACTTTCTGATATCGAAGGTTATGATAATACTAATAAATTAGAAGCGTATAGAGTCTTAGAAGAACATAATGACCTTGTAACAGGAGTAATCTACAAAAATGAGAAAAAACCTCATTACGAAGACACTTTACGTAATTATAAACGAGATGAACCTATTGCTCATCAAAATCTAGAACTTAGTGAGGAATTATTTAACTCGTTATGTGATGAATTCAGATAAGAGGTAAAATATGAAATTTAGAAAAATACTAGTTCCATTAGCAGCAGCTTATGCTGGATATCGTATTTATCAAAAAACAGAGGAACAAGAGTTAGATAACGATCATATAGATAGATGTAGAAATAAACTAATCGCATTAGGTTATGATGTGATTGATAGCTATACGTTGAATCTAAAAGAGAATCCATACTTAATGTTTTATTTTGATAATGACAATATCAAGTACGAAGTTCGATATGATAAAGAAACGGAAATAATAGAGTACATAAAAGAGGTATAAGAAAATGAGTAAATCAATAGAAAGATTCAGAGAATTAACAATGTTAGACGGGACATCAGGATTTGAAAGTGAAATTTCAAAATATTTAGAAGAAAATTTATCTAAATATGCTGATGAGATTAAGTATGATAATCTTGGTGGAATCTATGCTATTAAAAAATCGAAAAAAGAAGATGCTAAAACTGTTATGATTTCAGCGCATATGGATGAAGTTGGGTTCATCGTGACTAAGGTATTACCAAATGGTATGCTTAAGTTTGAAACGCTTGGTGGTTTTAGAGAGGATGTTCTTTTAGCTCAAACATATACAGTAACTTCATATGAAGGAAAAAAATTCACAGGTGTAATTGGATCTATTCCTAAACACTTTACTGCAGGTGTAGCACAAAATGTAAAAATTAGTGATATGACTATTGATGTTGGTGCCGCTTCAAGAGAAGAAGCGTTAGCGATGGGAATTCGTGAAGGTGCGTTCGTTACTCCAAAAACAACTTTTGAACAACTTACTGAACACAGATTTATGAGTAAGGCTGTTGATAATCGCTATGGATGTGTAATTATCACAGAAATCTTAGAACAATTTGCAGAAAAAGAGTTAGATTTTAACTTAGTAGTATGTGCTACTGTTCAAGAAGAAGTAGGTCTTCGTGGTGCAACAATTGCTGCTAATATGATTAAACCAGATGTATGTTTCGTTGTAGACTGTAGTCCGGCAAACGATATGGACGGAAAAGAAACTAGTAACGGACGCTTAGGAGAAGGATTCTTAGTAAGATTAGTTGATAGAACTATGGTACTTCGTGCTAATATGAGAGAAAAAATCGTAGCACTTGCTGAAGAAAATGGAATTAAATACCAATACTTCACTTCACCAGGAGGAACAGATGCAGGTAATATTCACCAAGCATTAAACGGTATTCCAACTACTGTAATCGGTATTTGCGCACGTTATATTCACACTCACAATGCAGTATTCGATATCCGTGATTATTATGCTGCTAAAGCAATATTAGGGAAACTAATTGAAACTATCGATGATAAATTCATTGAAGATGTAAGAAAATAAAAAAATGTGGATAGAAATTTTTCTATCCACATTTTTTTTTTATCTTTTTCTTTTACTTCTTCTATATTGTTGAGGTTTTTCCTCATAATAGTTATTGTTGTTATTCTCATATATAGGATCTAAAGGATGAGAATCATCAATATATTGATCTTCATCATATTCTTCTTCGTAGTTTTCATAATATTCATCTTCCATATATTCTTCGTGAATCGTAGCGTTTATTTTAACGATTATTCCGAAGAGAATACTATTAGCTATTAATGAACTTCCACCATAACTTATAAATGGCATACTTATACCAATTACAGGAATAATACTAAGTGTTGAGAAAATATTGATGAAGAATGAGAAACAAAAACTGCAAATAGCTAATAAAATAAAGTAATAGCTGTAGTTACCTTGTTCACATTTTTTCATTATATTGAATAATCTCAGTATGAATATAAAGAAGATAGTTAAGAAAATTGCAGCACCAATAAATCCAAAGTTTTTAGCGACAATAGAGAAGATAAAATCATTAAATTGTTCATCTATATAGTTTTTATTTTTAGCGAATGTACCTGTAAGTCCACCTAATTTAATCTCACTAAGAACTTGAGTGATTTGGTAAGAGTAATCTAGCTTGTAAGCTTCAGGATTTAACCATGAAAGGATACGATTAAGTTGGTAAGATTTTAATCCAACAAGACTTAGAAGTCTTGGGAAGTATAAGGCTGCTAGAATAATTATAGCTAAGCCGGCTATTACTACAGAGTAGATTCTAAATAATGTCTTCCCTTTATTGCAGACTAAAAATACTAAACCTAAGAATAAAAAGATGAAAAATAAACCATTACCTAAGTCATTTTCTTTTAGAACTAGTACGAAAGGTATTGAAATTATTAATGATATCTTTAAAAGTTTTACAGTGTCGGTATTGTCTTTAAAACTCTTTTCTTTTATCAGCATACTAATCATCGCTACTGTAGCTATTTTACCAAATTCTGAAGGTTGTAAAGTGAATAGTCCGAGATTGTACCAGCTACGTGCACCATTTACGATAGGAGCAAAATTATTAGGTACTAAGAATATTCCAACCAAAAGAACTAGTGCGAATAAATAGAATGCTATAGAGAATTTTTCTATAAAATCTATTGGTATTTTTTGAAGTAAGTATATTATTCCAAGACCAATTAAATAGAAAACAAATTGCTTAAGGAATAATGTGGGTGTTTTATTGTTATTATATTCAGCTAGTAATATAAATAATAAACTAGAAAAGCTAAATATAAAATAAAAAATCAATATCGATAAATTTGTTTTATTTTTTATGAAATTTAACATAAGTCAACTCCTTTGTTGTAATTAAATAATATAACTAGTTATTCTTAAAAAATAAATAGTTTATATGTATAATTACTGTCTATCAAAAATATTGCATTCTAAATTTATTTATGTTAGAATAAGCATATAAAAGAGAGAGCCGTTTTAAAGACGGTAGCTCAGGTTAAATTTAATTTACATAACCATCTAACCCGCTAAAGTTTAAGATGGTTATTTTTTATTGTCATTTTTTAAAGCTGAGATACACACTCCAACTATTGTAACAATCAATAGATTTATTCCAATAATCGTCTGTACAATTTCGTAAGCTGACAACTTGCTACTCCTTTCTTCAAGATTTTGATACTTATGAGCATAAGCATCAGCCCCTTTCATACTAAAGTAGCCACCATCCTTATTAGAAAATATTACACTCCTTAACTTCTCTTTCCAACTTGATTATATCAAATAAAAATTTAATAATCAATTAGCAAAAAATTAATTTTAGGAATAGTGAGAAGATTGTAATTTATTTTCATAGCATATTTTTATCATTTATTTGTTTTGCCACATGTCACACTACTAAAAATTAACGTTTTATGCTAAAATTATATATGTTATAAATACATGGAAGAAATAAAGAGAAAGGAACTTTTGAGATGAAATATACTCCAATGATAGAACAATATCTGAAGATAAAAAAAGATTATCAAGACATGTTTTTATTTTATCGTCTTGGTGATTTTTATGAGATGTTCTTTGAAGATGCAACTAGAGCGTCAAAAATATTAGAAATAACCTTAACTGCTCGTGATGGAGGAGCTGAAAAAATTCCTATGTGTGGAGTTCCATTTCATTCATCAGCTACTTACATTGATATATTAGTAAACAACGGATATAAAGTAGCTATTTGCGAACAAGTTTCAGAGCCTGGTCAAGGAAAAATCGTAGAGCGTAAGGTGGTTCAGGTAATTACACCAGGAACGTATATGAATTACAAAAACTACGATGAGAATAACTATTTAGGTAGTGCATATGTAAAGGATAATAATATTTACTTTGCATTTTGTGATATTATGACAGGGGATAGCCGTTGTACTGTACTTAAAACTATGGCGGATCTTCAAGATGAGATACTAAAAAATAATATAAAAGAAGTAATTAGCATAAAAGATCAAGAGTTGGATATTAGTGCTTATATTACTGAAGTTGAATTAAATAATGATATTACTAAGGAAAAAACAAGTAATCTTACTGACAACAATCTTCGTGTCGCTTGTGATGTTCTTTTAGACTATATTGAAAAAACTCAAAATAAAGATATTTCAAGCCTTAAAGATTTTGAAGTGTATTTCAAAGATAAGTTTGTTTATATGACGAACTACTCATTAAAAAACCTAGAAGTTACTCAAAACATGGCTAATGGTGGGAAGAAAGGTTCTCTTCTTAGTATTGTAGATAAAACATCGACAGCTGCGGGTTCGAGAAAACTTAAAAAATGGTTAGAAAATCCATTGTTAGATCTTAAAGAAATTAAAAAACGTCAGGAAATCGTAGAAGATTTTACTAAACATTATTTTGAAAAAGCTGATGTAAAAACTAGTTTGAAAGAAGTATATGACCTTGAGAGAATTTCTACAAAAGTTTCTTATAATATTGTAAGTCCTAAGGAATTATTAAATCTAAAGAAAACATTGGCTCAAATACCAGAAATTAAGAAATTGTTATTAGGATTTGAATCTAATAAATTAAAAGATATCGCAGAGAATATCGATGAATTAACAGATTTATACGATTATCTTGAAACCACAATTCATGAAGAAGCTGGTCAGACAGTTAAAGATGGAAATGTAATTAAATTAGGTTTTAATGAAGAGTTAGATAGTTATAAGAATGCTAGTAAAAACGGAAATAGAATTTTACTAGAAATAGAAGAACGTGAAAAAGAGAGAACTGGTGTTAAAAATCTAAAAGTTGGATACAATAAGATTTTCGGTTATTTTATCGAAGTATCTAAAGTAGGGCTTAAGACTATAGATCCAACAGAGCTAGGTTATCATAGGAAACAAACTCTTTCTAACTGTGAAAGATTCGTATCTGAAGAATTGAAAAAAGTTGAAGAACATATCGTGAATTCTAAAACGAAAATTGAAGAGTTAGAATTGCAGTTATTCCAAGAAGTTAAGACGAAAATTCATAATTATATTGTAAGATTACAAAGAGTTGCGAATACTCTAAGTGATATAGATGTGTTCGTTTCATTATCTGATGTAGCGGAAGAATATGGTTATGTAAAACCTGAGTTCAATGATAATAATATTATTGATATTGTTGATGGTCGTCATCCAATTGTTGAGAGAAACGTGAGCGCTGATAGTTATATTAGTAATGATTGCAAAGTAGACAAAGATAATAATATCTTGCTTATTACAGGGCCGAATATGTCTGGTAAATCTACTTATATGAGACAACTTGCTCTTATAGTAATTCTTGCACAAATTGGCTCTTTTGTTCCAGCGACTTCTGCGAATTTACCGATTTTTGATAAAATATTTACGAGAATAGGTGCGAGTGATGATCTTGCTGGTGGTAAATCAACGTTTATGGTTGAGATGATTGAGGCGAAGAATGCTTTAGTAGAGTCTACTGCGAATTCATTATTAATTTTTGATGAGATTGGTCGTGGTACATCGACATATGATGGTATTGCCCTAGCTCAATCGATATTAGAATACATAAATAATACTATCAAATGTAAAACATTATTCTCAACTCACTATCATGAACTTACAAAATTAGAAAATATTACCCAGGGAATAAAAAATATCCACGTTTCTGCGAAAGAAGACCATGGGAAGCTAATTTTCTTATATAAAATTAATGAAGGACCTATCGAGAAGAGTTATGGTATTCATGTAGCGCAGCTTGCCCACCTTCCAGAAGATGTTATCGTAGGTGCTAATAAGATTTTAAGAGAATTAGAAAGAGGTAATAAAGGTAGTGAGGATCTTGTTGATAATGCTAGATACAATAAAGTATTATTAAATGAAACTTCATCACAAGAATCTGAAGAAAAACTAAGAGAAAAAATACGTCAAGAACTAGAAAAAGAATTTAGTAGTAGAGTAGTTAAAGAAGATGTTGTAAAAGTAGATGAAGAGTCCTTAAGACAACAACTTCGTTCTGAATTAGAAAAAGAACTTAAAGAAGAGTTAGAGAAAACTATTAGAAAACAATTAAAAACTGAAGAGAAATCAAAGAAAAATTATGCAAAATTACAATTGGACTTTGATGGTGATAATGAGAAATTTGATGAAATCAAAAAACAATTAGAAAGTGTAAACTTCTTAGAAACAACACCAATGCAGGCTTTCAATCTTCTTTATGAATTACAACGAAAAATAAGTGAGGATGTGAAATAAATTAAATGGGAAAAATAAATATATTATCTGCAGAATTATCAAATAAAATAGCAGCGGGAGAAGTTGTCGAAAGACCTTCTTCTGTCGTTAAAGAGCTTGTAGAAAACTCTATTGATGCAGGAAGTACAAATATTAAAGTTATTATCAAGGAATTTGGTATTCAACAAATTAGAATTATTGATAACGGTAGTGGTATTACTAATGATGATTTGGCGCGTGCATTTTTACGTCATGCGACTAGTAAGATAAGTGCTGACTATGATTTATTTCACATAGAAACTTTAGGTTTTAGAGGTGAGGCATTAGCGAGTATTTCATCTGTGAGTAAAGTAACGATAAAAAGTTGTGCAGGAGAAGCGCAAGGGAAGATGCTAGTTCTTGAAGGTGGAAAAGTAGTTTCAGAGGAATATTACGCACCTATAAAAGGAACTGATTTAAGTGTAGAAAATTTATTCTACAATACACCAGCAAGGTTAAAATATCTACGTAATCCCCATACAGAACAAGCTAATATTACTAATATTATTCATAAGTTTGCCCTGTCTTATCCTAATGTAGCTTTTGAACTTTATGTAGATGGAAAAATCACCTTTAAAACTTATGGTGATGGTGATGTTCATAAGATTTTATCTAAAATCTATAATATGGGTGTCGCTAGAAATATGATTGAATTTAGTGGTAGTAATGATGACTATAAAGTATTTGGTTATATTTCTGTACCTGAAGAGACGAGAGCTAGTAAGAATTATATAAATATTTTTATCAATGGTCGTTATATTAAAAATTATGGAATTCAAAATGCTATAATCGATGCTTACGGAACACTTTTAATGATTAATAGGTATCCATTATGTGTTATTAATATAGAAATGGATCCGATTTTATTAGATGTCAACGTGCACCCAACTAAGCAAGAAGTAAGATTATCGAAAGAAGCGGAGTTAATACGTTTAATCAAAGAAGTTATAGCTGAAAGACTAAGCAATTATACATATATTCCCCAAGGAATGAATAATGTTCTTACGAAAAAAGAAAAAGCAAAGATCGAAAAAATAAATTTCTTAGATGAACTTGATAATAAGTTCGGAAATGGTGAAGAAGAGAGTATTTTTTCATTGGAGCAAAGAGAAGTTTCGGACAATGTTCCAGATGAGAATAGCTTTTCTGAGGGTTCAAAAGGACTTGGAATAAGAGCTGAAGTTGACAGTAGCTTTTCTAGTAAACAAACAGAATCTGCAAGTCATGCTATTCAAGAAGATGAATTTCTTTTTGGAGAAGATCTGTTAACTGATGCTCGTGAAGAAAAAACATCAGTACAAACTAAAGAAAATGCGTTTAATCAAAGAAGCAAAACTCAGAGAATTAAAAGTGACTTACCAGATTTATCTTTTAGTTCACATCCACGTGATAACAGAAATAAGTATGGAGATAAGCCAACTAAAAAAGAGATAGAAAACTTTATGAATTTTTCTAAAAAAGAAGATAACGTGAGTTATGATGATCAAACAGAAAAAGTAGTCTCTAATGTAGTAAAAGACGATAGTCATTTTAATGAAATTAAAGATGCGAAAATCATTCAAGATGACGATACAAAAGTTAGAACTCTACCAGATTTAAAAGTATTGGCACAAATCTTTAAAACTTATATCTTATCAGAGGCTGATAATAAGCTATTTCTAATAGATCAACACGCAGCTGCGGAAAGATATAATTATGAGAAATTACAACGTGAATTTATCGAAAGAAAGAACTATAAAAAACAAATGTTAATACCGCTTATGTTTGATTTTTCTGTAGAAGAAGCGGCTGAAGTTCGTAATAATTTAGAAAAATTTGAAGAGCTTGGTATTGTATTTGAGGAGTTTGGAGATAACTCTTATGTTGTTCGTGAATTTCCAGGTTGGATAGAAGAAGACGAAGAGCAAATGATAAAAATCATTGTAGAGAAAGTTCTAAGAAATAACAATATAACTTTTAACGAATTAAGAAACGATGCAATTGCTATGGCGAGTTGTAAAATGTCTATAAAAGCAAATCAAGTTCTTACAGATGTAGAGATGAATAAGGTTATTAGTGATCTTTATGAATGTAAGAATCCATTTACGTGTCCACATGGACGTCCGATAATTACAAAAATGGAGAAAAAAGATTTAGAAAAAATGTTTAAGCGTATAGTGTAGGAGGTAAAATGAAAAAAATACCTTTAATAGCGATAGTAGGACCTACTGCAGTTGGGAAAACGTCACTTAGTATAGAACTTGCAAAAGAGTTCGACTGTGAAATAATTTCAATAGATAGTGTTCAAATTTATAAAAAGTTTGATATAGGTTCTGCAAAAGTGAAAAAAGAAGAGATGGATGGGGTAGTACATCATCTAATAGATGAACTAGAACCTACTGATACTTGTTCTGTCTATGATTTTCAAAAACTTGCACGTAAGAAAATTGAAGAAATACACGCTCGAGGGAAGATGCCATTATTAATTGGTGGAACTGGATTTTATATGAATGCTGTTCTAAATAATTATGAGTTTACTGATTTAGAGGAAAAAACTTATGATATTGATGTAGATATGGCACGAGAGTATCTAAAAGAGAATTATCCAGATACATATAATACAATTGACCTAGAAAATCATCGTCGAGTAATTAATGCATATAATTATGTGATGAATGAAAAGAAAAGTGTAACGGTAAATAATAATGGAGATACCGTTCTAGATTGTTATAATCCATTTTTAATAGTTCTTAATACTGATAGAGAAGCGCTATATAATCGTATTAATATGAGAGTTGAACTGATGTTTGAAGAAGGGCTTGAGCAGGAAGTTAAAGAAATTATTGAAGAATATGGTCTAGAACTGCAAGCTCTGGGAGCAATAGGATATAAGGAGATGATTCCATATCTTAATGGTAATGTTTCTAAAGAAGATACTATTGCAGCTATTTCTCAGAATTCACGCCGTTATGCAAAACGTCAGTTGACATGGTTTAGAAATAAAATGGATGGAACTTGGTACGATACTGCAAATAAGGAATTATTGGCTGATGTAATAAAAGATATCAAAGAAAAAATTAATTAAAGATTATATAGATAATTGACTAAGGTTTGAAAAGTAAAATTTTCAAGCCTTTTTTAAAGTTATAACAAGATAAAATTTATTATATAATAGAAATAATTTTGTTTTTAAGAAAATTTGATAGGAATTTTTAAAATATTTTATTATGTTTTCTAATTTAACTAGAGTTTTTATTCGTTATATGCTAAACTAGTAATACTAAAGATTCTCAGGAAGTAGGAGGAAAAGATGAATTCATTTAAATATCTTAAGCCAAAGTTATTTAGTGTAATGAAAAATTATACAAAAGAACAATGCATAAAAGATATAATTGCTGGTTTGATAGTAGCTGTTATAGCATTGCCTTTATCGATTGCTTTGGCGATTGCATCTGGGGTTAATCCGGAACAAGGTCTTTATACTGCGATTATAGCAGGTTTTTTTATTTCATTTTTAGGTGGGAGTAGGGTTCAGATTGGTGGACCTACAGCCGCTTTTGTCGTTATTATATATGGAATTATAGCTGAACATGGGATTGCAGGATTAACTGTTGCAACACTGATGGCAGGAGTTATGTTGATTCTAATGGGGTTATTTCATTTTGGAGACTTGATTAAATTTATTCCGAAAACTATCACTATTGGATTTACACTAGGGATTGCTATGGGAATAGTAGTTGGTCAGGTGAAAGATTTCCTAGGATTAAGTATGGGAGCAGTTCCTGCAGAGTTTGTTGGGAAATTAGTGGCTTATGGTCATAATATAAAAAGTATTAGTTTCGTTACTTTATCGATAGGATTGCTTGCGATACTAATTCAAATATTATGGCCAAAGGTATCTAAGAAAATACCGGGTTCTTTAATCGCAATACTAGTTACAACATTTTTAGTAGCTATTTTCAAATTGCCGGTTAAGACTATTGGTGATCTATATACGATTAAAGCAGGGCTTCCTAGCTTTACAATGCCTACAATTTCATTTTCTCTAATTAGAGAGATGATTTTACCAGCATTTACAATAGCTATATTAGCTGCTATAGAATCACTATTATCTGCTGTAGTATCTGATGGTATGACCGGAAGTAAGCATAAATCTAATGCAGAATTAGTAGCCCAAGGTGTAGGGAACTTTATGTCGGCACTTTTTGGTGGTATTCCAGCAACAGGTGCAATTGCAAGAACAGCAGCTAATGTAAAAAATGGTGGTAGAACACCAGTGGCTGGGATGGTACACGCATTTACTTTATTATTAATATTATTATTTTTAATGCCATATGCATCTTATATTCCTATGAGTTGTTTAGCGGCAATATTAATTATTGTAGGTTATAATATGAGTGGTTGGCGTATTTGTGTACGTATGGTAAAAACTGCACCGAAAAGCGATATAGCCGTCTTAATTATCACGTTCTTATTAACGTTATTCTTCGACTTAGTTATTGCAATAGAGTTCGGTATGGTATTAGCGGCATTCTTATTCTTAAAACGTATGTCAGATATTGCTGAAGTTCGACAATGGACTTATAAAGGAACATCTGATGATGATAAACTGTCAGAAGAAGTCGATTTAAAATATGTTCCTAAAAATGCAGTAGTTTATGAAATATTTGGAGCATTGTTCTTTGGAGCCGCTAATGTGTTTACTAACTTTGAACATGGAGAAGGGAAAAATGTTTTAATTATAAGAATGCGTAATGTTCCAGCTATGGATATTTCAGGATTAGAAGTCCTTGAAGAAATATTGGAAACATGTCAAAAACGAGGCTTAACGCTAATATTATCACATGTAAATGAACAACCATATCATGTTATGGAAAAGGCTGGCTTTATCGAAAAAATAGGTAGAGAAAATATATGTGAGAATATCGATGCATCTTTAGAAAGAGCAGAGAAGTTAGGTCAAATTTGAATATATAAAGTTAAGTTTATGTAGAAGTAACTTCCTTGGAATTTAAATTATAAATTCCAAGGAAGTTTTTTATAATTCAAATTGATGTTATCTAAGAAAAAATTTATTCGAGAATAGATATACGAATTTTAATTTTAGATTGTTTATAGATGTGGATGCGAAATGTAAAGGAATATAAAATTATAATCTGAAAGTTGCAATTATCTACTTTATTAAGAATAAATAATATTACTATAAAGTGTTGAAATTTAATTTTTGTAACTTTTATAACTTATAATATTTTATTAAATTTTGAATCATTTTAAGTTTTTAATCATAAATTTATTTTTTGTGTATTTCTTAAAAGATGTATATCTAATTTTTGGTTAATTTATTATCTAAGTATTTAATTATCAATATTTTAAAAGGGTATATCTCTTAGGTGGTCTTAGATATTATATGTAGGGAAAAGAAACACTAGTAATTTATTATATAACTAATATTGAATTATATTTCAATTAAAACTGAAAAACTTATTAATAAAAATAGATCTAATAAATAATAATATTTGTAATATAAATGAATATGCAAGTTTCCAGAAAGTTTATGTAATAATGTTTGTTATATTTTCAACGTAAAAATATATTATTTATTTGTAAATAATATTTGTTTCCTTTTGATTCTTGTGTTAAACTATAGTAGAAAAGTTCTATTTTCACGAAAAAGTAAGAAGGAGAGAATTACGTGATAGGAAAAAACAACCAAAATTTAAAAAATAAAAAAGAAGGGGTAAAAATAGAAAGTTATTCTATTAAAAAATTTAAAGTTGGAGCTGCATCCGTTGTAATAGGAGCTAGTATCTTTTTTGGTGCTGCCGGAGTAGCTAATGCTGCGGAAGTATCAGGGGACAAAGCAGAAAAAAATACACGTGTTGATAAAGTAAATAGTTCAACTGATGGAAACACAGCTGTTCTAAATAATAAAATTTCAACAGAAAAAGAAGTTGCAAAACCAGCTAAAAAGGAGGAGGTGTCAGCTGATACTACCCCAACTGTAAATAACAATGATAATGCCGACAAAAAAGTAGAGAAAAAGGAATTAGATAAAAATACATTAAAAACTAATATTGAAAAAGTAGAAGAACTGCTAGGAAAAATCAATAAAGAAAAAGCACCTGCATCTACATTAGCAGCTGTTAAAATAGATTTAGAAAATGCTAAAAATATACTTAATAGTACTGATGCTGAGCTAACACAAGCCGAAATTGATGCACTAGTTAAAAAACTTAGTGAAAAAATCTCTGTATTATCTTCAATGCCAAAGACTAATACTCCTGAAAAAGTAGTAAAAGAAGGAAAAAATACAATCGCTAATTCAGGTTCTCGTGACTCACGTAACGGTCAAAGCATGGGAGAAGGAACACAGTTTAGAGCGGGTACGCAAATTAATTCAGGTGCATTGAAAGATATTAAATACTACGCATCTGTTGATCCAAGTACCAATGGAGGAAAAGGAACAAGAAATGATGATCCAGACTTTACTGAAAATAAAACCGTAATTAAAGCGTTTTACCAAGAGGATTCTGCGGGTAAATGGATAGTATATGATGTATTTTTCAATAATGATGGAAGAAAGATGACTGATAAGTCATATGGGCAACACTATTATTTTCAACCACCGTTTAATATAATGGATCCAGCAAATATAGTAAAAGATTTAAGTTTTACTCGATATCGTAAAAATGGTGGAACAAGACTTTCTGATGGATTCCAAGGGTTTGAACAATATGGAAATTCAGCAGAAATAACTAATCCTTGGACTCAAAAACAACGAATTTTCAATGGAGATAGAAGAACTTTTTATGATCCAAACTCGGGAGTAGCGCGAGAAAATCAAAAACCTCAAGTATTTAAAAATAATGCTAATGATCCAATTTTAAATGAGATTGTTAGAAAGAAAGATGGTAATTATACAGGAGGGGTTACATATAATCTTGGTATTGAAGCTCGTCAAGAAAGTACAGATTATGCAGTTCATATGCATGCAAAAGTCAAATTAAAGAATGATGTAACTGAAAATGAAGCTAACGAATACGGTAGAGTTTTTGCTGCTTCTGTTACATCTGGGCCTACTACTAATCAATCATATGTTGTAGGTGCTAGAGGAACTAGTTTAAAACCTAAGGATACAATTCCACCTACAATTACTGCTAATGATTCAATTGTTATAAAAAATGAAAAAATTGTAGATATTCCAGTAACAGCTGAAGACAATAAAGGCGGAGTAGGAATGCGTCCAAACAATCCAATTGAAGTAACTGGATTACCACAAGGATTAACATTTACAAATGGTAAGATAACTGGAACACCAACAGGACCTGTAGGTAATAGTACAGTAACTATTAAAGCCTATGATAAAAATGGAAACAAAGCTGAAAAAACAATTACGATTACAGTAAAAGATCAAGCGTCTAAGTATAATCCGACAGGAGAAGCTTTAACAGTAAATCAAGGTCAACCAATTACAGATGATGCAGTAAAAGAAAAAGTGAAAAATTATGGTCCAGGAACATTATCAGTTGTAAGCAAACCATCAACAGCTAAGCCAGGAAACGTTGGGGATGCGGTAGTGAAAGTAACATACCCAGATGGATCGTCTGAAAATGTAAAAGTACCAGTTACAGTACTAGAAGCACCAGATAACCAACCACCTACATTAACAATCTCACCAGCTAACCAAACAGTAGTAGAAGGTGAAAAAGTAACATTCACATTAACAGCGACAGATAATAAAGTTGTTAATATTGACGGTAAAGATTTCACTGACAAATATGGTGATAGACTTCTTTCTGGTAAAGCAACAAATACTAATGTAAAAGTTACGGATACTGAAAAAGTAACGACAATTACTATTACAACTAAGAAAGAAGACGTTGGTAAACCACATACGATTACGTTTAACGCTAGTGACAATGCAGGTAATAAAGCTAAGCCAGTAACTTTCACATTCAATGTAACACCACGTGACACGATAGCTCCAACAATTACAGCAGCAAATGCTACAGTAACGAAAAACGAACCAATAACACCAATTCCAGTAACAGCTGTAGATAATACAGGAGGAGTAGGATTACGTGATAAAAATCCAATAGAGGTAAGCAATTTACCACAAGGATTAACATTTACGAATGGTAAAATTACTGGAACACCAACAGGACCTGTAGGTAATAGTACAGTAACTATTAAAGCCTATGATAAAAATGGAAACAAAGCTGAAAAAACAATTACGATTACAGTAAAAGATCAAGCATCTAAGTACAATCCGACAGGAGAAACTTTAACAGTAAACCAAGGTCAACCAATTACAGATGATGCGGTAAAAGCAAAAGTCAAGAATTATGGTCCAGGAACATTAACGGTACAAAGTAAACCGAATTCAACAGCAACAGCTGGAAATGCAGGAAATGCGGTAGTAAAAGTAACATATCCGGATGGATCAAGTGATACTGTAAATGTACCAGTTACAGTCAAAGATGTAACAGGACCAACAATTACAGCAGAAAATGCTACAGTAACGAAAAACGAACCGATTACACCAATTCCAGTAACTGTAGCGGATAACGAAGGTGGACGTGGATTACGTAAAGAAAATCCAGTCGAAGTAACAGGTTTACCAGAAGGCTTAACTTATGCGAATGGAGAAATTACAGGAACACCAACAGGAAATAAAGGTGACTATACTGTAACCATCAAAGCGCATGATAAGGACGGTAATGTAACAACACAAACGATTACGATTAAAGTCCAAGAACAAGCGGACAATTACACACCAGAGTACGATAAAGGAAACGGAAAACCAGGTGGAACTGTAGAATTACCATTAAAAGAAAAAGAAGGTAAGACAATTCCAGGAGGAACTAAGTTCGAAAGCAATACACCAGGAATCACAGTTGACAAAGATGGAAAAGTAACAGTAACAATTCCAGAAGGAGCGAAACCAGGAGATAAGATTACAGGAGAAATCACAGTAACATATCCAGATGGATCAAAAGACATCGTTCCAGTAGAAGTAACAGTAACAAACCAAGACAAAGACATCTACACACCAGAGTACGACAAAGAAAATGGAAAACCAGGAACTAAGGTAGAATTACCATTAAAAGAAAAAGAAGGTAAGAAAGTTCCAGAAGGAACTAAGTTCGAAAGCAATACGCCAGGAATCACAGTCGACAAAGATGGAAAAGTAACAGTAACAATTCCAGAAGGAGCGAAACCAGGAGATA
>ERZ772999.1137-NODE-1137-length-15883-cov-23.204448_pt1 | contig 15883 bp, 8 predicted proteins | sample MGYA00511467_ERZ772999 | MGnify/ENA primary metagenome ERZ772999 (study PRJEB29015, sample SAMEA2738064) | human oral metagenome | biome: human oral; feature: human-associated habitat; material: saliva | place: China | collected 2218 ... | reverse complement strand
CCGCTCAGCAATCTCCTCGAAAGATTCCTGATGCACGGTGGAGGGCCGGTGAATCAGGGCCAGGCGACGGGTGGGAACAGGCTCGGCAAAGCGAGCCACACTAACAGTCTGGCCTTCACCTGTACGCAAAGCCCCCTCGGGCACAACCGCTAGCCCGCCACCAACTTTGACTAGCCGCAGGGCGGTTGCCATGTCGATGGTGGTTGCGGCCACCTCATTAATGGGGATATTGCATAGCGCCAGAGTTTGGTCACGCAGGCAGTTGCCGGCCTCCATGAGGATCAGCGGCTGGCGGCTAAGCTCGGCGGGTTTGACGTTGGTGCGCCCAACCCAAGGGTGGGTGTCGGGAACAGCGATTACCAGGTCTTCATCCCATAGGGGCTCACTGATAAAGCGCTCCATGCTCTCATCCAAGGCCACCAGGCCTAGGTCAATATCTCCGCAAGCGAGTGCGTCTAGGATGTCCGGGGTGGTCATCTCCCGGAACTCGGAAATTCTGCCAAAATCAGCAATATTGGCGGCATTAGGTACGCCGCTGGCCACAGATTCAGCCAGGTAGGGTGCGGCGGTGGGGATGATCCCCAGACGCACTTGACCGTAACGCTCCTGGCTAATGCGGCTGGCGGCCTCAATAAACCCTTCGGCGGCCAGCACTGCATCACGCGCGAAGGGAAGCAGGTCCTGGCCCAGAGGGGTGATTAGAACCTGTCGCGTGGTGCGCTCTATAAGGGGGCCATCAACGCGCTTTTCCAACGCGGAAATGGACTGGGACAAGCTGGGCTGGCTCACACCAAGTGCCGCTGCTGCGTCACCGTAGTGTTTGTGATCGCAGAGCGTTACAAAGGCCCTCAGCTGTGAAAATGAGGGCATTGAAAGTGATGGCATCACTAACCCCCTTTGGTAATTTCGGCTAGGCGAACTTTGCCTGGCCGTGGTTGTGTTTAAGTTTACGCTGCATCCCCCCTAAATTTTCTTGAAATATAAGCGGAAAGTGAGGATTTATAAGGGTTTCTTCACGCTCCGCCTGTGCTTACACTTCAATTATATATGCGCAGGTGAGCGGCTGTTTAGGGGGTAGGTGTTGCTCTGGGCTAAAATTTGCCGGGCTCGACGGCGCCCAGCTGGCACGAAAGCACCATTTTACTTAGATAAACTGCCCTTCATCTGCTGTTTTTGGGTAAATTTTGCGCTTAGCTTACGGCTAATTTTGGTATCTTTTCCGCGTCCTGACGCCGTCGCCTGCCCCTTTTTGCATCCGCACCACCCCCCACCTCACTGCGGCCGTACACGAAAGCAACACATTCACCCGAGCTGCACCAAAAGCTACCAAAACTCCCCACATTAATGTGACTCGGCTCTCTATGTGCCCTGCGACACAGTGACCAGTATGTGAGCAGTGGTTCTAGGGTAGGTAGAATTTCCAACATGATCGATCTGCGCGCCTTACGTGAGAACCCCGAGCCTTTCCGTGCCAGCCAGATTGCCCGTGGCGCGGACGTGTCCCTAGTTGACCGCATCCTTGAAGCCGACGAGCGCCGTCGTTCATCGCTAAGCGCCTTCGAGACTGCCCGAGCCCAGCAAAAAGAAGTCTCCCGCTCTGTGGGTAAGGCCGCTGCTGAAGAGCGCCCCGCCATCTTGGCCCACGCCAAGGAGCTAGCCGCCCAGGTTAAGGAGCTGGAGGCGCGCTCCAACGAGGCCGCCGTCGAGCTAGACACCCTAGCCCACCAGTTCCAGAACCTGATCGAGGGCGCCCCTGCCGGCGGTGAAGAGGACTACGTGGTGCTGCGCCACGAGGGTCCCGCCGTGCGTGACTTTGCTGCTGAAGGCTTTGAGCCCGCCGACCACCTGGCTCTAGGTGAAGGCCTGGACATTATCGACGTGCGTCGCGGCGTTAAGGTTTCCGGCTCGCGCTTCTACTTCCTAAAGGGTTGGGGTATGCGCCTGGAGCTGGCGCTGATGACCGCCGCCCTAGACACCGCCGTCAAGCACGGCTTCACCCCGCTAACCACCCCCACCCTGGTTACCCCCCAGGTTATGGGCGGCACCGGTTTCCTGGGTGCACACAGCGACGAGATCTACTACCTGCCCGCCGATGACCTGTACCTAACCGGCACTTCTGAGGTGGCCCTGGCCGGTTACCACACTGACGAGATCCTGGATCTAAGCGCCGGCCCCAAGCGCTACATGGGTTGGTCTACCTGCTACCGCCGCGAAGCTGGCGCCGCCGGTAAGGACACGCGCGGCATTATCCGCGTACACCAGTTCAACAAGGCCGAGATGTTCTCCTACTGCCGCCCTGAGGACGCCGCAGATGAGCACCAGCGCCTGCTGGCCATGGAAGAAGAGATGCTGGCCAAGGTTGAGCTGCCTTACCGCGTGATTGACACCGCCGCCGGCGACCTGGGCTCCTCCGCCGCCCGCAAGTTCGACTGCGAGGCTTGGCTACCCACCCAGCAGCGCTACATGGAGGTCACCTCCACCTCTAACTGCACCACCTTCCAGGCACGCCGCCTAGGCATCCGCGAGCGCCGCGAGAACGGCACCAGCCCCGTGGCCACCTTGAACGGCACCTTGGCCACCACTCGTTGGATGGTTGCGATTTTGGAGAACCACCAGCTATCGGACGGCTCCGTGCGTGTGCCTGAAGGCCTGCGTCCTTACCTGGGCGGCCTGGAGGTTATTGAGGCTCCCGCCGGCGCATGAGTAAAATCGCCGCTTCCGGCATGCCTATCACCCCTGAGGGTGAGTTGAGTGCTGCGGCCGCTGCTGCGCGCGCTAATCCGCTTGACGACGCCGCTTTTGGCACTGCTGTAGCGGCCATGCGCGCCCAGTTGGAGGCTTGGGCTGGGCGTGCCGGGGGCTCGACTTTTGCCGCACCTGCGACGACGGCGCCCGCCGGCCCTGCTGCGGCTGCGGGCTCTGCGCCCGCCGGCCTTGCCCCAGCCGGAGGCTTTGACCTGCCGCCGCTTGACCGCTCTACCCTGCTGGCTTTGGATATTGACGGCACCATTTTGGACATTAACGGCGAGGTGCCCCCGCGTACCCGCGCCGCCGTCGTCGCTGCTGCCCAGGCGGGCGTGCAGGTAGTCCTAGCCACCGGGCGCGGTATTGAGGCCGCCCTGCCGGTGGCGGATTTCCTGGGACTAACCCGGGGCTGGATGGTGTGCGCCAATGGCGCGCTAACCGTGCGCCTGGACCCCAAGCTGAAGGGCACGGCGTCTTTGCCCGGCGGCTACGAGATCACTAATTCGGTTACTTTTGACCCCACCACCGCCATTGGGCGTCTACATCAGGTGCTGCCTGAGGCTATTTTCGCGGTGGAAATGCCGGGCCGGGGCTTTTTGACCAGCGCCGACTTCCCGCCTGGGGAGTTGATTGAGAACACCACCACGGTGTCGCTGGAGCAGCTGTCGAGCCATCCGGTTAGCCGCGTGATTGTGCGCGCCCCGGGGATGGCGCTGGCTGATTTTGAGGTGGCGGTGCGTAGCGCCGGGCTGCACGCGGTGGAGTATGCCATTGGTTGGACGGCTTGGCTGGACGTCAACGCCGCCGGGGTGTCTAAGGCCAGTGCGCTGGATGCTTTGGTTTCTGGCTTGGGGGTTAAGCACACGGTAGCTATGGGCGACGGCGCCAATGACTTAGAGATGTTGCGTTGGGCTGATCTGTCGGTGGCTATGGGTAGCGCCCCTGCACGCGTCAAAAACGCCACCAGCGTAGTCACCGAGCCGGTGTGGCATGAGGGGGCGGCTATCGTCTTGGCGGCCCTGTCCCGCTAAACCCGCTTTGAGCTGGTTGTAGACTGTGACCAGGACTTAGCGAAGGAGCTTTATGCGTGCCGGCACCTATATCAAGTACGTCGCTACTTGCCTCCCCACTGCCCTGGTTGGCATCGGCATTTTTCTGGCTATTTTCCGCGCCAACCCACACCTGGGCCTCTATAGCGGCATTGCTGCGCTGATCGTGTGGGGGCTGACTATGGCGGGCTTGGCGCGAGCCTTGCAGGAAGTGGGTGGCTTAGTGAAGGTGGGGGACGACGTCGTCGCCAAAGCGGACCAGGCCAAACCCAGCGCCCCGGGCAAGGCCAAACCCACCCCGGGCAAAGCCAAGGCCGCCCCGGATGAACCCGAAGCGGCCTTGATCGGCAGTTGGTTTAAACGCCGCGAGCGCGGTTTCCCACGCTGGATCCCTTACCTATTTGACCTGGTAGCAGCCATTCCGGCGGCGGCAGGGCTGGTAGTGGGGGTGGCTTTCTTTAGCGGACAGAGCGCTTCCCTGACCACTATGGCGGCCCTGATGCTGACCTGCATCCTGTACGTGTCCTGGCGTCAGCAGGCCTTCAAAACCCTCTAGCGCCAGGGCTAGAACTTCACCTCACGCTGGCTGGGCGTGGCCGAGTAGATCTGCTTGCCGGCGCGCCACGAGCCCAGCACCGGCGCACCAAAGCTGAGCGCGTGGAACCAGTCGGGGGCGTCAAGCATGATGAAGTTGGCGCTGTTACCCACCTGGATGCCGTAGTCGCTTAGGTGTAGGGTGCGTGCGGCGTTGTGGGTGATGAACTTGTAGGAGTTGAGAATTTCGCTGCGCGACATCATCTGCGTGGTGTAGAGCCCGTTAAACACCACGTCACGCAGGTTGCCCGTGCCCATAGGGTTCCAGGGGTCCTCAATGTCGTCTTGACCGAAGGAAACGTTGATGCCGGCGTCGGTTAGTTCCTTGACGCGGGTGACGCCTCGACGCTTGGGGTAGGTGTCCATGCGCCCTTGCAGGTGGGTGTTGACCAGCGGGTTTGACACAAAGTTAAGACCGCTAAGTTTTAGCAGCCGCAGCAGACGGATGAAGTAAGCATTGTTGTAGGAGTGCATGGCGGTGGTGTGGGAGGCGGTGACGCGCTCGCCGATGCCGGCCTCTAGGGCGCGGGTGGCTAGGGTTTCCAGGCCGCGTGAGGCTTCGTCGTCGATTTCGTCGCAGTGCACGTCCATGAGCAGGTCAAACTCTTGGGCTAGCTCCACCGCATAGTTCAGTGATGACACCGAGTATTCGCGGGTGAATTCAAAGTGAGGGATGGCGCCAATGCAGTTGACCCCCATTTGGGCGGCGCGGCGCATTAGTTGGCGCCCGTTGGGGAAGGATTCGATGCCTTCTTGCGGGAATGCCACGATCTGCAAGGTGATGGTGTCGGCGATTTCTTCACGCAGGTCGATTAGGGCGCGTAGGGCGGTCAGTTCGGGGTCAGTGACGTCCACGTGGGTGCGCACGTATTGCACACCGAAGCTGGCTTGCTGACGGATTGCGGCCAGGGCGCGCTCGTGGGCGTCAGCGTAGGTGAGCGACTTTTTGCGTTCGCTCCACACTTCGATGCCTTCAAATAGCGTGCCGGACTCGTTGTAGCGCGGCTGCCCGCTGGTTAGCGCCGAGTCTAGGTGCACGTGGGATTCAATGTAGGGCGGTAGTACTAGCCGCCCGCCGCCGTCGACGATCTGCTCCCCGCCCTGCGCCTCTAGGCCCGCCTCAAGCTGCGCAAACTTGCCGTCCTTGATGCGGATGTCGGTTAGCTGGGGGGCGTTTTCGATGCGTACGTTTTTAATCAGTAGGTTCATTTTCTTCCCTTTCGCTGGTTTTTAAGGCCGACGACGCCGCCCGGCCTGTGGGGACGACGTCGCCGTTTAGTTGGGCTTAGCCCCGGCTATAGCTGGCCGGGCCGGCGCCCCAAATCGGGGCGCCGTCTGTAGCTCCGGCTAACTTGCAGCCCTGGCCACTAGCGCCGGCGCAGCCGAGCCAGCACAGTTACAGATCCTGCGGCTCACCCACAGTGAATTCCAGGCCCAGGGCGTGCTCCAGGGCCATCCCACCCAGGTACACCACCACCGTGGTCAACATGGCGTTAATGGCGGGAATACCTAGGTCTTTAACAAACCAACCCACCAGGGCCCCGGCCAGGATAGACAGCACCGGCACCCACTTAAAGGCCACGATCCCCGCACTGTAGGAGCGGCGTCGGGCAAAGTAATCCACAATCAGGACCGTGCCCACGGGCGGCAAAGTAGCGTTCAAAATGTTGAGCCAACCCACAAAATTGTCGTACAGCCACAGGGCAGCCAGTGTGCCCAAGATGCCGGCCACCAGCACCAGCGGCTTCTTGGGGATCTTGGTGATGTTGGCGTAACCCAAACCGGTGGTGTACAGGGCGTTGTTGTTGGTGGTCCAAATGTTGGCGCCCAGCACCACAATGGCGGGAATGGCCAGGCCCTGGGCGATCATCACGTAGAAAATGTCGTCTTTGCCGGTAAACGCGCCGCCTACCGCACCGAAAGAGAACATCAGGGTGTTACCCAGGAAGAAAGCCACCACGGTGGTGATCACGGCGGAGGAGGTGGATTTAGCGAAACGGGTGAAGTTAGGGGTGGCGCTACCGCCAGAAACGAAGGAGCCCACCACTAGGCCCACGGCGCTAACCACGCCCATGCCGGTACTTTTAGCGAAGATGGCAGACAGCCCACCGCCGTCGGCAGTGGCACTAACCATGGAGTAAGTGCCCAAAATAGCGATCAGGGGCACGGAAATGAACGAAACAATTTCAATTGCTTTAATGCCGTAGTAGGCGCTGGCGGTCATCAACCCACCAGCAATAATCACAATCACCCACACGTTTACGTGCAGCAGCTCGGCGGTGGGTTTAGCGAACATGGCCACGCCCACGCCAAACCAACCCATCTGGGTCAAGCTGATCAGGGCTGAAGGCAGGAATGAACCTTTAGTTCCAAAGGTGCGCTGGGACATCAAGTCGAAACTCAAACCGGTTTTAGCGCCGATATAACCCAGCGCGCCGGTGTAAACCGCCAAAATTGCGCCGCCAATAAGCACAGCCAGGATGTAGCCGTTTAAATTTAGGCCCTGGCCGAGTTTGGCGCCCACGCTCATGGAGGCGGAGAAGAAGGTAAAGCCCAACATAACAAAACCGACGGCCCAAAATGACCGTCGGCTTTGTGTGGGAACAGCTTCGAAGGAATAGTCTTCGTCAATGGCACTAGAGTGCTGGGAAATGAGTGCGTCTAGATCTTGTGCAGAATTTGCCGCGTCAGCAGCTGCCGCGCTGGATGCGCCGGAACCGGCAGATGCGCCGGAACCGGCAGATGCGCCAGAACCGGCAGACGCGCCGGAGCTGGATGCGCCGGGAGATGATGAGGCTGCGGCCGGGTTGTGGCCGGGATGAGACGAGCTCATGGGTTTCCTTCCAAAAGGTAGCCAAAATCCACGGTAGGTTACTGGTTAAATTTAGGCTGATTCAAGGCTTTAAGCACTAAAGCTTGCCAAATGTGCATAAAGCTACTTTCTGGAATGGTTTTGACGGTAGGCTGTGGCTAGCAGGCGCCATAGTGGGTGCTGCTCAAGCTTGCTGCCTTGCTGCTTTGTTGCCTGGTGGCGCTTTTCAGCCCACGCACGCCCGCTAAGGCAAGAGCCGCTAGGCAAATATTTATCTGTACCAGGAGGCCGCGATGGCGCTGCAATGGATTGGTTCCCCCGAACACACCCGCTGGTTGGGTCAGCACACTCAGGCTTTGCTGGATTTTGCGCGCCGTAGCCGGGTTCCCGGTGGTTTTGGCTGGATCGGTCCCGACGGCGTCGTTGATTCTTCCCGACCGGTAGAGCTGTGGATTACTGGGCGTATGACCTACGTGTTTAGTGTGGGCGTGCTGTTGGGTGTGCCCGGGTGCCGGCGCTACGCCGACCATGGGGTGCAGGCATTAACTAACGCGTTTTGGGATGAAACCAATGGGGGCTGGTTTAGCGCTATTGAAGGTGAGCTAGATGAGGACGGCCACGGCCGCGTGGCCCCCGGTTTTACCCGTAAAGAGTGCTACCAGCACGCTTTCGTGCTACTGGGGGCAGCTACGGCCCTGGCGGCGGGGCGTCCGGGGGCGACGGCCCTGCTTAAGCGGGCCCTGGAGGTGCATGAGCGTTACTTCTTTGACCACTCCCAGTCCATGCCCACCGAGTCTTATGCCCTAGATTTCACTGACCCGGAGGATTACCGGGGTATTAACGCCGCCATGCACACGGTGGAGGCCTACCTGGCTATTGCGGACGCCACCGGTGATGACCGTTGGCTGGAGCGCGCCCTGGGGATTGTGGACTTTGCTATTAACCAGCAGGCTCGCGCCCACGGCTGGCGTATCCCTGAGCACTACAGCACCACTTGGGTGCCGGATCCTGACTACAACATTGATGAAGTAGCTCATCCCTTCCGCCCCTTTGGTATCACCCCCGGTCACGGCCTGGAGTGGGCTCGCCTGACAGTACAGTTGCGGGCGGCTTTGCAAGAGGTTGGTTTGGAGGCGCCGGATTGGATGCTGCCGGCTGCTTTGGAACTGTTTACCCGTTCGCGCGCTGATGGTTGGAATCGCGACGGCGCCCCCGGCTTTGTTTACACCGTTGATTTTGTGGGCACACCGGTGGTGCACGAGCGTATGCACTGGGTGACTTGTGAGGCTATTAGTGCCGCCGCCGCCTTGCACTGTGCGCTAGTTAACGAACCGGTGCCGTTGGCCGCTAAGGCCACCAGTATGGCCTATTTGGAGCACGCCTACCGCAGTGCTTGGGATTACTGTGAGCAATACATTATTGGTGGTGGGGACCCCTTTACCCGCGCCGAGATTGACCCGCAAAATGCGCCCTTAGACCAGGCCGGGGCCTGGGTGCATGAGCTAGATCAGGCCAACCAGCCCTCCACCCGCACCTGGGCTGGCTACCCGGATATTTACCACGCTTTGCAGGCCACTTTGATTCCGCGCGTGCCGGTGTGGCCGGTACTACCCGGCGCACTGCGAGATGGCCTGTTAGACCGTTAGTAGTGCGTGATAAAGTTACGCGTGCTGACCGCCGGAAACGCATAAGGATCTGTGGCGTTTGTGGAGGTCCAGCTGGAGAGGTGACAGAGCGGCCGAATGTGACGGTCTTGAAAACCGTTGTGTCTGCAAGGGCACCAGGGGTTCGAATCCCCTCCTCTCCGCCGGCCGGTTTAAAAATCGCTTTGCTAGAGAGAGATTTTTAAGCTAGGCTTAGTCGCGGTCGTTGACCGTTTGGAGACGTCGCATAGTGGCCTAGTGCGCCTTCCTGCTAAGAAGGTTGAGGTTGATAGCCTCTCGCGGGTTCAAATCCCGCCGTCTCCGCCACCAAACCCCGCTACGGCGGGGTTTTTTGTTGCCCACTACCCAGGTTTGTTGCCAGCGCCAGGCAGCGCCGTGCCGGGGTATCCCTGCCATCCAAGCTGGCGCCGTCGTCCTCGCCACCGCCCTGTCAGCTGGGCTTTTAGCCACCCAAGCAGCCCAGATTTGCGCCAAAACATAGCTGTTTGCACAGACATTTTCAGAGCTTTCCCAGGTTCACTGGCGTCTACCTCAAGCTTACGATGCAACTATTTTTCCGGTACTGCTCGCTAATTTTTAGTAGGTATAATGCAGAAATTACGTAAATACGGGGTTTTCACCCTCGCTCTAGCAATGAGCGCTAGTGCGTTAATTCCGACTGCCGCCGCCTCCCCCAAGGCAGGCACTGCCCTACCGGCAGCTACGTCGTCAGCAACCCCGCAGGTGGTGGACATGACCACCTCCTGGTCTCAGGCCCAGAAGCTGGGCCAGCAGGTGCAGAGCCTAGGTAAGCAGGTCGCCCCGCAGATTACTGATTCTTGCAGTTACGTACCCCTGCCCCAGGATGCACGTCAGGGCTACGTTGACTACCTGAACACTTTGCGCGCCTTCAACAACATTGGCGCCACCAAGCTCAGCCCCAACGAGACCATTCACCGCGAAGCCCAGGAGGGCTCAATCGCGATGACCACCGCCAGCGGCATCAGCCACGGCCTAAAGCCTGAAACCCAGAAGGGAAACACTCGTTTCCGTCCTGGCCCTAACGGCACCTGGCCTTGCAGCACCGCCGGTGGCGTCCGCTCCACCCTCTCTGGCCTGCTGTCTTGGACCACCTGGCAGTCCGCCACCATGGCCTACCACGCCGACAACCTGGCTGCCGACTCGGGTGTACCCAGCCTGGGCCACCGCATGTACATGTTCAGCCCCAACCTGGTTTACACGGCTGTAGGCGCTAGCCGCTCTAGCTCCGCGCGCAGCTCCAGCGTCAACCAGGTGGTGCTCTCCTACGCGCACGGCTCACGCTTTGCCGACATGTCCTACGAGACCGGCTCTATCACCCAGCCTGACTCCAAGGTGACCCGCCCGGCCACCATTGAATGGCCGGCTGCCGGTTACTTCCCCTACTCGCTAATGAGCAAGGACGCCGAATGGTCGCTTTCGGTTCTCAGCAGCGAAGCCAAGCTGCTTGAGGGCGCCCAGGTGGAAATCACCGCCCCCAACGGCACCGTAACTCGCCCCACGGCCCGCACCACCGGCATCAGCGAGTCCTCCGGCTACCAGAGCGTGGCTTTCGCAGCCCCCGAGCTTGTAGCCAAACCGGCCGCCAACACGGTAGCCACCTACACCGTTAAGATCACCGCTAAGGGCAAGTCCTGGACCTACCCGGTGCGTCTGTTCAGCTCGCTGAGCGGCGATGCGCTGTCCTCCAGCGCCGACAAGACCGCCCCGGTCTTCTCTATGCCCGCCACCTCCAAGGTGGCTTACGGCAGCAAGTTCAACCCGCTTGAGGGCGTTACCGCTTTCGATGACCGCGACGGCGACGTCACCAAGTCCATCACCGTGGTTAACAACCTGAACACCTCCCGTCCGGGCACGCAAACCGTGGTCTACCGCGTCAAGGACAAGGCTGGTAACTCCACCGAGTTCAAGCGCTCCGTGACCGTGCTCAGCCAGCAGGAAAGCAAGGCGAGCGTGTTCATTGTTGGTAACGCCGTATCCAACAAGGACGCCATTGTTCAGGTAAATGGCCTCAAGGGCGACTACCAGATCACCATCAAGTGGGTGACCACTAAGAAGCAGGGTAATTCCACATACTGGTACAGCTACTGGCGTGGTCCCTACAATGTCAGTGCTAACCTACAAACCCGCACCACCGTTTCGCTTAAGGACGTACCTTCTGGCGCAAAGCTAAGCGTAATCCTCAAGCAGGGTGGTAAAGACATTCTCACTAGTACTGAAGTCACTGTTAAGTGAGATTCTGATGCGATAAACCGGCGAATTTTGATAATTAAATTCGCCGGTTTACGTCTCAGATTATGAAAACTAGCCACAATTTCGCTTGGAGATGTGGCAAGGTTAAGGGTGGTTGTGTAGCTAATCTACATAAACTCCCGCATAGCAAGGAGAAACCAGTGCTCAAACCCAGTTTGAACCGGAGGAGGATCACGGCGTTTACGCTGAGCGTGGCAACTGCCTGCGCGCTTGCGGCTCCCGTTGTGGCATCTCCTACCGCAAATATTCCGTCAGGGACTTTCACTTCAGCCCTGCAGCTTGCCAATGGCACCCAGGCCACTAATGTGCCCGGCCACTGGCTAGTAACCCTGTCTGCGCCTTCGGTATCCAACGGCGGTAGCGCGTCCTCGATTGAAACCCAGCAGGACAAGCTCGCCGAGGCCATCAAGGACGCCGGCATCAACGCTAAGATCACCAACAACTACGACCAGGTCTGGAACGGTGTTTCCGTTTCTGTCAGCGACTCTCAGGCCGCTCAGCTGGCCAAGCTGCCTGGCGTTGTAAGCGTTCAGCCCGTTATCGAGGTTCCGCGTCCCGAGGTCAAGACCTCCAAGGACCTGACCACCAGCGAAGGTGAAACCAAGTACTCCTGGGGTGCTCCCCTGGGTATGACCAACGCTGACCGCGCTCAGAGCGAACTTGGCCTGACCGGTAAGGGCGTCAAGATCGGTATCATCGACTCCGGTATTGACATTGACCACCGTGAATTCGGTGGTACCGGCGTTTCTGGTTCCGGCACCTCCCGTGAAAAGGGCGACGGCGCCAAGGCTGACGGCGCTGTAGGCTTCCCGAACTCTCGCGTCATCGCTGGTTACGACTACGTTGGTGACGACTACGGCGCGAACGGCACCTACGACCCCAAGCCGGACCCGATTCCGGATGACTGTGGCGGTCACGGTACCCACGTTGCCGGTATTGCTGCCGGTGGCGGCGCCGCTGGTTCCAGCACCGAGGTTCGCGGTGTAGCCCCTGAGGCTTCCCTGGGTGCCTACCGTGTGTTTGGCTGCGACGGCAAGACCAGCACCGACATCATCATCACTGCCATGGAGCAGGCCACCAAGGACGGCATGGACGTAGTCAACATGTCTCTGGGTGCTGCCTACATGGTTCTGCCCGACTACCCCACCACCAAGGCCGTAAAGACCATGGTTGACGCTGGTGTGGTTGTGGCTATCGCTCAGGGTAACGACGGCGCCGACGGTCTGTGGACCCTGGGTGCTCCTGGTGCTGCCACCGAGGCCATCACTGTCGCCAGTGTGGACAACACCGTCGAAACCAACTACTACTTCACCGCTAGCGGCGTAGACAACAAGTTCTTCTACAACGTCGGTAGCAACGGTGGCGACTTCGCTCGCTCCAACGTTGCTTACCCGGTCGTTGCCTCCGGTGAGGCCGACTCTGAAGACGGCAAGCTGTGCACCGCCCCCAGCGACACTAACGCTTTCAAGGGCAAGTACGTGCTTATCCGCCGTGGTGGCTGCACCTTCGGCACCAAGGCCGCTAACGCTCAGAAGGCTGGCGCCGTCGGTGTAATCATCGACAACAACCAGGCCGGCACGCTGGGCATGAACCTGGCCAACGAGGCCGACCCGGTAAAGATCCCCGGTGTTTCCATCACCCAGGCTGACGGTGACGCTCTGCGTGCAGCCCTCAAGGCTGACACCACTGTCACCTTCGGTGAGACCTTCGGCGACCGCCCGGTCAGCACCGGTGGTCTGGTTTCAGACTTCTCCTCTTGGGGTCTGAACGGCAAGCTGGAAATGAAGCCGGATGTAGCCGCCCCCGGTGGTCTGATCTGGTCCACCTGGCCGCTTGACCACGGCGGTCCGTTCAACACCATTTCCGGTACCTCCATGGCTACCCCCTACACTGCTGGTGCAGCTGCCCTGATCTTGCAGGCACACCCTGAGCTCAAGGACGCCAAGAACGCCAGCACCAGTGAGGGCGTGCGCGCTCGCCTGCAGTCCACCGGTTCTCCGCGTCTGTGGAGCGAGGGCAACGGCGACAAGAGCCTGCTTGAGCCCACCGCCCGCCAGGGTGCTGGTCTGATCGACGTTTACCGCGCTGCTTCCACCAAGGTTCTGCCGAGCGTTTCTCGCCTGAACCTGGGCCAGCAGATTGCCGGTGAAAAGACCCACGAGATCACCCTGACCAACTCTGGTTCTGAGGCTGTGACCTACAAGCTTGGTCACGTGGACACCGTCACCACCACTGGTGAGTCCTCCAAGCCCACTCGCGGTACCACCAACGGCGCCACCGTTTCTACCGATGGCACTTCGGTTACCGTTCCGGCTGGTTCTTCCGCCAAGGTTGCCGTCAAGGTCAGCGCTCCCGCTGGCATTGGTAACGGTGACTTCTACGGTGGTTACGTCACCCTGACCCCGGACAACGCTGCTCAGACCCTGCGCATCCCGTTCGTGGGTGTGGGCGGTAACCTGGCCGAGTCCAAGACCCTGTACAAGACCGGTCCGGTTCTGGCTACCGAGAAGCTGAAGGTTGTTAACAAGGCTGGCCACCAGTTCACCATGTTCAACGACCGTCCGCACGTCTACTTCAAGGCTGACGTACCGCTGATCCGCTCCGGTTTGGTGGCCATGCGCAAGACCGACGACGGCAAGTACGAGGTCCTGTCTGACAAGGTCTTCATCTCCATGAGTGACAAGGGTTGGAACCGCACTAGCACCCGCCTGGTGCGTTGGGACGGCTCCTACCTGGACGCTAACAACCAGCTCCAGCAGGCCCCTGAAGGTACCTACCAGCTGTGGGAGCTCAACGCCCCCGCCGGTGCCGACACCACCGTGCTTGAGCAGTACAACATCTGGATGAGCAACGACTTCACCATTGACTGGCGTCGTAGCGACTACCTGCCCACCATCGCCCTTAAGGCCAGTGGCGACGTTACCGCCGCCGCTACCACTGCCACTGCGGACGCTTCTACCTCTGACGCTGACCCGCGTAACGGCAAGCCTGAGGCAATGGTTGACGACAACGTCTTCACCTACGCTGTGGTTTCCTCTGGCGCCCCGATCACTCTGGACGCCGGCAAGGTCTACAACATCTCCAAGGTGCAGTACGTACCCAACCAGGGCAACGACGGCGTGGACTCCATGCCCGCCACCGGCTGGAAGGCCGAGGTCTCCGTTGACGGTAAGACCTGGACCGACGCCGGCTCTGGCAGCCTCAGCGGCGAAGCAATGGTTCCCCAGGACCTGACCCTCAAGTCTGGTGCTAAGGGCCGCTTCGTGCGCATCACCCTGACCAGCGACAAGGGCAAGGTTGGCGTAGCCGAGCTGCGCATCGCCGGCACCCCTGCTGGTGACGCCACCGCTCAGCCGACCGAGCAGCCCACCGCTGCTCCGACCGGTTCTGCTGCCCCCACCGCTGCTCCGACCGGTTCTGCTGCCCCCACCGCGCAGCCCACCGGCTCTGCTGCCCCCACCGCGCAGCCCACCGGCTCTGCCGCTCCGACCAACCCGGCTCAGCCCACCGCTGCTCCGAGTGTGTCCGCTTCCAGCTCGGCTTCGGCCCTGCCTGGCAAGCCCAGCGGCAAGCCCTCTGCTCTGCCCGGTAAGCCCGGTAAGGGCGACGACACTCGCGAGCCGCTGGCCCGCACCGGTACCACCATCGCCATCGGCATTGGTGCGCTGGTCCTGGCCGCAGCTGGTGCAGGCGCCCTGGCCCTGCGCAAGCGTCGCGACGCTGAGGCCGGTAGCGAGGCCTGATCTCGGTTAAACAGCGCAACTAAAGCGTTGACTTAACTGTGGGGGGCGGCTCGAAAGAGTCGCCCCCCACCTTTTTATTCTCAAAACCTAGTATGTCTAGCGTCACAGTATTTGGATTTGCGCCCGCGCATATAGGTGTGTAAAGTTCTTTCTTGTCGGAAACGACATGCGCCCGTAGCTCAATGGATAGAGCGTCTGACTACGGATCAGAAGGTTGGGGGTTCGAGTCCCTTCGGGCGCGCCAGCAGCTCGCCGCCACTGTTTAAACTTTGGCTGCGGGCTGTTTTCAATTTTAGGGTTAATTCTCCCCTACTTTGTCGTAGCCCTACTTTCTGTAGAGATCATGAAAAAAATATCGGTTACCAGCAGGTACGTAAATTTTTTTAGTCGCTCCCAACAGCTGCCGGATCCTCTACCCACCACAGCTGGCGGTATTTGGCGCTATTTATACAAAGAATCCTGGCAAATTCTGGCCCTCTGCCTAGTTTTAACCCTGCTTCAAGGCATTGGGTTTGCCTTAATCCCCAAGCTGCTAGGTACCCTGCTCGACGACGCCCTCACCCCCGGGGTGAGCTTACGCGGCACAGTAACCGGGCTGGTTCTACTATGCCTAATAACCTCCCTGGTGGGTTCTTGGCGCACCCTGAACTACACGACCTTAATAGTTATGCATGAGGCTTTGGTTATGCGCATGTTGCTAAGCAAAACCAGCCAGCTTGGTAGCGCCATGAAACGCGACATTTCCCTGGGTGACGCCGTGGCCACAACCGGTGACGACCCAGAAAACCTGGGAATGTGGATGGTGTCGCTGTGCAACCTGCTAGCTTATGTGCCCGCGATGATACTGGTGATTTACCTGATGCTGACCCAGTCTCTGTCGCTGGGTTTAACCATCCTGGTTGCCCTGCCCATTATCACGGTGCTTATCAGCTGGATTTCCAAGCTAATCGAAAAACGTATCCGCACTATCCGTGAAGAAAACGGTGAGCTCACCAACGTGGCCAC
>ERZ772999.1133-NODE-1133-length-15904-cov-7.720803_pt1 | contig 15904 bp, 31 predicted proteins | sample MGYA00511467_ERZ772999 | MGnify/ENA primary metagenome ERZ772999 (study PRJEB29015, sample SAMEA2738064) | human oral metagenome | biome: human oral; feature: human-associated habitat; material: saliva | place: China | collected 2218 ... | reverse complement strand
CACATATATATTATGTGTATCTATATCTTCCGTTTCTTCTGATATAGCCTTAACAGATGGTAAATCGCAGTAAATTATGTTTACTACCAATACAACACACTCCCTAACATTATTTATTTTTTGATTTCAAAAACTCGATATATTCCACTGCTTTTTGCATATCCTCTTTTGATATGTCTTTTGCAGCCGAGAATAGAAGTCTAGCACCAGGGCGAGTACGTAACATTTCTGCAAAATCAGCAGCGTCTTTATCTGTATAATAACCAGCCTCAACATGCTTTTCTACTAAATCGGATTTGTTTACACCGAAATATTGAGCCATCATCTCTATTTTATCGATTCTAGGATATGTCTTACCTTTTACCCAATCCGTGAATGTAGTGTATTTAAAGCCCAAATCTGCACATATTTTATTTCTATCTATTCCTCGACTATCCATAAGTCGCTGAATATTCTCTGACATTATTTGTTTATTGCCTAAATCACTCATTTTGACAACCTCTCAATATATTATAAGTATTAATACTGTACCTATATATTACGATACTTCCGTAAAAAAATCAATAATTTACGGAAATTTTACAAAAGTTTATGTATAATTTATGGACACTACGGTTTAACCGTAGTAATATAATAGCTGTAAAGAGGAACAGGTAAACATAAAAAGGGGGTGTGCCTATGAAGTATACATTGAAGATGCTGAGAGCCTCTAAAAATTGGTCGCAAGTAACTGCAGCCAAAGAAGTAGGAGTATCAACGGATACTTGGGGAAATTGGGAACGAAAGCGTTCATTTCCAGATGTACCGCATATTCAAAAAATACAAAAAGTCTTTAATGTAGCTTATGATGATATTATTTTTTTATAGCTGATTACGGTTAAACCGTTACGAGAAAGAAGAGTGTATTATGAATAAATTCATAAACAACGATTTTTTAGGAGCCATTGCTTGTGCTGGTGAAAAAATTCGTAATGATCATTACGAATATATCGAAGGTATCTTTGATGAAATAACGCCATATGGTTGGGAATGCCATTGTGCAGAAGGACAACGTTTGGAAGAAGAAAACACTTCCGATGTACTCCGCAGACACTATGGTAAAGTCGGTTCCCATGAAAGGGTGTATGGATTTTGCTATAACCCATGTAAATAAAAGGAATTATTATGAACTGGTTTATAGAGGCTGTCTATGATTTCTATAAAGACCCTAGAAATCTAGCCGAGTTTGAAGAATGGAAAAAGTCTAAAAGAAAGAAGGAAGAAAATGAACATTTATGCAGAATTCAACAGGTCAGCGAATTCACACATCGCAACAATTGAAGAATGTGAAGTACTTACAGATGACATTATAAAATCTGCTAGAACATTTATCATAAACGCCGAAAAATGGGATAGCAGTGCTGGCCGTCCAGTTGCTGAAGTCCTTTGCAGCAGACTATTAAAAGAAATTGCAGATAGCAATGTTAGTAGTGAATTGTTGGAAGAGCTAAAAGATGAAGGCTCTGAACGCCTTTATAACGTATGGAAGAGGTGTAAACATGCTTAAAGTTGTATGGATACTACGAATTGTGGCACTAATTATGGTGATAGGAACAGTTGGTTCTATAGAAATTAATAGAATAGATTTCTATACAGCGTTCCTTCAAATTATGCTCGGATTTACATTATTAATTCTCAGTAATTATTGGTATAGAGAAGTAAAGTTTTATGAAAAAAGAAAAGTCCGCTAATCATGGCGTAGGAAACCATAGCGGACTTGGTAGAGTATATCGCAAAATACTCTACTTGTATTTTAACACAAGGAGAAATAAATGGAAATTAATTTAACACCGATTGTTAGTCGAAACGAACAAGTATTCAAATGGAATAAAGATGAAATTAAATCTTACTTTGAGGCACAGTTAGAGAAATACAAAGGCCTTGTAGTAACGGAAGAAAACTATAAGGAAATGGTAAGTGCTAAGAATGAAATTGTTAAGTATCGGACAACACTTGATAAATTCTGTAAAGAGAAAAAACGAGAACTTAAAAGACCGATTGAGTTGTTCGAGGAAGAAGTAAACGAAGTATTGAAAGTTGTTTACGATGCAGAAAAACCTCTTGCAGAACAAATCAAATACTTTGACGAAAAAGAGGCACAAGCGAAAACAGATGCTATCAATAAGTTTATCGAAAAAATGGTTGAAAAATATGGCGTGCGTGAAGAATACGCAAATCAACTTCAACACGATAAACGCTGGTTGAATAAAACTGCAAAGATGAAAGACATTGAAATCTCTATTGAGGGAACGATGATTGAGATTTCAAAAAGACAACAATCAGATGATGATTATAAACAAATCTTAGCAGAGAAAAAAGGCATGATTGAGTTTGTTGTAGATACTTGTAATCAGCAATACGAACTAGCGACACCAATCACATTTGATGAATGTTGGGATGCAGCAAAAGATATGCCACTAGATCAAGCTAGAGAATTTATCAATGCGAAATTTGCTAAACGCAATGAAATGGAAGAGGCTGCACGAGCAAGTATCACAAATGAAACAGTTGAAACAATCGAAGTTGTAGAAACTAAAACTGGTTTTACAGTAACTGTATATGACTTAACAGAAGATGATGCAAAAGACTTAACTGATTTCTTAGAAATGCGTGGTTACAAATATAAAGAGGTATAGATGGATAGTAGATATATAGCGGTTAAAACTGTACCGCAATCAGCGTTGAAAGTAATTGACTTTGGGAGACTTAAAGGGAAATATGACATTTCTCCTCAATGGCGATGGGAAATCTTAACCGAAACATATGGTATGTGTGGAATTGGTTGGAAATTTGAAATTGTTAGTACTCAACAAGTACCAGTCGAGGAAACCAAAGAAACCATGTTGTATGTATTGGTAAATCTATACATCAAAGATGGTGATGAATGGAGTGAACCAATTCCTGGATATGGTGGAGATTTCCTAATCTACAAAGATAAAAATGGTTTTCACGGCAACGATGAAGCCTTTAAGATGGCCGTTACTGATGCATTAGGTACTGCAGCAAAAATGATTGGTGTAGGTGCTGATGTATATAGAGGATTGCAAGATACAAAAATTAATGCAGCAGCAGAAAAAGAACGAAAAGAAAAAGAATTTGATCCACACAATGCATATGGAATTGTTTTGAAAGTTGCAAGTGAACATGGGGTGAGTACAGAACAAGTAGCACAACAAGCAACTAAAATGTTTGGAATGTGTGTTGTTGACAACTTCACAAGAGACCAAATGTCTATGCTATATGACTGGGTAAAAGGTTATGAAGTGGACAACAAATAACATCGAACTGTTACGCAGTCCGCTAGGTGTAATGGTAGTAATACCAGCACCACATGACAATGACCTAGCAAAACTAGATAAAGAAAAAGAATACGTGATTGAAATCAAAAAGAAATCAAAATCACGCAGTATGAATGCTAATGCATATTGCTGGGTTCTTTGTCAAAAGATAGCGGAAGAGTTAAGTAAAACTGGGTACACATCAAAAGAAGATGTGTATAGAAAAGCAATCAAAGATTGTAGCCATTTTAGTTATGTACCAGTACGTGAGGATGCAATTGAACGCTACATTCAAATATGGCAAGCACACGGAATAGGGTGGATAGCCGAAGATGCAGGCGAGTGTAAAACTCTACAAGGCTATCACAATATAATGTGCTACCACGGAAGTAGTGTATATACAGTATCAGAAATGCAACGATTGATAGATTGCCTAGTCGATGAATGTCATCAACTAGGGATACAACTTGATGATAGCGATTACATACAATCGCTAGTTAAGGAGTGGGGGAATGAACAAACGGAAAAGGGAAGATGATAAACTCTACAAAATCACAAGGCCGAAAGCTATCGAACGAGATAGTATAGATGGCTATCCATGTTGCGTAATATGTGGCGCACCTGCAACGGAAGTGCATCACATATTGCCTAGGGGTAGAGGTGGAACAAGCGAATTAACCAATCTAGCATGCTTGTGCAGATATTGCCATGAAAATTTAGCACATGGAGTATTTGCCAAAGAAACAAAAAGAAAGCTAGAAGCGATCATCGAAGAAAGGACAGATAAATATGAACGAGTTAATAATGATTAGAGCATACGTAGAAAATCGCATTGAATATTACAAAAAAGACCAAAATAGTAATACGTTTAATAATCGGATAATCTCAGAACTAGACGCAGTTTATGCAATGGTTAATAGCGTATTAGATGCAGAAGAAAATGAAGCGGATGAAATTGCTAGTGTGTTAGCACGAATTGCATTACTAGGTAAGCCATTAAGTGAAGATGAGTTTATCGAAACGCTAAACAAGGACTAGCCTATGAGCGATAACAAAAAGTATTACTATCTACGGCTGAAAGAAAATTTCTTTGACAGTGATGAGTTGAAGATACTAGAAAGCATGAAAGATGGCTATTTGTACAGTAATATTCTTTTAAAACTTTATCTACGAAGTCTAAAGAATGATGGAAAGTTGGTGATTAATGATCGCATTCCATACAACGCAGAAATGCTGGCAAGTGTAACTGGACACCAAATAGGAACAGTTAAACAAGCATTATCAATCTTCAAAGACTTAGGACTAATCGATGTACTAGAAAATGGTGCTATCTATATGTTGGATATTCAAAACTTCATTGGTAAAGGCAGTAGCGAGGCTGATAGAAAGAGGGAATATAGACAACGAATAGAAACAGATAGGACAAAAGTCCGACAAATCTCCGAGAAATCTCCACCAGAGATAGAGATAGAGAAAGAGTTAGAGATAGATAAAGAGTTATATAAAGAGAAAGATATAGATATAGATACTCTATCTTTATGTGAGCAAAAATCTCTAATTCACGATGTATGGGAAGATGCTTTTGAATTGATAACTGCAAACGTAAAAAAATCACTAGATGATCTTGTAGATGAATATGGGGCAGCAATAACGAAACAAGCTATTCTTGATGCCAAAAAACAAGGTAAATCTCATATCAAGTATGTTGAAGGTGTTTTAAAAAATAAGATGCTTGAAGAAAATATTCCTGCAAACAATCCGAAAAGAAAGCGATTTGTTAAACCAACTCTATCCGAGATTGAGCAGTATTGTATTGAAAGAAAAAACAATGTAAACGCTGAACAATTCTTTGACTATTACGAAAGTAACGGATGGAGAGTTGGTAAAAACTCAATGAAAGATTGGAAAGCAGCGGTTAGGACTTGGGAGCGTAACGAATACAGAAAACATAATTATAAAAAGAATAGCAAGGAAGATGCAATCAACGTAGTAAAGGAGTTGATGACCGAATATGCAGATGAACAGTCAACAAAAGACAACTGCTGCACTATCGATGTTACAGATAGCATGGTCTACTGATATGACAAAGGAACGCATGAAATTATATGTATCGATGCTTGCTGATGTAAACCCTGTTACCTTGGAACAAGCGGTAGCAAATTTAATAAAGCGTAGTAAGTTTTTACCGAGCATTGCTGAAATCCGTGAAGAATGTTCCGCACTAAGTGCTTATGTAAATGCACATGATGAAATGCCAATCGCACAAAGTGAATGGGAAAAAGTCATTAAAGCGGTAGGCACTTATGGCTTTGAACATGGAAAAGAGCATTTAGAGGGGATTACCTTACAAGCTGCAAAGCCGATATGGTCGTCCTTTGACCCTAGAATGGGTCATGAATACAACGAGGCAAGTTGCAGGGCACAGTTTATTAAATGCTATGAGCAATTAATAGATCGTGAGAAACACCGCCAAAGAATGGCTAATGCAATCAAAGACAATCATTTGTTGCTGAAAGCTAGAGAAAAGGCGCAACATGATAAGGCTTTGACAAGTGTTGGTCATAAGCAAATAGAAATGACAAGCACAGGCAACTTGGTCGAGGTGGCAAAAGAACCTGTAGATGTCATGAAAGTGTTAGAGGAAAGCAAGATATCAGATAAAGCGAAAGCACTCATAAAGGGTGCAATAGTGGGATAACACATGGAATATATAGGAAATATAAAAGTTGAGTTTAGTATTAGCACCAATATCAATGCAGAAACAGAGGGGCAAGCGTGGCACAAACTGCATCAAATCATCGATTACTTGAATGACAATGTAACAATCGATTGCAAGTTAGGCGGTGAATACGATGTGAGCGTTGATGAGTGCAATGTAAAACCGAATTATATAAGTGAGTTTTAAGAAAGGGAATTGATATGAACCAAGTACAACTGTTAGGGAATTTAGCACGAGATGCGGAATTGAGATTTACACAAAGTGGAAGAGCCGTGGCAACTTTCACGGTCGCAGCGACTAATACATACGTTGACAGTACAACAAACGAAACGAAAGAACAAACTGCTTTTATTAATTGCGTAGCATGGGGCAAGACAGGCGAGGCGGTTGGTAATTGCAAGAAAGGGGAGCGATTACTCGTGAATGGCCGTATTCAAACACGGTCATACGATACGCAAGATGGGCAGAAACGATACGTTACGGAAGTGGTAGCCGATTTTGTTGGTAAAAAGCTTGATGGCGGTTTTGATGATGCTAGTAACTTTGATAGTTTTGAAACCGCAAATCAAGATGAAAACATTCCATTCTAGGTGATGATATGGCTTACAAACATAAAAAATGCGTTACGAGTTGGATAGTTAGTAAAAGAAAGCATCCAAGATATGCACAATTTATGAAAGCATTACATCTTCTATTGGATTATTTCCAAGAAGTGAATCAATGCGATTTTATAAACATCGTGTATGGCTTTAATTATGATAGTGAAAATTTTGCATTTTGCAAAATTAAGAATAACTATGATGAATTTCCAAAAATGAAAAAAAGAAAAATTAAGTGGATTAATGGTGATACTGATATGTACTCTATCCCACCAAGTCAAATTTAAAAGGGGTGAATAACAATGCTAGTAAAAGATGAAACAAAATATTGCTGGGTAGATGATGAAATAGCAGGAGAGCCACAAGACAGTATTAAAGATGCCATCGCAGATTATGTAGATAATGAATATAACTACGGTGATTTTGATAGTTTGAGCCGAGAAGAATTATTGCAAACAACAATAGAAATAGGTCATCCATACCGATATGTACCAGAGATAGATGGTGAACGAGTAATTTGGAATGTGTGTGATTACGATTTAGATGATGAAATCGAAGAATGGTCAGATGATTACATGAAAAATGTTAAAAATGAACACATTGACGAACTAAGCGATGAACTATCAAAAGTGTTCCAAGCATGGGAAAAACGTCATGGGTACGAGAACAAATCTTGGTTTGTACAAGAAACAAAACCATATCGTATTGGTGATTATGTTAAGGAGTGAGTGTTTATAGTATATGAAAATACTAGATGCATGTTGCGGTTCTAAAATGTTTTGGTTCGATAGAGAAAACAAAGAAACTGTTTATATGGATAACCGCACATTAGATACAACACTATGTGATGGTAGGAAATTAATTGTGAAACCTGATGTAATCGCAGATTTTCGCAAGATGCCTTTTGAAAATGAAAGTTTTCATCTTGTTATTTTTGATCCACCGCACTTATTAAATGTTGGTGATAAATCGTTCCTAGCATTGAAATATGGGAAGTTAGAAAAAACATGGCAAGAGGATATTGAACAAGGCTTGTCAGAGTGTTGGAGAGTATTGAAACCAAATGGAACGATGATATTTAAGTGGAATGAGGAACAAATCAAGTTACCAATGGTTAAAGGGTTACTTCCTAGTGAGCCAATATTTGGCCAACGCAGAGGTAAAACAATATGGTTAGTGTTTTTTAAGGAAACGGAGAAATAAACATGAATAAGATTGTATCAGCTTTATTGGTAGTAGTTATGATTGGTGCAGTAGTTTGGAGTTTTGCGTTTGGTGTTCCGATGTATATGGTGTGGCAACAACAAAAGGCAGGTGAGGCTGAACTTGCTAGAGCGGAACAAAATAGGCAAGTTGCGGTATTAGAGGCTAAGGCAAAACTAGATAGTGCGGAAAGCTTAGCACAAGCCGAAGTAAAACGTGCAGAGGGTACTGCAAAAGCTAATCAAATTATCGGTCAGTCATTGAAAGGTAATGAGGCATACATTCATTGGTTATGGGTTGATACTTTGAAAGATAGTAAAGACCAAATCATTTACATTCCAACAGAGGCTGGTGTGCCTATTACTGAAAGTTTCAGATTGAAAGAAAGCAAATAGCCTATGCATATATGGGGGTTATTTGATGATGGCAACGGCTGTTATCGTCAAGCAGTAGATGAATATAACGTGAATATGGGGGGCAACACACAATAACATCAATAGGAATTGGTGATGCGTGTATCAATCAAGACTTAGCAATCAACACGTTACACAATCCAAAAGCACTATGGGAACCGTTGGACAAGCTAGATAGACCTGATGTTATTCTAGCTAGTCCGCCATGTGAAAGTTGGAGCGTGGCAAGTGCTATGAAAGGTGGTAATGCGTGTTGGAAACAAGAAAAGGATATGACTATCAATCTATTTGGTGAATATGAACAAGGTAGTAAATTCACAATCAGGAATCAAGCCGATTATGAAAACTACCAATTCAAGTATGATAAGTCGTTTCTAACACGTATCAATGGTGAGATGTGCATCTACAACACATTGAAAATCATTGAGCGGTATCAACCTAAAGTATTCGTGATTGAAAATCCAGCGTATGGGCGGATATGGGAATATATAGCGAATGTAATAGGGTTTGATATTCCTTATGAAAATCTAACCTATTACAACTGTTATGACTACCCAATAAAAAAACCTACAAAGTTTGGTAGCAATATCGATTTAAAATTATTGTGTGATAATTCTAAACCAGGTGTTGAGTGGTGTACATACAAAGGGCTTGGCAAAAATCGATATAATGCACGATCGCATATTCCGTTGGAGCTAGTAAAAGATATTTTAAAACGATGTGAACAATATATAGAGGAGCGAATAGGTGAAAGTAGAACTATTTAATGATAATTTTCAAAATTTCAAACGATATGGAATACCAAAGGCACAGTTAGTAATTGCAGATATTCCATATAATCTAGGAAATAATGCATATGCAAGTAATCCTATGTGGTATGTAGGCGGTGATAACAAAAACGGCGAAAGTAAAAAAGCTGGTAAAGCGTTCTTTAATTCTGATTACAATTTCAACATTGCAGAATATTTTCACTTTTGCAATCGGTTATTAAAAAAAGAGCCTAAAGAACGAGGACAAGCACCATGCATGATTGTATTCTGTTCATTTCAGCAAATGCCGATGGTGATTGAATACGCAAATAAACATGGGTTTAAGAATTATATCCCTATCACATTTAACAAAAATTATAGCGCACAAGTGCTAAAAGCTAATATGCGTATAGTTGGTGCTACTGAATATGCATTGATTTTATATCGTGAAAAGTTGCCTAAATTCAATAACAACAAAAAAATGATATTTGATCACTTTGAATGGCGTAGGGATAACAAGAATATCGTTCCTAATATCCACCCAACGCAAAAGCCTGTAAGTGTATTGAAACGCTTGATAGAGATATTCACAGATGAGGGCGATGTGGTGATTGACCCTGTAGCTGGTAGCGGTAGTACGTTAAGAGCAGCAATGGAACTCGGTAGGAGTGCATACGGGTTTGAAATTGACAAAAGAATGTATGCAAAAGCAAAAGATAAAATGCTGAGTAATATAAAAGTACAAACGAATTTGATGGAATTTGCAGAATAAGGCGGTGATAAGATGCCAATTAATAGTAGAGATAAAGGTAAGCGTGGTGAAAGGCTATGGCGTGATGTATGCCGTGCTAATGGGTTCAACAAGGTAAGGCGAACAGTCCAATATTGCGGTAATACAGGCGATGCATCGGACTGCGTAGGTTTACCAAACATCCACCAAGAGGTGAAGTTTGTAGAAAACCTAAATGTGCGTAAAGCATATGAACAGGTGGAACACGATGCAATTCAAGCAGAAAATGGTGATATACCAATCGTTGCATGGAAGAAAAGTAATAAAAAGTGGCTTGTAATCATGAGTGCAGATGATTGGTTCAAAATATATCGTGAAAGTAAATGGAGTGAAGATTATGGCAGTAACGATAGCAGAATTAGCACCGATTAATTGTCAAAACTGGCTTGCATTGGGTGCTTGTATATACGGAAAAATGCCAATCGATAGAGCTTTATCGATACTGGGCGTAAGGAATGGAAATAATGCACCTGTAAATGTAAGTGTAGAGGAAATCAAAGCGTTAAGAGATGAGGGGATATCGTTTAGGCAAATAGCTGTAATTCTGGGCATATCCTTTCAGACAGTAAGAATGAGGATGATTAATGCTGGATTGCATGAGGTGAAAAAGTGAAAGTAAAACGTGTGAGCGAGTATGCACAACTACCAACTAGAGGTAGTAAAGATGCAGCTGGATTAGATTTATATTGCCCATTTTATATTAAAGTACCTGCTGATAGTCAAAAGAAAATACCACTAGGAATAGCAGTAGAAATTCCGAAAGGTCATATGGGTTTATTAGTGCCACGTAGCAGCATGAGTAAAACACCATTACGATGTGCAAATAGTGTAGGGGTTATCGATGCTGACTATAGAGGTGAACTAAGCATCGCATATGAAAATGTGTCTTGTAGCGATTACACGATATTTAGAGGTGATCGCATCGCACAATTAATCATCGTACCAATAGCAATGGTTGATGTAATAGAAGTAGATAAACTAAGCGAAACAGAACGTGGCGATGGCGGTTATGGTAGTACTGGGAAATAAGAAAGAGATATGGGCGGTGAAATATCCGCCTTATCACAAGAGGTGAATATGAGAATTTATCACGATATAAAAAGAGTAGGGTTACACGATACGATTTATATTTTGCAACGAGCCTTAACATTTGCTTATGAGGATTACTTATTTGAACCTGAAGTATCGTTGAATATGAATAGGTTTATTGTTACGTACAAGAGATCAGACATAAAAATATGTATAGAAGTATCGATGTGTGAATTAGAGTATTTAAAAATTACATTAGAAGAATTTGCATTAAGAACAAAGAACAAAGTTATATCACAATACAGACATGAATTAGATAAACTCTATAAAGGAGAGTGGGAACATGAACGATAAACAATTTACAGATGAACTATTTAAACGCATGTATGATTTAGGTTTTAGAAAAGCAGAAATTGAAGATGATGTATTGTTCTTTTTTAACGGTGAAAGGGAGTTTTTAAACCCTTTCTTGCCACGTGTGATGGTGGCTAGTACATGTTTCGAAGAAAAAGACCAATTAATTGATATTGGCGAGTATCTAGGTGTTGTTGACTGGAGCAAAGTAAAAGTTGATACACCTATACTGGTTAAGGATTATGCTGATAAAACATGGAAGAAACGTCATTTTGCATGTTTTAAAAATGGACGTGTGTATGCTTGGCAAGGTGGCGAAACATCTTGGAGTGTAACCAATGAGCGATGTATAACGAATTGGTATTTTGCAAAACTAGCAGAGGTATAAATGTTTTGGGCATGGTATTTGCGTAAAAATCCTACTAAGAAAAAGGTGTTATCCATTAAATGCGGAAACGATGAATGCACACCTAGGGTATATGAAGATTTTTATAACTATATCATTATATACAATCACAATAAATGGTGGTTTAGGGTTGAATATCCGTTATTGTGTGGCTTTACAGATAATGATGTAAAACAAATAAAAGCAATGGCACAATATGATTATGATATTTATTGTGAAAGAAATGAGGTGAGTAATGGTTGAATGAACCTACAAAAAGTGAAAAAAGATTGATAAGTAGTGCTAGAAAATACCTTGAGCCTGTAAAGACAGTTGATGAGCAAATAAAGTCGATTGCAAAAGAAATAGAGCAACTACGATGCAACATTACATCGATTAGTGCTATTGATTACTCAAAAGATAGAGTGAGCGGTGGCGGTGTTCCATGTGGGTTAGAAAATAGCGTAGCAAGGTTTATTGATACAGAAAAAGAACAACGCAGACGGATTGATGAATTGAGCGAGTACAAATGCGATGTAATCAACACGATCAATAGTCTAAGCGAAGAAATAGGCGGTACAATGTTACGTTATGAATACCTGCTTGGAATGTCAGCTAAACAAGCACATTCTGTTTTTGAGAACCAATTCAACGAAAGACAGGCTATGAGGTACAAAGAAAAGGCATTAATTGAAATAGGCAGGTTGAAATGTCAGTAAATGTCATGAAATGTCAGTAAATGTCAGTATATATGCATAAAAACATATAGTAGAATATAAGATGTAAAGGTTGCCGATGAGCAATCGTGCTGTTGCAGGCACAATAACAAAATAGCAATTGAGGTGCGGTTTTATATTTTATTAAGATTTAGAAATACACGAATTGTTTTTTAGTCATACATAATCTATATTCTTTCTGTTCACCGCACCTCTACAATTGCATTTTGTAAACTGATACCGCATCCTTTCCGATGATGCAATAAAAGATACGTGATTTCATGAGCCTCCAAACAACTGAAATATATCTAGCGGTATCGGTTTAGAGGGTGCAATTATTTTTGAATAATCATTACACTATAAATGAATAAAACTATCACATAATGAGATATATCAGCGTGGATATATCTCATTTTTTGTATAAACTTATCAGAAAGGACGAAAATGACACAGGTACATTGCGATAGAAAGCATTGCTTGAACAACGATAAATACGGAATATGCACTGCTGATGTAATCGATTACAACGGCTTGTGTCAAACATACATTACAGCCAAGCATTCCTGTAAGACACATTGCGGAATATGTCGCAAGGATAAAGGCAAGTTAAAACGGAAAGGCGGTGAGGTTCTTAAATAATGGAAATTGTAACGAAAAGCATACATGAACTAATTCCATATGAGAAGAACGCACGCAAGAATGATAAAGCCGTTCCGTTAGTATCCAAATCAATTGAACAGTTTGGGTTTAAAGTGCCGATTGTCATTGATAAGAACAATGTGATTGTGTGCGGTCATACGAGATATAAGGCAGCACAAGCATTAGGCATTGAAGAAGTACCTTGTATTATTGCTGATGATCTAACTGACCAACAAATCAAAGCGTACAGACTGGCGGATAACAAAGTATCCGAGATATCTAAATGGGATAAAGGTATTTTGTCATTAGAAATGAATGAAATATTTGATTTTGATATGTCAGACTTTGGATTTGAAATTGCTGACCCAGTAAACATAGTTGAAATAGAACTACCGCAAAAGGAAAACGAGCGTGAGCGGACGGCTAATGCATATAACTTGTATGATTTTGATGAAAATAGATGCACAGGTATATATGACATACCTACACTGGATAAGGTGATACATACGCCAAAGTCATTAATGGGGTTTAATTACTGTAAAAGTACACCGCCACAAGATGGCGTAGGTGTTCATTTCTTCCTTGATGATTATCAATTTGAAAGAGTATGGAATAGTCCAGAGGATTACTGTACCATGCTTGCAGATTATGACTGTGTATTAACGCCTGACTTTAGCTTATACATAAACATGCCAATAGCCATGATGATATGGAATACATATAGAAGTCGATTAATCGGTCAAATGATGCAAGATTATGGATGTACTGTTATCCCTACTGTGTCATGGGCTGGTACAGATAGCTATGATTTCGCATTTGATGGATTACCAACAGGCGGAACGATAGCAGTATCAACAATAGGCGTTAAAAGAAACAAAGATGCATTTGATATATGGGTACAAGGCATGGACGAATGCATGAAAGTAGTTAAACCGCATAACGTAATTGTATATGGCGGTGATATTGGGTATACATTCGATTGTGATGTAACATATATCAGCAATGCAGTAACTGACAAAATGAAAGGGTGAGTACATAATGGGTGGCCGTGGTGCTGGTCTAGGTGGAAAAAGTGCTATATCGTTAACATTTAAAGATGGTAAGACTAGCATGTTCAGAATGAATAATGCTGGCGTGTTACTAGAAAATGGACGTCCTAGCAGTCTAAAAACATCTATTAAGCAATTGGAAAGACATGCTAAAAGTAATGGGTTAATCGTCAAAACTTATAACAATAAACAATTGAAAGAATATGATAAAGCATACGCAAAACAACGTGAAGCAGATAGAAAAAGCTTGAGCGAAGCAGATGCAAGACCAGATGCTATTGGCAATGCAATTAATAAACAATATAGAAACGGTCTTAAATCTAGCAGATTAGGACGTAGAGGTGTGTATTAAAAATTCGTAAACAGTGATTTAACAGCGAAAGGAAGTGAGCAAAGTCAGACGATTGGACAACTTAAAAGGCATTGATTATAAATGGTGAGGTGAGTACATGGGCGGTAGAGGTGCTGGATATTCGCTAACAGGTAGCGGAGAAGAAAGCAAAGGCACAAAGAAAAGCAAGGCAAAACTTGCAGCATTACAAGCTGAATTTGATTCTAGGCTTAATGAGCATGTAAATAACATGAGAGCAAGACAAGGGCAAGTATGGCACATTGAAAAAGCTAGAGGCCGTGCAGAAAAAAATAGAGCAGATAGAGAAAATGCTAGTTTAAAGAGCTTGCAACAGAAGATAGAAAAACAAAAGCAAGTGATTGAACGCCAAATACAACGTGATAACGCTAGAGGAAGTCTATTTGACTATAAAGGCAATTTAAATATCACTACACGAAATATTAAATCAGTAAAAGCGTTCTTGAGAGATTTAGATAGTGGCAAAGTAACCGTAAGGAGAACAAAAGCGACTATTAAATCGTGGAAAAATAAAGTTGCCAATTTAGAAAGCACTATGAAGAGTGCGAAAAAGGTAAAAATCTCTAAATCCGCTCAAAGTTTAATTGATAGTGGCAAGGTTAAACAATGGGCCAAAAAGCCGAATACATATTTTATAAATGGTTTAAAGAAAACGGCGTTAGAGTTGCAATCTGATGGAACGTTTAAAGTTAGTCCACGATACTCTGGGCCTGCAACTTCTGAATATAGGGCTAAGATAGATCACTTTATTAAAACAGGTAATTTATAACCATAAACCACGGATATAGCACAGAAAGGGGGTGAGCCAAGTAGCTATCAATAAACAAAACCTAAGAGATATAGGCAAGTTACCGAGAGAAGAACGTCAACGGCTTGGTTCACTCGGTGGCATTGCTAGTGGTAAGGCGAAAAGAGCCAAGAGAACATGGCGAGAGATAACCAATACATTACTTGACACTCCATTAAAAGATGGCCAAGTAGATGAGAAAATAAAAAGCCTTGCAAGTGCTAAGGGGTTAAATATAACCGCACAGACGGCCATTGTACTAAAACAAGTAGTAAATGCAATCAATGGGGATAATAAGGCGGCCGAATTCGTATTGAATGTATCTGGTGGACTTACAGAGAATGATGAGCCAACACAGGATACATTTAAGCGTGTTGATTTAACTGAGGTTATTATTCCACATTTTGACGTGGTAAGTGCTGATATTAAACGGCATAGACACACGCATTACTGGTTGACTGGTGGACGTGGTAGTACTAAATCGTCATTTGTTGGTATTGAGGTAATAGACACCTTTATGAACAATAAAGACTGTCATGCGGTTGTCTTGCGTAAAGTAGGGCAGACGTTGAAAAACTCTGTATATGCTCAAATAGAGTGGTGTATTGAGAAATTGGGTGTATCTGATAGGTTTACTTTCAAAAAATCACCATTAGAAATTATCTATAATCCAACAGGGCAACGGATATTATTCCTTGGTGTTGATGATCCGCAAAAAGTAAAATCAATCAAATTACCATTTGGGTATGTCGGTATAGTATGGTTCGAGGAATTAGACCAATTCG
>ERZ772999.1126-NODE-1126-length-15939-cov-19.906510_pt1 | contig 15939 bp, 13 predicted proteins | sample MGYA00511467_ERZ772999 | MGnify/ENA primary metagenome ERZ772999 (study PRJEB29015, sample SAMEA2738064) | human oral metagenome | biome: human oral; feature: human-associated habitat; material: saliva | place: China | collected 2218 ... | reverse complement strand
GGTGCCGGGGTTCGCCGGGCCGGTCGGGATTGCCGGGCCCGTCGGAGCCGCCCCGGGCCGGGTGGAGGCCGACCCCTGGGCCGTGGGAGGAGCGCCCGCCGTCGGTCTGCCGCCCGCACCTCCGCCGCCCTCCGGTGCACCGGGGATCCCCGGCGCCTCCTTCGGGATGGGGCGCTACAACGCCCCGGCCTCCTCGCGCAGCGCCAGGAGGTCGGCCCCGTCGTCGCCGTCCAGCACGAGCCCGGTCAAGATCATTGGCTGGATCCTCTTCGCCCTGCTGTTCATCGTCATCCGGGCCCTCAACGGCTGAGACGAAAGGGGGTCAAGGGGGCGGGGGTGCGGCCCCAGGGGTGGGCGCGCCTCAGGGCGCGGCGGAGCCCGGGGTCGAGCCGCTCGGGGCGCCGGCGGCCGGGATGGTGATGGGGCTGTTGGAGGCGTAGCCGTGCTTGAAGGCCCACACCACGATCTCCAGGCGTGAGACCGTCCCGGTCTTGTGGAACAGGCCGGTGATGTGAGACTTGACCGTCGCCTCGGCGATCGACAGCAGGGAGGCGATCTTGCGGTTCGAGGCCCCCTCGCACAGGAGGCGGAGCACGTCGCGCTCCCGCTGAGAGAGGTGGACGCTGCCGTCCGCGCCGCGCACGGAGGCCAGGGCATAGTCGATCAGGCGCGTCGTCGGCGTCGGGGCCACGACCTTCGCCCCGGAGTGGACCGTGCGCACCGCCGCGATGATCTCCTCAGCCGGCGCGCTCTTGAGCAGGAAGCCGCTGGCTCCGGCTCCCAGGCCCTGCAGGAGGTCCTCGTCGGTGTCCACTGTGGTCAGCAAAATGACCCGGGTCGACGGCGAGAGGCGGAGCACCTCCCGGGTCATCTCCACGCCGTCCATGTGCTCCATATGGACATCGGTGATGAGGACGTCGACCTGATGGGACTGCACAAATCGCAGGACAGCGCGAGGTGAGCGCGTTGCGGTGAGGATCGTGAAGTCCTCGACGTCGGAGAAATAGGACTCCAGATGGGCCAGGGCCATCGCGTCGTCGTCGACCAGGGCCAGGCCGACACAATCGGGAGAAATCTGGGAAGACATGAGTCTCCTTGGGCAGATGTGTGCAGTCCGCGATCAGTGGGGGGCGCGGTCTGCTGGGAACAGTGAACAAACTACCTGAAAAAAGATGATCGCCGTGTAAACACCCTCAGACGCGCCCCGACGAAAGGTGGAGGGAGCCATCCAAACGGCGAGGAAAGCAATAGATCAAAGGGCGATGCGAGGCCCCGTCGGATTCCGGCAGGCTCATGTCCAACGGCACTTCCCCAAGTGTGCCTCCTCTGTCGTTCCCAGGAAGGAGGGTCCGTGTATCGCTCTGCGCTCATTGAGGGCGTCGCGCCATCACTGGCTCGTGCTGCGTTACTCGAGTCTCCCTTCGGCCTGGTTTCCCGTTCCACCGAGCTGCCCCAAGCGGCCGGAGAGCCGGTCTTCGCGATCTGGACCGGTCTTCTGGGTGATCCCTCTGAGGCGCTGAGGTCACAGCGCACCTGGAATCACCGTGCCGAGGCGGGCAACTTCGACGGGGCCGGCGGGGCCATCGACGCCGATCGCGCCAGACACATCGCGATTGTGGAGACGATGGAACGCTACTCCAGCTGCTCATGGACGGAGGAGGAGCTGGTGTGGGACACCCCCGCCGGTCTCGGCGAGGCCGCGATTGGACCGGAGCGCTGGCCGGCGTGCTCGGCCACCGAGCTGGCCGACCCCGACTGCGGGCTCATCGCCTCAGACCCCCGCGTCCCCCTGCGTTGGGTGCGCGGCTGGTCCCTGACCCGAGGCCGTGAGGTCTTCGTCCCAGCGGTGCTGACGTACCTCAACTTCCCGGTGCGCACCCCCTCCGAGCAGTTCGTCAACCCCATCTCCACTGGCACCGCCGCCCACTCCGACCTGCGCGAGGCGGTCCTGGGCGGCCTGCTCGAGGTCATCGAGCGCGACTCCATCGCCCTGACCTGGCTCCAGCGCCTGCGCCTGCCCGCGGTCGCCGTCGACCCCTCCACCCTGGGGGAGGAGGTCGCCGAGTACCACCGGGTCGGCACCTCCACCGAGCTGGAGACCCACCTGTTCGACGTCACCACTGACTACGGCGTCCCCACCCTCTACGCCGTCCAGACCTCCCAGGTCGACCCCGAGTTGGCCCAGGTGGTGGCCGCCACCTGCGACATCGACCCGCAGCGGGCGCTGGCCAAGATCTACCGCGAGCTCGCCTCCCTGCGCATCGCCCTGCGCAGCCACGCCCGTGGCCCGCGCGCCCAGGAGATCAAGGGGCAGGACCTCACTGTCGTCGGTGGCGCCCTGGCCGACGCCGAGCTGTCCATGCGCCACGTCTTCGACTTCCTCCTGCAGGGGGAGCGGCCCGTCCACGCCCTCGATGACATCGGCACCCTCACGGCGTCCAGGCCCGGCGCTGGCAGCGGTGACAGCCCCGACGGCGCCGGCGACAGTGCCGGCCCCGACCTGCTCGAGCAGGTCGTCACCAACCTGGAGCGGGCCGGCGCCGAGGCCATCGTCGTCGACATCACCACCGACGAGGCCCGCCAGGTCGGCATGCACGTCATCAAGGCCCTCATCCCCGAGGCCATGCCCCTGTCCTTCAGCCACCACGCCCGCTACCTCGCCACGCCCCGCCTTTACCAGGCACCCCGGGCGATGGGCCTGACCGTCCACGACGAGGCGGGGATCAACCCCGTCCGCCAGCCCTTCGCCTGAGCCCGATGTCCGCATCCCCGTCCGCCTCACCGACCGACGCCCAGGAGCCCCGACCCGACATGAGCACGACGCTGCCCGCACCGGCCGCGCAGCCGGCACAGCACCCGGCGCCGCAGGCCCCCACGGGGCCGGTGACGGCCTACCTGCCCCAGGGCGGGTTCGCGCGCGCCGTCGCCACGCGGCTCGCCGGGGACGGCGACGTCGTCATCCCGGTCGACCAGGGGCTGGTCAGCGCCTACATCCCCTACGCCGACCGCGCGGTCCTCATCGCCGACCCCGACCAGACCGGTCTGCGCGAGGACCTCGACACTCTGTCCTTCACCCGGGGGATGCCCTCCCTGGGCCTGGAGCTCTTCCCCACCGAGCTGCGCTGCGGACCGCTCGTGGTCCCCGGCCGCAGCGCCTGCTACCGCTGCTACGACCGGCGCCGCCGCCAGCACGGCTACCGCCCCCTGCCCCCGGAGGTCGTCTCCGAGCACGGCCCGTTGGAGCAGGCCTACGCCCACCACCACGTGCTCCTGGGCGCCGGCCTCATCTCCCTGGCCCTGCAGACCCTCGACACCCCCGGCCCTCAGGACCCGGCCCCGGAAGGCGCCGACGGCGTCGCCCCGATCGGTGGCCGGGTGTGGACCATCGACCTCGTCTCCGGCATCACCACCTGCTCGCCGACCGTGGCCGTCGACCGCTGCGAGACCTGCTCGGGCCGCTACGAGGGCCGCCGCGACGGCCTGCCCGCGCTCGCGGCCCTCCTGCCCGAGCGGCGTGGGGAGGTGGCCTGAGATGGCCGGGGACGCCACAAGCTCCGTCATGCGCGCCGGCGACGTCGGCCGCGCCGCCCGTCGCGACCTGCAGTTCCGTATCCCTCGCAAGCCGGTGGTGCGCCTGGGCCTGCGCGCCCGGCCCGACGAGACCGGCTGGATCATCGACGGCGCCCGCAAGAGCCAGGTCCTGGGTGGGGCCTTCGCCCGCGAGCACATGGGCGCCCTGCTCCAGGCCTGCGACGGCACCCGCACCCTCGAGGAGATCGGCGAGGTCACCGGCGTCGGCCCCCAGGCCGCCTTCGAGGCCGTCTCCCTGCTGTGGACCGGCGGCATCGTCGAGGAGGGCGACACCGAGCCCGCCCCCGGAGACCCGGCACCCGAGCTGGCCCGGCTGCTTTCCCGCCTGGGCGACTCCACCGGCGTCAACGACTCCTGGCAGGACGCCGCCCGCCGCCTGGCCGCCGCCCGGGTCGCCGTCGTGGGGGACGCCGAGCTGGCCGGAGAGATGGTCGCCGCCCTGGAGCCCACCCTGCCCGAGGTGCGGCTCGACAGCGCCCCCCGCCGCGGGGACACCCTCACCGTCCTCGTCGAGACCGCCGACTCCGCGGCCCGCTCCCAGGAGGTGGCGCGCCGCTGCCGGGAGGAGGGCATCGCGCTGCTGCGGGTGCGCGCCGAGCAGGAGGCGGTGACGGTCGGCCCCTATGTCGACGAGTCCTTCTCGCCCTGCCTGGCCTGCGCCTGCGCCGACGAGCCCGAGATTGGCCCGCGACCCGAGCCCGCTCGCCACGACATCATCGTCGGCCTGGCCGCCCGGGCCGTGGCCGCCCTCCTCGCCCGCGCCACCGTCACCCACCTGCCCGGGGACGCGCGGCGCACCGACCTGGCCACCTTCACCTACTCCGACCGCCCGGTCGTCTCCCGCCCCGGCTGCCCCATCTGCTCGGTGGCCGGTGCCGGTGAGGAGCCGGTGCCGGTGGCGCCCTCGGCCCCCGTGGGGGCCCGCTACGAGCAGTCCGTGGCCATTCCGCCGGCCGCCTTCGTCGACTCCAAGGGCCACCAGCAGCACTACAAGCCCTCCAACCTGCGCCTCCAGCGCGAGTTCCGCGACTGGCCGGTCTGCCCGCGCACGCCCCTGCCGCCGGCCGACCTGGAGCGCCTCGACCAGCCCTGGCCGATCGCGCACCCGCTCACCGACGACGGCGCCGAGCCCGACGTCCTCGCCCGCCCCACCCTGAGCGAGCTCGCCACGATCCTGGCCCTGTCGGTCGGCGTGCGCGAGCCGCTCGGCGTTGAACCCACCGGCCCGGAGTCGGCCGAGGCCCCTCAGGCCCCGCTGAGCGCCAAGCTGCGTCGCTGGACGGCCGCCGGCGGCAACATCGGCTCGGTGACCGCCTACGTCCTCGTGCCCGAGCACGAGCAGAGCGGCCAGGAGGTCACGGGAACGGCCGGGCAGCGGCTCGCCCCCGGCACCTACGTCTACATCGAGCGCGACCACGCCCTGGCCCTCATCGGCCCCGCCCCCTCGGCGGTGGATTCGGGGGGAGACGCGGAGACGGACGCAGGGACTGATGCCGCGGCGGAGGCCGGGTCGGATCTCTCGCCCGACGGCGTCGGCGCCCGGATCGTCCTGACCGGGAACGTGGACAAGGTGGCCCGCAAGTACTTCTCCTTCGCCCTGCGCATCGCGGTCCAGGACTGCGGCTGCTCCTTCGAGGTCATCCGCCTGGTCGCCGAGGCCCAGGGGGTGCCACTGCGCGCCCGGGCCCGCTGGGACGAGCAGCGCATCGCCCGGGCACTGGGCACCGACCCGGCCCGGGAGCCGGCCTGCATCGTCGTCGACCTGGGAGGCTGCCGTGCGCACTGATTTCGAGACGCTGCGCGAGCTCATCTCCGGCTTCTCCGCCGGAACGGACACTCGCCCCGCCGAGCCGACCTCCGACGGCCTGGCCGCGCGCCGCCCGCGCCCGCCGCTGGACTGCCGGGTGCCGGACGCGCTCGTCCCCGGCCCCCAGGGCCCCTACCCCCACAGCCTGCACGAGACCTTCGAGCGCCGCTCGTCGTCGACCACCTACGGCACCGAGCCGCTCGAGGCCGAGGCCCTCCTGGGCATGGTCCGTGACGCCCTGATCGACGACGCACGCACCTGGGGGGCGGACGCGGCGGCCTGCCCCCTGGAGCCCTTCGTGCTCCTGCTGCGCCCGCGCGGCGCCGAGCCCGGCATCTACCGGGTGCGGCCCGACGGCGTCGACCTCGTCCGCCCCCTGCCGCCGGCCGAGGAGATCGAGGGCATGGCGGTGCAGAAGGAGTTCGCCCGCGCCGGGGCCATCGTCTCGGTGGCCGCCAACCTCGATGAGGCCGACGCCTGGGGCGGGGCCGCCGGCTACCGGTTCACCATGAGCCGCAGCGCCGCCCTCATCTACTCGCTGCACCTGCGCGCCGCCGCTCGGGGACTGGTGGGCACGGTCTTCGCCGGCTTCGCCACCTCGGCGGTGCGCCACCTGCTGGACTCCGATGGCGTCAGCCGCCACCAGATGTTCGCCGTCACCATCGCCGGCCCGCAGACAGAACCGCCAGGTCAGGCGGCCGGCTAGTCCCGCACCCGCCCGCCGCGAGCGCCGTCGGCCCACCCGCTGGTCCACCGCCGGCCAGACGGACCCAGAACTGCATACCGCGTCACAGAGTTCCCCAGTGTTCCACGGACCACCCCGTTCGCGGGGTTGGGGCCCGGTCCCGGCAGACCGGACCCCCGGGGCCCGAAAGGGGCCCCGCTCCTGCCCACCAGACACCTGAGAGAAGGAGGTGAACAGCATATGACGAACAGCTCGATTGATCTCACCCTCGCCGACAGTGACTTCGGCGTCGAGGAGCTGCCCGAGGGCAACGCCCTGGGTTGTGCCTTCAGCCACGCCAGCGCGTCCTGCCCGGCTAGCGCCGCCTCGGCCTCGTGCCCGGCCAGCGCGGCCTCGGCCTCGTGCCCGGCCTGCGCTGCCAGCGCGTCGACGACGTCCTGCTGACGACCCCATGGTGGCGGGTAGGGGACTTCGGTCCCCTGCCCGCCACTGGTGGTACCCCGGAGCCCCGTTAACCGACCTGAGGGAGCCAAGAGCCCACGATGAGCACGGTGATGAGTACGGCGAGGACAACGCCGACGATCCCTGGTAGCCGCCCGACGAGTCCGATCCCGCGCCTGCGCCGCGGGGTGAGCCTCATCGTCGGGATGGACAACCAGCCGATGCTGTTCGACTCCGACTCGGGCAAGTACCACCGGCTCGGCGCGGCCGCAGCCTTCATCGTGGGCCAGTTCGACGGGGTGCGCCCCCTGCCGACCATCATTGAGGAGCTGCCCCAGGACATCGACGAGGCGGGTGCCAAGCGCATCACGGGCCTGGTCGACAACCTGCGCGACAAGGGCCTCCTGGCGGGCGGCGACCCCGCCTCCGCCGACCCCGCCGCCCCCGACGCTTCGGCGGCCCCGGTGCGCACCAGGCGCAGCCGCGGACGCCACACCGCCCAGCCCCGCCGGGCCCGCCACCTCAAGGTCGAGAGGCCCCGCCGCAGCGGGGGCTGGTGGCTGCCCCGCATCATCATCGCCCGCAAGTACCACCGGATCGTCGCTCCCGTTGTCACCCTGCTCCAGCGCCTGCCGGCCCCCGCGCTCAGCTGGGTCTTCCTGGCGCTGGCCGCCTGCGGCTACGCGGCCGGGGCCATGGCGCTCAGCTCCCTGGCCGGGGGACCCCGCCCGGGGGTCCTGGTCTTCGTCACGGCGGTGGCGATCCAGCTGGTGAGCATCCTGCTGCACGAGTCCTGGCACGCCATCGTCGCCGGCTACCTGGGCACCCCCATCCGTGGACTGGGGGTGGCGCTCATGTTCTGGGCGATCCCCATCGCCTACGTCGACCGCACCGATTCCTACCGGGTGCGCTCCCGGAGCGGGCTGACCATGCTGGCCCTGGCCGGCATCTTCTCCGACGGCGTCGTCTGCGGACTGGAGGCGGCCGTCGCCTGGGCCTCGGCGGGAACGGTGCGCCAGGTGGCCCTGACCCTGTGTGCCTTCCAGCTCACGATGCTCGTCACCAACCTCAACCCCCTCACCCAGTCCGACGGCGTCGCCGCGGTCGAGGCGGCCACCGGCTCGGTCAACCTGCGCGGGCGCTCCATGTTCGTGCTGCGCTGCATCCTGACGCGCCAGCCGCTGCCGCCGGGCCTGGCCGTCATGCGGCCCGCGGTGCGCTGGGGCTACTTCATCTACGGGCTGGCGTGCTCTCTTCTCGGACTGGTGGCCTTCGTGATGAGCATTGTATGGATAGGCTACTGGCTGTACGCCCTCTTGAAAGGTTTCCTCCTATGACGCAGCCGGTTCTCTCTCGTGCCGGTGCCTCCCCCTCCCAACAGCCACAGCCGCAGCCCGTATCCGCCGTGACCCCCGGGGAGCCCATCCCATCCGCTCCGACCTCCGCCGTGCCAGCGCCGGTACCGGTATCGGAGCCGGAGCCCCCGGCCCTGGCCCAGCCCGCCGTGGCCCTGCCGACCCTCGTGCGCCTGGGCGGGCTGCCGGTGCGGGCCGTCCCCGAGACCAGCGCCGCCGTCATCGGCACCCTGGACTACCTGCGCCGGCTCGACGAGGTGCTCGACGGCGCCGCCGACCAGCTGCTCGACCCGCTCTACGAGATCGTCCCCACCCTGGACAAGGCCGAGCGCCGCCCGGTCCTGCGCGCCAAGCGCTGCGTCTTCCAGGGGCGCGCCACCGACCTGTCCGAGGAGGTCCTGGCGGCCCTGCCCGCCGAGCTGCGCGCGCTGCTGGAGCGCTGGGACGCCCTGGTGGCCCGCAAGGAGGAGACCCGAGCCCGCCTGGCCGTCCTGGTCGACGTCGACCTGGACCGCAGTCGCGAGCTGCTGGCGGCCGGCCTCGACGAGCCCGGTTACCAGGAGGCCCTGGCGATTGCCGCCCCGGCCCTGGTCTCCACCCTGGCCGCCCGCGGCCGCCGGCTCGAGGACCCCCGCGTCCTGCGCACCCTCTACACCCTGGCCACCCGGGCCGCCCTCAAGACCAGCCCCTTCTCAGGACTGACCACCGTCAACGAGGCGGGCCAGCCCTCCACCGGGCGCAGCCACCGCATGGTGGCCACCCACCTGGCCTACCGCATTCTGAGCGCCACCGCCCAGGACCTGGCCGCCGACGGCGCCCTCTACCTCGAGCCCGCCCCCGTGCGCCGGTCCTACAGCGCCGCACCCGGCCCGGACACGGCCGGCGCCTACGGCCGGTACCCCTCCCGGGAGGTCGAGGCGGAGGCGCTGACCGTCGTCGGCGAGCACGAGTACGGCAACGGCATGGTCTTCCGCCAGGAGACCATCCAGCCCGCCCGCTGGCTCCAGGAGACCCACGACGCCCTCACCGGCGGTGGCATGCACGCCGTGCTCAGCGTGCGCGACGCCTGCGAGCGCGTGGGCGGCGCCGAGCCGCGCCTGCGCCTGGAGCGGCTGCTGGCCTCCGGCGCCATCGTTCCGCACGTGCCCTGGTACCGCGGGGAGAACCCCTTCCCGCTGCTGGCCGCCTCGCTCTCACCGGAGCAGCAGCGCCAGTGGGGCAAGGACCTGGCCTGGCTGGCCCGGCTCGACGACGCCGTCGGCGCCGCCGATGGGCCCGGCCGCGCCGAGCTCCTCAACCGCACGGTGCGCCTGGCCGAGCGGGTCTTCCCCGACGGCGAGCTCGGCGAGCGGCCCAGCGGCTTCCTCTACGAGGACCGCGAGTCGACCCGCAGCTGGGTCGACCCCCTCGAGGACGCCCCCTTCGAGCAGGACGTCAAGACCCTGGGCGAGCTCGCCGACCCCTGGGTGGCCCGCTCCCACATCTACGACCTCATGGTGGCCCGCTTCGTCTCCCTGTTCGGAAACGGCGGGGTGTGCAAGGACCCGCTGGCCTTCTTCATGACCATCGCCCACGCCCCCGACGGCGATCAGGAGATGCTGCGCGCCGCCGGGCTCGACTATGCCGCCGGTCCCGACGAGGAGCGCGCCGCGCTGTCCGGCGGGCTCTCCGGCTCGCCCAGGCACCTGGGCGCCTTCCTCCAGCCGGTGGCCCCCAGCGCCCGGACCTACGCCGCCGGCGGGGGCCTGACCGTCGTCAACGCCTTCACCAACGCCAACGGCTCCCTCCAGGCCCGCTTCCACCGGCTCCTGGGCTCCGGCTTCCGGGAGCGCCTGGCCACACGGATCCGCACCTCCTGGGGCACCGAGAGGGTCCTGGAGATCCAGGCCAGCACCGAGTGCAACACCGGTCAGGCCGTCTCCTGCGGGCTCCTGCCGCCGCTGGGGCTGCCCGGTGAGCCGGGGGCGCCGGAGGCGGTCCCCCTCAGCTCCCTGCGGCTCGTCCACGACCCGGCCACGAGCACCCTGTTCCTGGCCGACGACGCCGGGCCCGTGGGACTGGCCTACCTGGGCCTGACCCCCCAGTACCTCCTGGGCGGCTACCTGTCCTGGCTGGTGCTGCTGAGCGACCCCTGGTCCCGGCTGCCTCCGTTCGCGGACCACTGGACCAGCCGCCGTCGGGACCTCAGCGGGTCCCTGCCCGACGAGGTGATGCACTCCGAGCGGAACGTGGCCGGCCGCCTGGTGACCCGCCGCGAGTCCTGGACCTTCCCGGCCCACCAGATCGCCCCGCTCATGGACCGCGACCTGACCACGACCCTGCTGCACATGGACGACCTGCGCAAGCAGTGGGGCATACCCACGGAGGTGTTCGTCCACCAGCACATGCCCTCCCAGGGCGCCACCTTCGACCAGCACAAGCCCCGCTACGTGGACCTCACCTCGCCGGTCTCCCTGCTGGCGCTGCGCGGCTGGATCGACCCCGGCGCCGCCCACATCAGCTTCGTCGAGGCCCTGCCGGCCCGCGGCGAGGCCCTGGGGCTCACCCAGGACGGTGAGCCGACGGTGGCCGAGTACCTGGTGGGACTCCAGTGGCCCAAGAACCTGGGAGGCATGGCATGAGCACGCACGACGACGTCCAGTCCAGCCGGCGCGAGCAGCGCAACCAGCCCAGCCGGCTCATCCGCTCCCGCAGGCTGCGCTGGCTCGGGGGGCGCTCGCGGGCCAGTGAGCAGGCGGAGCGCTCCGAGCAGGCCGGGCAGGTGGGCCAGGTAGGCCAGGTGGGCCAGGTGGGGCAGGCGAGCCAGGTTGGCCAGCCCAGTCAGTCCGGTCAGACCGGATTGGTCGGTCAGGCCGGATCGGTCGGCCTGGGGGCCGCGAAGCCGCAGGCGGGCGGCTCGATCCCGGGGATCCAGCCCCTGGAGATGGCGGCCGCCGACTTCGGCAACCTGCGCGCCCAGCACAGCGCGACGCGCCAGCGGGGCGCGGCGATGGCCGGTCAGCGTGAGGGTGTCGGCTGGCTGTATGCGCGGATCTACTGCGCCGGCGGGGACGACACCGACGCCCTGCTGCCCGAGGTCGCCCAGTGGCTGGATCGGGCCCGCGGCCAGTGGGACATCCGCTCGGCGCACTTCCTGCGCTTCGTGGACCTGCGGGGCCACCACATCCGGCTGCGGCTCAAGGCCGTCGAGGGCGTCCTGGATGAGGCCTACGCGAGTATGCGCGAGCTGGGGGCCGTGGCCCAGCGCACCGAGGCGCGCACGGTCGAGCGCCTCGTCTCCGACCCGATGACCGGGGGAATCGGCGCGAGCCGGCCCGGCATCACCTTCGGCGTCTACGGCCCCGAGTACGACAAGTACGGGGGCGTGGCCGGCGTGGAGGAGGCTGAGCGGCACTTCTACGTCTCCAGCCGCTGGTGCCTGGACCACCAGGTCTGGCAGATCCCGAGGCCGGTACCGCGGGCGGCCCTGGCGGCGCGGTTCCTGGCGCTGGCGGCCCGTAGCGCGCCGCTGCCTGATGCCGAGCTGCTCTCCGCCCACTTGCGGATGTGGGGCTCGCGGCTGCCCGCGCACCTGCGTGACGGCAGCGCCCTGGGGCCGATCGTTCAGCAGCTGCTGGAGGTCATCGAGTTCCAGTTCGATGAGATCCCGTCCTGGAGTCAGGCGGCGGCCGCCGTCGGTGAGCTGGCAGACGACGCCGGACGCGCCATCGGCGTCATGGGGGCGGGCACCGGCGGGCGCCGGGCCCTGGACCTGCTGCATATCGACGTCAACCGGCTCGGCCTCAACCCGGCCGAGGAGTGCATCGCCGGGCTGTGCGCCCGCCAGCTCCTGACCGGGGGCGCCGTGCCCCCGGCCCAGCCCTCAGCCGCCGTCGGGTAGCCGGGCGCCGCCTGGCCCCGGAACCTGGAACGCGCCGAAGTGTCCATGAAGGGGCCGAGAGTGTCCACGGTGCTGACATTAACCCCGTACCGGCGCCGATCGCCGAGAAGAAACCGCGGGATTCCAACGATCTGTGTCAGGATCTTCAGCGGCTGGCGCGCTAATGTCAGCGCTGTGGACACGTGGCTGTTGCCGGACCTGCCCGCGCGCCCTCAGTCGTCCAGGTGGGAGACGAGCTCGGCGGCCAGGCCCGTGTAGGTGGCGGGGGCCAGGGCGAGCAGCCGCGCCTCGACGTCGTCGGGCATGCCGAGCCCGGAGATGAACTCGCGCATGCCCTCGGGTGTGACCTTCTTGCCGCGGGTGAGCTCCTTGAGGCGCTCGTAGGGGTCGGCCATGCCGGTCGCCCCGGCGACGGCGGCCGCCCGCATCGCCTGCTGGACCGGCTCGCCGAGCACCTCCCAGGTTGCCTCCAGGTCCTCCTCCAGGCGGGCGCGGTCGACGTCGAGCCCGGCCAGGCCCCGGCGGATGTTGTCCACGGCCAGCAGCGAGTGCCCCAGGGCCACGCCCACGTTGCGCTGCGTGGTGGAGTCGGTGAGGTCGCGCTGGAGACGGGAGGTGACGAGCGTGGCGGCCAGCGTGTCCAGCAGCGAGCAGGAGATCTCCAGGTTGGCCTCGCCGTTCTCGAAGCGGATCGGGTTGACCTTGTGCGGCATGGTCGATGAGCCGGTGGAGCCCTGCGCGCTCAGGCGCTGGTGGAAGTAGCCCAGGGAGATGTAGGTCCACACGTCCGTGGCCAGGTTGTGGGCGATCCGGTTGAAGCGGGCGACGTCGGAGTAGAGCTCGGCCTGCCAGTCGTGGGACTCGATCTGCGTGGTCAACGGGTTCCAGGTCAGGCCCAGGTGCTCCACGAAGCCGCGCCCCACGGCCTGCCAGTCGGCGCCGGGCACGGAGACGACGTGCGCGCCGAAGGTGCCGGTGGCGCCGTTGATCTTGCCCAGGTACTCGGTGGCCTCGACGCGGCGCACCTGGCGGCGCAGCCGGTGGGCCAGGACCGCCATCTCCTTGCCGAGCGTCGTGGGGGTGGCCGGCTGGCCGTGCGTGCGCGCCAGCATGGCGGCGTCGGCGTGCTCGTGGGCCATGGCGGCCAGGTCCTCGACCAGCCCGCGGGCGGCCGGCAGCCACACCTGCTCGACGGCGCCCCGGATCGTCAGGGCGTAGGAGAGGTTGTTGATGTCTTCGCTGGTGCAGAAGATGTGGACGATCTCGCCGACCGTGGGCAGCACGGTGGGGCCGCCGTCGGCGCCGACGACGCCGGGGGCCTGGGCGGCCGCGGCCAGGCGCCGCTTGAGGAGGTACTCGACGGCCTTGACGTCGTGGCGGGTCTCGGCCTCGATGGCGCCGAGCTCGGCGATCTCCTCGGCCCCGAAGTCCTCGACGACGCCGCGCAGGTAGCTCTTCTCCGTCTCGCTCAGGCGGGGGGCGCCGGGCAGGACGCCGCCGTCGGTGAGGTGGATGAGCCACTCGACCTCGACCTGCAGGCGGGCCCGGTTGAGCGCGGCCTCGGAGAGGTGGTTGACCAGCGGGGCGGCGACGGCGCGATAGCGGCCGTCCAGGGGACCCAGGGCGATGGCGGGGGAGACTGCGGAGAGATCGACCATGCCGCTCATTGTGGCAGGTTGGCACCGATCTCTGCGAGCGGGGCCTCCTGGGTCGAGACGAGGACGGGCTGGGCCTCGGGGCGGCGTCGGCGGTAGGCGGTCACGACGACGAACAGCAGGATGCCGGCCGACGGCAGGTTGATGGCGGCGGCGGGCTCATGGCTGTAGAGGCCGTGGCCGAGCAGCGCGGCCGCCAGCCCCAGGCCGATGACGGCCAGCGCGAGGATCGAGGGGCCCGGGATCCGCTGGGACGGCTCGGCGCGCTGAACGTGCTGGGCCTGGAAGAGGATGAGACTGACCGTCAGCAGGCTCAGAGGCGTCAGGAGGGAGGTTTCCCAGCCGAACAGGCCGCCGCCGACCGTCAGGGCTAGGACGGTCGTGGCAAGTGTGAAGACGACTGGAGGGAGGAGTCGCATGGTAGATGACCTTCTAGGGCGGGCATGGTGGGGAATGGTATGACCGGGCAAAATCCTGCCGGATCCTTGTGGCATTTTCAACAAGTGGTCCGTCGTCGTTGGCGGGGAGCACTCCCCGGTCGCCGCCAGCCTATACGGCATGCCGACCCCGGACCCGGGAAGTAGGTTCCGGTCAGGGAGAATGTGATGCCTCTGTGATGCCTTGGGTGCTGTGTCTCCCAGAGATCATGAGCCCGTGGAGGGAGCGCGGATGGCTCCTAGACCGACGACGACGCCGTCGGCTTCTACCGGGCGCTCGACTTCGACATCGACCCTGCGCCGTCGGACCCGCGTTGGCCGGGGTGCCGCCGCTACCGATGCGTGCGGCGGTCCTGATTCCGAACGGCGCATGTCGAGGACTGCGTTTCGCGCCGAGGACGTCCTTCTCCTCCAAACGACGCGGCTCCGCCCCCAGTCATCTGGGGGACAGCGCAGTCCTCGGCGCGAAAGTACGTCCTCGATCGACGTCGTCGGGAGCTCTGGCGACTGGCGCCGGCGGGTGACGGGCCCTATCGGGCCGAGGACTTGTTCGCGGTGACCTCGCGGGTCCGCCGGTCCCTCAGGCTGCGCACCAGGACGTAGCCCAGCAGGCCCAGCGCGGGCAGGGCGAGGAGCGCGACGACGTCGGACTGGTAGAGGCCACGCGCGAGAACGAGCCCGGAGAGGATGACTCCGACGGCCCCCAGCAACCGGATTCCCGACGGCGACAGATTGCGTTCGCCCGGGCCCGAGTTCTGGGCCTGCAGCAGAACCAGGCCGAGCAGGAGCATGCACAGCGATGAGGTGAGGCTGTTGAGCTGCCACCCGAGCAGCAGGCTCCCGATCGAGGTGACCAGGACGGTCAGGGCAAGGACAAGAATGGCGGGCTTGATGAGTCGCATGTCGAGCACCTCGGCGAACGGGTTGCGGTAGCAAGCGTCCCCAGTCTAAGCCGGTGCCCTGGTCGGAGGCCGGCCGATGGTGAGGGTGAGTCGACGCCGGCCGGGCTCAGGGCTCGGGCCTCGGGGCAGGGCTCGGGCCTCAGCCCTCGGGGGTGGTGCCCATGGCGCGGCCGCGGATCCAGTAGGCCTGGTGCTGGATGCTGCGCCGGCTGATACCGGAGGCGATGAGGTGGCGCCGCACCGCCTTGGTGGCGCTGCTCTCCAAGGCGATGAAGACCCAGTCCAGAGCCAGGTCCCCGGTGTCCGCCCATAGGGTGCGGTCGACGGCGGCCAGCAGCTTCTCCTCGGAAACCTCGGGATTCACCCGGATGAGCCGATGGTCGCGCGCGGCCAGGGGCAGGAAGCCGGTCTCGGGCGCCAGCATGACGACGGTGGCCAGGCTGCTCGGCGGGGCTGCGGCGACGGCGTCGGCGAGTGCTGGCGCGGAGGCCTGGTCACCCACCAGCAGCATCTTGTCGCCGGGGGAGGGAAAGCGGTAGCTGGTGCCGCCCATGACCTGGACGGACACGGTGGCTCCCGGCTTGACCCGCTTCGACCAGCGCGACGCCGGACCGCTGGGCTCATGGTGCAGGACCAGGATGATGGCGGTGGCCTGCTCGCGGTTGACGCGGGTGATGGTGTAGGCGCGCTGGTGCTGGCGGCCGCCCTGCGGGATCCACATGCGCACCCAGGCGGTGGGCGGCAGCATGGCGGCACCGGTGCCCAGCAGGCTCGGACAGTGAACAGTCAGTTCCGTGTAGGGCGCCAGCTCGCGCACTGCGGTGATCGTGAGCTTGTGCTCAGGCGCCCGCAGCGCCTTGAGCACTGTGCCTTGGAATCCCCTCCCACCACGTGCCATCTGCGTGTCCGCCTCCCGGTCGTCTGATCTCGTGCTTAGGCGAACCATAACCGGAATGGTTGAAGGCTTGCTTAGGACCTGCTGCTGAGAACACAGGAGAAAATGGCGAAAGAAATCTGGTAGTGGGCGGGTGCTGGACCGGGTAGTGCCCGGCGGGCCCGGGCGGCCGCGGTGGCCCGGGCGGTCGGGAGCGGGCCGTCGTCGAGCGGCCTGCGCCGGCCAGGGCCTGCCTCGCCGCCTCAGGCCATCGGGTCCCAGCTGGGCAGCATGACGGGCTCGGTCTCCAGG
>ERZ772999.1124-NODE-1124-length-15969-cov-23.803632_pt1 | contig 15969 bp, 14 predicted proteins | sample MGYA00511467_ERZ772999 | MGnify/ENA primary metagenome ERZ772999 (study PRJEB29015, sample SAMEA2738064) | human oral metagenome | biome: human oral; feature: human-associated habitat; material: saliva | place: China | collected 2218 ... | reverse complement strand
TGGTTTTATCATACCAACACATTTTTTGATTATCAAAGAATTATATGTTCATTTAATCATTTTTACGATTTATTTGTTAGATTTAATCATTTTTATATATTTGTATAGTACATTTTGACATGATTTTGATAAATTCAAAAAGTTTTTATGATTGTTCATTCATTAAATGATATAATCATTTCAAAGATGGAGAACAAAATATGAAAGTAGACTATCAGATTGTTCAAAAACGTCGTGATGACATTATGATGATTATCCAAAAATTAGGAGATGTTACTGTCAAGCAGTTAATGAATGATTTCAATGTTTCTGAGATTACTATTCGTCGTGACCTACAATATTGGGAAGATCGTGGGGCGATTATCCGTTATCACGGTGGTGCAAAAATCGTTCAACATATGGTTGACCATGATAATAGTGACTTCACAAACGAGCGTTATAAACATGCCATCGCCAAAATGGCAGCAAGTTATATCGAAGATGGCGATACCGTATTCATTAATACAAGTTCTACAGCTCTGCTCATCCCACAGTATATTTTAAATAAGCGTTGTACCATAATTACTAATAACGCAAAAATGGTCTTAGTCAAACATAGTCCTTTAATTAGTATCGTATTGACTGGTGGAGAACTACGTTATCCAAAGGAAGCTATGGTTGGTGATTTTGCGTTAAATAACTTATCTAAAATTCGTGCAAATAAATGCTTTTTAGGATGTAGTGGTATTAGTAATACTAGTGGTGTTACTACTGCAATCTTCTCAGAAACAGCAATTAACGAAACTATGGTCAGAAATACTTTAGGTAATATATTTATTATCTGCGATTATACTAAGGTTGGACAAACACACAATTACATTTCAGCTAATGTGAGTAAAATTCATTTTCTTATCACGGATATTAATGCACCTGAAGATGAACTTTTAAAGATTCAAGATTCTAACCCAAGCATCATTATACATACCGTTGAACCACTTAGTTCAACAGCAATTAATCATCAATAACTTACAATAGAACTATTAAGTAAAAAGCAGATTTTCATAAACCTGCTTTTTACGTTTTATCTTAGATATTTTATGCAATTACAGCCTCAATATTCATCATATTGCAGAATTTAATTAAATCTTCCTTCACATCTCCATAAACCCATGCATAATGCTGTCCAAAATATTCTTGCTTTGCATGGAAGTCCCTTGCATTAGCAACTGTAAAATCTACAGCTAAGCGACATTCTTTGCGCAAGAAGTCATCACAGCCATTTATTGTTCCTGTTGCAATCATCATTTTATCCATTCTTGGACTCATATTTATCATTGTAATCTTTTCACCGGAATCTTGTGCGAAATCATATCTCATTGTTGCACCCCATTTGCCCTGAGTAAAGGAGACATATTCAATTGGTAAATCAGGTTTATCAAACCCTTTCATTCTTCTGCAAGGAACATCATGTAATATTCTCATCTGATTCTTATCAATGTCCTTTAGCATAACCATGCAGTTACCCATATGTGGGGCTGCAAAGAATAAATTCATTAGAATTGATAGAGAAACAACAGAACCAACATCAGCTGCACAAGCTGCTGGTATTCCTTCATCTTTAAGCAAAGAATTTGTTAAGCAGAAGGTAAGATGTCTAGCATTTAACTGACGTGTAGCGCACATTTCAAAACACGGAATAGTAAATGCATTACATTCAGAAGCATTTAACTTATTCTTTACAGCAATATAGAAACGAACATCATTCACAACATTTTCTGCAGGCATATGCATTCCATGGGCCTCTGCAACCAATGCATCTGCAATTTCCTGTGCTCGTTTATTATCTTCTTCAGACATTTCATCTAAATCCTTAAAGAATTCAACTCCGCTGCAATTTAATATTTCCATTCCAAATTTATCTGTAATATCTTGCAAGTTTATAAACGAACTTACACATCCATAAGATAATACATTAGTTCTTACCGCAAACATTAACTTTGTTTTTGAAATTGCCTTAATTGCACGCTTCAATCGGAAATACTTATTTAGATCATCATAATTTAGCGCATTACAAATATCATGTATACCTAATGCATGTAGATTTGCTGAAGCATCGATTCCACCTAGTCTAGATTGTATACTATTGGATAATGGGCAAAAAGCAATTGCACGATGTGATCTCTTTGCAATTATAGTCGATACATAAGATACTAATCTTGTACCTGAAATCAAATAAACATCTACTATGTTATTTTTTTCTAATACATCATTAATTTCTTCTTCTTTCACATAAAAATCTTCATGCCATTCTAAAAATTTTGGTGGTAATAAATTAACTAAATTATGATTCACATATTTTTCTAAGTCATCAATAAATAAATCATTTGCCTCCATTGCGCGTTCTCTATCATATTCATAACTCAGTTCTTTTCCACACCCGTATCGACATGGCCCCATAAATTCATGAATATGCATTAAACTAACAAAAACAGGTTGCACATTTAGTTTTAACTTTAAAGCACTTGTATTATCTAAGTGTTCCATACACTTTTCCTCCTCTTAATGTAATACCGACTTTCGTTATTCACAATTTTCATCTGGAAAATTATCTTTCATAAGTTGCACCAGAAACTTATCAATTGTTTCATTATCAAATATATTTTTCACAACAATTTTTTCATAATTTCCTGGAGGCAACGTTGATACCCATTCAGGTGTAGAAATTACTATATCCGTTGTAGGTAAGAATGAAAGAGCTTCTCCAAATGAGCATGATTCTAAATTTGCATCGATATTATGATTGTCACATATTTTTTTTACATTTATTTTTGTAATAGTACTTGTACCCATACCATTACCACACACACATAGAACATTAATCATATAGTCTTCCCCTCCAATTACTAAGCTGCAGGTGTAATACCTAATAATGAGCCAACAAACTTCAAGAGTGCTGTTATTCCTAGCCAAATTGTTGAATAATCAGAACTTCCTTGCCACCACAGTAGATTAACTAAATGTATTACAAGAGCTGATCCAAGTATCTGAATCAAACCGTTAATCGTTACAATTAGTGCAGAAGCCTTCCAACCACCATAATGATTTGCATAAATTGAAATTGTCGCATTATCAAAGAACAATGGAATAAATCCAGGAATCAAGAATATTGGCGATTTAAACACTACTAATAGTAATAAACCAATTAACTGTCCAATTGTTCCAAACATTAAACCTAAAACGACAGACTTAGGTGCAAAAGAAAATAATGCAGCACAGTCTACTCCAGCAACAGCGCCAGGTAGAATCTTCTCTGAAATACCCTTAAATGACATCATAATTTCACCAACAAACATTCTTACACCGGCAAGTAATACAAATATATTTGCAGTAAGTGTCAGCGATGTCCAGAGCAAGAATATTACATTATTTGAAAGACCAGCTTGTTTTAATCCATCAGCACCTCTTAGCCAGTCAATACCATCTTTACCAATGATAAAGAAAATAATTATTAAGGAAATGAACATCATTATGAATGTAGCAATAATATTATCCTGTAGCGCACTCAGTGATGCTGGCAATTTCTTTTTCTCAATATTATCTTTTTTAGGATCACCAATAAATGGGGCTAATTTGTATGCTAAGAAATTAGAGAACATCTGCTGATGAGCAATTGTAAAATCAGCACCTGTAATTTCTTGGGTAGGTTTAATTAGTAACGTTGAGAAAATACCCCAGTATAATGCTGTAATTACAGAAGCTATTGCAATTGTAGCAATCGCACCAGTATTTAAAAATTTCCAAACTAAGAATGTTGTAATTCCAGCTTGTACAATCATTGCATTTCCTGTCAAATAAAGAGCACGAATACGGGTATATTTTCTAAGTGCTACCATGACTACATTTATCAAGAATGCAAATAAGAGTACATAGATACCCCAAGAAGCTCCAGTACCATCACCCAGCATTTTATCCATAACTTCATAGGCTGCTGTCATTGTTGGATAAGTGTTTAGTCCAGCTCCTTTGAGTCCTGTAATTGTTGTTACAGCTGTAATAACCTTATTAAAATTACCAATCAATGCTCCCGATCCCATTCCCATTACAAGAACACCAATCGAAGCTTTAATTGCACCTATTATTGCTTTTTGGATTTTTTGCCCCATTGCCAAATAGCCAATCAAAACAACGATAGGAATTAATAAAAACGGCTGTCCAAGAATCTGTCGCAAAAATAAATTGAGAATTTTATCCATATTATATCCTCCTTTTCAAATTATATGGTTCTCTCTTTAATGGGCTAATTATACTCAGTAATTCTTGAAATCAATTTTCATGTATGCATATCTTTAAAGTATTTTTTCACTCAAAAATTTTGCTACACCATCAGAATCATTCGTATCTGTCATGTAGTTAGAATGTATAATTAATGAGTCTGATGCATTAGACATTGCAACTTTATACTTCGCACGTTTGAATAGAGAAATATCATTATCGAAATCTCCAAATGCAATTGTATTTTCGCAATTTATAAAAAGGTATTTCTGCAAATATCTTAATGCATTCTCTTTTGAAACTACTCTGTGGCAAATAGACCAATATCTTTCGCCAGTTTGCTCGAAACTTACGCAATCATTTTTTAGATTAACAGAAATATCGTTTATATCATTTTTTTGTTCTAAATATATAACTATCTTCAGTAGCTTAGCAGGATAATCAATATCATCAAAACTATTAATTTTTTTTGTAACTAGCAGATTATCTAGTTGCTGCTCTTCTTCAATTTTTCTTACTTTTATTATCTTTTTTTTGATCTCTTCATTTAACAAGAAACAATACATCGCAGATGAAGAATATGCTACGAATCTATGCTTGTTATTTATTAAATATCTAATTACATTTTCTGCATCCTCTAGATTAATATTTTTCTCATAAATTGGCATATTTTTCATACAGTCATATACATATGCACCATTATCAGATATCAGATATAAATCTCTATCCCCAATCGCCTTTATAATTTGTTTAGACATATGTATATTTCTGCTTGTAGCAATACATATGGAAATATCATTTTCTTTTAATCTATTTATAGTATCTATTGAATTCTTAGTAAGTTCCTTACTATTTGTTAACAAGGTTCCATCTAAATCTGAAACAAAAAGTTCTATATCATTAATTCTTTGAATATCACTTATTATTCTTTCAACTTGTTCGTTCAATTCTCGCATTAAATTTATATATATTTCTTTACCTTTTGAGGTAGACGAAAGAATTGTATTACCAAATGAACCATTTGGATTAAAAATATCCCATTTAATTGGTTTTAAATCAGAAATATTATCTTTTAACTGAGAATCACCCAATTTATTAATTCGGACAGTATCAGGAAATAAATACATCATTAAAGATACCTCAATTTCCCCTGCATGCCATATATTATGTTTAAATGAAATGTCCTGAATGTCTTTACATATTTTTCTCATATTACTAGAACATAAGTAATAAATATTATTATATTGTTCATAAAATAATCTAGCACACTGTTTGATAACATCTTGATTACCATTATGAAAAGAGTAAAATATTATTTTTTTTGCACCAGTTTTTTCTAATGAAGTAATTATTTCATAAATATAATTTTGCAAACAAGACTGTGTGATGGAAATCGTCCCTGGAAAATTTGATGAACTCCAAGTTTGTCCAAAAGGGACTAGTGGTAGATATGCTAAATTATACTTGCTACACAAATCCCGAATAATATGCATGCATATTAAATTATCTGTATTTAACGGTAGCACATACCCATGTTGCTCTACACTCCCAAGAGGTATAAATATAGCATTGCTAGAAAGAATTTTTTTCTTAGCTTCTATATATGTCATTTGAGACAAATCATACATAATAATTACCTCCTCAAAATAATTTATTACTATGAATAGACTCATATTCAATTAGATAACATATTAATTGTTTAGAAATACGAACCAGTTGAAGATTCAACTGAAATATCAGAGATTGCATCAACAAGTTTATCTATTTCATCCTTTGTATTATAAAAATATAGCGATATTCTAACAGTTGATGTTTTCTTTATGACTTCACCTAAAGTCTTTGCGCAATGATCACCACTTCTAACCGCTATCCCACGACTAGATAAAAAACTAGCTGCATCTAATGCAATAACCCCATATGTACTGAATAAAATTGGTCCAGTATCTGATTTTTTATTTATTACTTTAATATTTGTTAACTTTAATAATTTTTCTAATAAATATTTTCTTAGTTCTTGTTCATAACGATTTATATTATCAATACCTATTTTCATCAGATAATCTGATGCAGCCCCTAATCCTATTACTCCTTCAATATTTGGTGTTCCAGCTTCAAACCTATATGGAATATTTTTAAGAACTAATTTCCCATCTGATTGAAATCTATAGGACATGTCACCACCCATTAATAGTGGATCCATTTTTTCAAGTAGTTTATATTTTGCAAATAGTACACCAACCCCATCTGGTCCACACATTTTATGTCCACTAAATACCATAAAGTCACAATCTAAGTTAACTACATCTACCGGCATATGTGGAACAGACTGAGCACCATCTACAACAACCAGCATATTATGCTCATGTGCAACATTGCAGATTTCTTTAATAGGTCTTGTCCCACCCAGTGTATTTGTTACTTGTGCAATTACAATTGCCTTGGTTCTTTCGTTAATAGATTTTTTTAATTTATCTATTGAAATATTTCCATCATCTTCGACATCAATGTACTCAATTTTGATATTATACTTTTTTTCAAGTCGAAAAAACGGAAGAATACTTGAAGCATGTTCTACTTTTGTTGTTAAAATGATATCTCCAGACTTTAGTAAATTCTCTCCAAAACTATATGCAACTTGGTTTAATGCATGCGTTGTATTAAATGTAAAAATTATTTCTTCATTTTTACAGTTTATTAATGTAGCTATTGATTTTCTGCTATTATCAAAAAGTTCGTTATTTTCACGTGCAATTAAATATTCCCCTCTATGTATATTCGATGTACTATTTTCATAGAATTTATTTATTCTCTCAATTACACACTTTGGCTTAAAAGTTGTAGCTGCATTATCAAAATATATATAATTAGGATTCTTGGAAAAAATAGGAAAATCTGTACGTATTATATTTACATCCATATTTATCACCTAAAATTGTAAAATTGATATCTTTATGCTTATACAATAGATGTTTTTTTTCCTATGTTCAATTGTATTATATGATTGAAATAATTATTTTATGATGATTTCTTATTGGTCATATTGTTTTAAATAATATTTTTGGCATTAAAATTTAACAAATTTATATGCACATATTTATAAGCTGGCATATTTTATGTACAACCCCTCCTATATAGTACTAATAGATAAACAAGGAGGGATTTATCCATGAAAGAAGTTTATATAACAGTTACAGGAACACTCTACCGCTATGGTACAGAAATGGTTGAAAAAGGAGATATCCTTTATCTCAAGAAAGATACAAATAACGAATATGACACTGAATCTATTCAGGTAAATCATATCCCTTTTGGTAAAATCGGATATGTCGCAAACAGCGTTCAAACTGTGATTGGAGAATGCATGAGTGCTGGTAGACTCTATGACAAAATTGGACAAACTACAGAAGCAGTCGTTACCTTCAAATCCGAGGATTATATCATTTGTAAAGTTGTTTTAGATCCTTCTTTTTCTGAAGTCCAAGCTTACCAGCAGAATGTATGTAACGAAAAATAGCCTTGCGGCTATTTTTTTATTGTCTTTGATAATATGAGACCAATGAGTAATCCAATCACAGAGAAGATTACCCATGCAAATCCAATTTCATACATTGGTGATTTCTGATATAGATTTACTAATCCATCCGTAAATGCACTATGCATGAATGTATAGGATGGCTTAGAAAAGGTATCGATAAACGCAGCGATAATTGTTGCGATAATCGTAGATTGATAGATAATCTTATTCTCTCCTACAAAGCTTCCAACCAACAACAAGAAGATAAATACAATCGTAATTGGATATAGAAATAGTAATGCAGGTAATGAGTACTTAAGAATACGATCTAATCCAAAGTTTGATAATAGGAATGAAATGAGTGTAAAGCCAATCGCATAAACACGATAGGATAGTGACTTCGGAAATACCTCAACAAATGTTTCTGCACAAGAAGTCACAAGACCTATCGCTGTCTTTAAACATGCGAAAATCATAATTCCTGCAAGCAATACATTTCCTATTGAGCCATAATAATGTTTTGCAAGGATTGCTAAGGCAACACCACCATTTTCGCTCGTACCTTGCAGTAGTACAGATTGTGCACCTAAGATTGTTAATCCAAAATAGATGATTGCCATTAATAAGACTGCTATAATTCCACTCTTGAGCGTAATCTTCGCAATTTCTTTTGCGTCCTTGATTTTAAATTCCTTGATTGCGTTAATGAGTACGATTGCAAATGCTAGAGAGGCTAAGGCATCCATCGTGTTGTAACCTTCTAAAAGACCTGTAAAGAATGGTTGTGAGACATAACTATTTACTGGTTGTACAGATGTAAAAGCTCCAATCGGTTTGATAAATGCTAATACCAATAAGCAGAATAATAATACTAAGAAGATTGAGTTAATATATTTCCCGATCCAAGTCATAATCTTCGATGGACGCAAAGAGAATAATAGCACTAGCGCAAAGAAAATCAGCGTATAGATAAATAATCCAAGTTGTGTTTGATCAGATGAAATAAATGGTGTAATTCCTGTTGTAAAACTAACTGTCGCTGTTCTTGGAATTGCAAATAATGGACCAATACTCAAATATAGGATAACTGTAAAGAAGTAACTAAACCATTTAGCTACCTTCTTTGAGGCATCAAAGAGTCCTTTACTCTTTGAAATGCCTATTGCGGCGATTCCTAAAAGTGGTAATCCTACACCTGTCATACAGAAACCAATGATTGCAGGAATGCTATTGGCACCAGATAGTTGTCCCATATATACTGGGAAAATTAAGTTACCTGCTCCAAAGAACATTCCAAATAACATTGATCCAAGTAATAGATATTCTTTTATTGTTAATTTTTTCATAGAACTCCTTAAATAATACGTGTTGTCCATTCAGTACAATCCACAACACGAGTTGCTAAACCTTCATAGAAATCTGGCTCATGGCAGACCATTAGCAAAGTTCCTTGATAATCTAATAATGCTTGTTTTAATGAATCTTTCGCATCCGCGTCTAAATGGTTCGTAGGTTCGTCTAATACGAGAATATTCGCATCACGGTTCATTAACTTACAAAGTCTGACCTTCGCCTGTTCACCACCAGAAAGTACTTGAATACGACTTTCAATATGTTTTGTTGTTAGACCACACTTAGCAAGTGCTGCTCGACATTCATATTGTGTCCAAGATGGGAATGTATCCCAAATTTCCTGCAAGCATGTTTTAGCATTATCACCAAACACTTCTTGTTCAAAGTATCCAATTTCTAAATATTGGTCTTTTTCAATTTCACCGGATAACGGTGGAATAATACCAAGTAGACTCTTTAAAAGTGTTGTCTTACCAATCCCATTGGCACCACTGAGAATCACCTTCTCTTTTCTTTCCACAAGGAAATCAAGCGGCTTGGAAAGTGGTGTATCATAACCAATTACGAGTTGTTTTGTCTCAAAGATGACGCGACCTGGTGTACGAGCAGTACGGAATGAGAATTCTGGCTTTGGCTTTTCGATAGTCTTTTCAATCATCTCCATCTTATCCAGTTTCTTCTGTCGTGACATCGCCATATTACGTGTAGAGACTCGTGCTTTATTTCTAGCCACAAAGTCCTTTAACTCCGCAATTTCTTTTTGTTGACGATTGTAAGCAGCTTCCTTTTGCGCTTTACGGACCTCGTATACTTCCATAAACTTATCATAGTCACCTACATATCTTGTAAGTGCACTATTATCCATGTGATAGATAATATTGACAACACTATTCAAGAATGGTATATCATGTGAAATTAAAATAAACGCATTCTCATAATCTTGTAAGTACTTCTGTAGCCATGTGATATGTTCTACATCGAGATAGTTTGTAGGTTCATCTAAGAGTAAGATATCTGGCTTTTGGAGTAAGAGTTTGGCTAGTAAGACCTTTGTACGTTGTCCACCAGATAAATCCACAACATCTCTATCCAAACCTAAATCGTATAGGCCCAATGCACGTGATACTTCATCAATCTTCGCATCAATCATATAGAAATCATGCGCGTTGAGTACATCCGCTAATGAACCCGCTTCACTCATCATCTCATCCATCTGTGCTTCACTGATGGACTCATCTGCCATATCCATATAAAGTTGGTTCATGCGACTTTCCATTTCAAAAAGTTCATCGAAGGCTGTCTGTAAGACCATACGTATTGTGCTACCTTTTGTTAAGATGGCTGTCTGATCCATATAGCCAGTGATGACATGTTTCGCCCATTCCACTTTGCCTTCTTCCGGAATGAGTTGACCAGTCACAATTTTCATAAACGTTGACTTACCTTCACCATTTGCGCCAATTAAACCAATATGTTCACCTTTCAAAAGACGAAAAGACACATCATCAAAGATGACACGATCTCCAAAGCTATGTGATAAATGTTCAACGTTCAATATACTCATGACTACCTCTTTACTTTAAAATGTTAAAACTTTTCCCCAGTGATGTTTTAATGCTAGTCTCATTGAGATATACGCAATAATAATCCCTGCAGGAATATCGATGAAATAATGTTGTTTACATAATACCGTACTTGCGAAAATTAATACGCAGAATACTGCGGAGAAGATACGATAGGACTTTGCGTACTCAGGGCGTTTTGCGACTCCCATATAACAACAAGTACTAATCAAACAATGGTAACTTGGTGCTAGGTTTGTACCATAGCGGCCACCATCCATATTGTAAATCCACTGCAGTGCTTGATTTAGCACACCAGGATTATCGTTAAGAAGGTTCTCTGCAACACGGTCCATACGTGTAGGATAGACTGTAAATACAATCGCGCCAATTAAATAGGCCACAAACATTCCAATCAAGAAATCTTTGAAATGGTCCTTTGTTCCATCTTTCGCTACAGCCATTGGACCATAAATCCAGAATAGATAAGACAGGATATATACCGTAATAAATGGCAGATACAGTGGAATCAAATTATCCAACCATGCAATCTTAGTTGTATGCCAGCCTATCCCTAAGGCAAGACTAATATCATTTGCCCAAAGATACATATATCTCTGCAAAATAAACATGCCAATTCCAGCAATATATCCATACACCGGGATCTTGAAAAACCTCTTATTTAAACAGTCTTTTAACCATTTCATAATCGTCCTCTTTCACATCGCTTATTATATCGTAGACAATGTAAATCTCCTATCGTTATCATCAAAAAAGGAGGTAAATTACCTCCCTATGCCTGTGTAAGGATGTATCGATATAATAATTCAACTGTATCAACAACATCTCGTACATCGACGACTTCATAACTATGTACATAACGCATTGGAATCTGAACACCACCTGCGATAATACCACCGTTTAATGTCTGCATAAAGCTCGCATCGGTCGCACCAGCCGCATACGCTTCAATTCCGTATGGAATCTGATTATCTTTCGCAACTTTCTTTAAGTCACGCACAAGCTGTGGATGGGCAATCAAACCACCGATACAAGTAGAAAGCTTATCCATCACCTTGATAGATGTTCCCTTACCTAATACGTTAATGTATTCAGATTCTGGAACACCTGGAATATCAGTCGCAAGACTCATATCTAAAGCAATTGCTATATCAGGCTTGATATTTGTTGCGGCTACGATAGCACCACGAGCACCTACTTCTTCTTGGGTTGTAAATACTGCATAGAAATCAGGAATGTCTTCTCTACCTTGTAGTAAGCGTACAACTTCTTCCAAGATAAACACGAGTGCACGATCATCAAGTGCCTTACCACCCAACTTATATTTACCTAGTTCAATCACTGGATAATCAATTGAAATCGCATTACCCTCTTCAATACCAAGTTCTAATACCTCTTGGCGAGATTCACAACCAACTTCAATAAAGAATTCATGTACGGAAGAAGGCATTGTTGTACAACGGTCTGGTCTTCCAGGATGAAGTGAATTAATAATACCATTGATATGCTTACCCTCATCTGTCTTGATGATGACACGCTTGCCAAAGAACTGTTGAGGCGCGAAACCTCCAAGTGTATCTACCCAAATAAATCCTTTACTGTCGATATGACGAATAATCAAACCAATTTCATCCATATGTGCCGCAATCAAAATCTTCTTATCGCCAGTTCCTTTACGATGATAAATTAAATTACCAAGTACATCTGTAGAATATTTGAAGTCTGAATCAGCTAAGTTTTGCTTGATAAGTTCTGCAACTTCCTCTTCAAAACCGCTAGGTCCAAATACGGATGATAATCCTTTGATACGCTCGCGGAAATTCTTTTCAATTTGTTCACGATTAAATTCCATAAGTTTACTCACTTTCATTTTCTGCATTTAGTATGCATGCATATTGATGACCATTTCTTAGGTCTTTAACTTCTGGTTGTTTGAGTGCACATTCCTCTTTCGCAAAAGGACATCTGGTGTTGAATACACAACCTTTTGGTGGATTAGATGGTGATGGAAGATCACCTTCAATCAGTGTATTTTCACTCATCTCTACACCAATTGTAGGAATCGCATTCAATAATGTTCGTGTATAAGGATGTGATGGATGATTAAAAATATCTTCACTAGTACCCTCTTCGACAACATGTCCCAAATACATTACCAGAATACGATCTGCGATATGTTTTACAACACCTAAATCATGTGAAATAAAGATATAAGAAATGTTCAATTCTTCTTGTAGTTGTTTTAATAGATTAATAATTTTTGCTTGGATAGAAACATCCAACGCAGATACTGGTTCATCACAGATAACGATATCTGGCTTCAAGATAATTGCACGCGCAATTCCAATCCGTTGTCTTTGACCACCAGAGAATTCATGTGGATAACGATTAATCCACGTTGGATCTAGTCCAACAAGTTTCATGGTTTCTAATACCATCTCTTCTCGCTCACTACGTGTTTTCCAAGTTTTTTCAATATCAATTGGCTCCGCAATGATATCACGTACTGTCATACGTGGATTTAAAGAAGAATACGGATCTTGGAAAATAATCTTTAACTTCTTTCTCGCTTCGCGTAACTCTTTTCCTTTTAAACTTGTAAAATCTTCTCCATGTAGGATAACCTTCCCTGAAGTCGGTTCCGTCAAACGAATTAATGATTTTACTGTTGTTGATTTACCACATCCACTTTCCCCAACAATCGCAAGTGTCTCTTTACGATGTAGTACAAAACTTACATCATCAACTGCTTTTACACTTTCCTTCTTTTGAAATAGTGTACCTTGTTGGTAGTATTTCTTTAGATTTTGAACTTCAAGAATGATTTCACTCATTGTGCCATCCTCCTTCATCTACCAACAAGCAACGAACGTCATGATTATCATAGTGCTTGAGGCTAACTTTCTTCGTAAAACATTCGCCCTTCGCAAATGGGCATCTAGGTGCGAACAAACATCCTTCTGGCAAGTTATCCAACATCGGTACTGAACCGGGGATATCTTGTAGAGAAGATTGTTGTTTATTAATTTGTGGAATTGCATTCTGTAAACCAATCGTGTAAGGATGTAATGGCTTTTCAAACAACTTCTTACATGGAGCACTTTCCACAAATTGACCTGCATACATGACAATAACACGGTCAACCATCTGATAGATCACTCCCATATCATGGGAGATAAAAATGACTGCAGTATTTGTTTCATCACGTAGCTTCTTTATTAAGCGAAGAATCTGTGCTTGAATCGTTACGTCCAAAGCTGTAGTAGGCTCATCACAGATAAGTAGCTTTGGATGACAAACAAGTGCCATCGCAATCATAATACGCTGTCTCATACCACCAGATAATCTGGATGGAATATCATGATAAACCTTTTCCGGTTGCGGAATCCCTACATCACGAATCGCAGCGATGGCACGTTCTCTAAGTTCAGTATTTGAAACTTTCTCATGCGCTTTGATAGCTTCTTCAATTTGCTTACCAACTTTCATCAACGGATTTAATGAAGTCATTGGCTCTTGAAAAATCATAGAAATATCTTTTCCACGTATTCTTTGAAACTCTCGTGGACTGAGTGTTGTCATATCTTCGCCTGCATAGAATATCGTACCAGCTGCGATTTTTGCGGGTGAATTCAAAAGATTCATAATCGCAGATGCCAGCATGGATTTACCGCAACCACTTTCACCTACAATACCTACAATTTCGCCCTCTTTGATAGATAAATTTACTTTATCGATAACTAGAAGTGGCCCCTTTTCTGACAAGAGTTCTACTTCTAAGTCTTTAATCTCTAATACTGTATTTTGGCTCATAGTTCACCTCTTGAAATACGTAATTTAGGATCTAAGGCATCACGTAGTCCATCACCCATCATGTTAAAGGCCATTACTGTAACGATAATGCATAAACCTGGGAATAAACTGTAATACGTATTACTACGAATAAAATCCTGTGATTCCGCAATCATCGATCCCCAGCTTGGCTTTGGTGAAGGTACGCCTAAACCTAAATAACTTAAACTAGCTTCCGATAAGATTGCGCTAGGAATACCTAACGTAATCGAAACAATTAACATTGGAATACAGTTTGGGAATAAATGCTTTAGGATAATACGTAATGTAGAGCCACCATCCACTTTACATGCTTGAATGTATTCTTGGCCCTTTAGCTGCATTACTTGTCCACGAATTAATTTGGCAGTACTTGCCCAACTCAATAAACCCAGTGAGATATATAGATTTGTAATACCTGGTCCTAATGCGTACATTAATGCCATCGCAAATAACAAAAATGGAAACGAAGAAAATACCTGCATTACAAATGAAATTACGTCATCTGTTTTACCACCGACATAGCCTGCTGTAACACCCATAAAGTATCCGATAATTGTCGCAATTAATTGCGAAATAATACCTACTGATAGTGATACACGACAACCATACACACAACGTGTAAAGATATCTCTACCATACTGGTCTGTACCCCACCAGTGTTTTAAACTAGGTGATAATAGACGCTCTGACAATGCTTGCTTTTCAGGGTCATAACTAGTAATAAGTGGAGCGATAAAACAAATAATAATCAAACTGATTAGAATGAGCGCTGATACAACTGCGACTTTATTTTTACAAAAACGTTGGAAGGATTCACTATAGAAATTATTTTTCTTCATTAGTTAACCTCCTTTGTTAAACGTATATTTGGATTAACAACTGCATATAATATATCTACCGCAAAATATACGAGTACACATATCGCTGCCACATAGATGACACCGCCTTGTACAAGCGGAATATCACGACGATTGATTGCATCAATCAATAACTTACCAATACCTGGAATATTAAATACATTCTCGGTAATCATCGATCCTGTTAGTAACACACCAAAGTCATTTCCAAGAATCGTCATAATTGGAATTAGTGCATTACGGAATGCATGGAAGAAGATGATTCTTGGATAACTAATACCCTTCGCAAATGCTGTACGGATATAATCCTGTTTCATTACTTCTAACATCGACGTACGTGTAACACGTGCAATCGATGCGGCAGATCGAATGCCTAGCGAAAATGATGGTAACACCCACCATATTGCAGATTTCACACCTGATACTGGAAACCAGCCAAGTTTCAAACCAACAAAAATCTGTAAGATAATCGCAATCCAAAACGATGGCGCTGAGATACCAAAGACAGAAAGCGACATCAGAATACGATCAATAATACGATTGTGGTATACCGCTGCTAATACACCAAATAATAATC
>ERZ772999.1121-NODE-1121-length-15990-cov-14.193662_pt1 | contig 15990 bp, 13 predicted proteins | sample MGYA00511467_ERZ772999 | MGnify/ENA primary metagenome ERZ772999 (study PRJEB29015, sample SAMEA2738064) | human oral metagenome | biome: human oral; feature: human-associated habitat; material: saliva | place: China | collected 2218 ... | reverse complement strand
TCGCAACCTCCTCCAACACCCTCGCCGTCGTATCCCGCGCACGCATCAGCACCCGCCTAGCACCCGGCGACAACCCCGAAAACGCACACCGCGCCCTCGCCGAACACATCAAGGCACACGCACCCCACGGTACCCAGGCGAACTACACCGCCGTCGACTCCGGCATGCCCTTCGCCACCGAAGTCGACGCAGACGGCGCACAAATCGCACTCGACGCAATGCGCGCCGCCTGGGACGTAGAACCCGTACAGACCGGCATGGGTGGCTCCATCCCGTTCATCTCCGACCTCAAGGACCTCTTCCCGCAAGCACAGATCCTCGTCACCGGCGTAGAAGACCCCGACACCCGCGCACACAGCGCCAACGAGTCCCTCTACATCCCAGACTTCAAGAACGCAATCCTCGCGGAGGCGCTACTGCTCAGCGCACTCGGCGCCCGCTAAACGCGCTCGCCAAACCAGCCCGCAAAACACTGGGTAGGGAAGTGGAGGCAAAAAAGTGGGGGAGAAGGGTCACAAACCCCAACCCCCACTTTTTCGGTATCCTAGAAGCAGAATTACATGTCAAGCCCCCACACCAAAACTCACGCCCCCGGCGAACTATGCACACCCTAGGTTGTACATCAAACACTCGGGCGCGTATCGTGAAGGCTAAAACGCCCACACGCACCCACACGCGGCGCACACGGGCAACCAACAAAACAAAAGGACAACACCAATGAGCGAAACCACCACAGAACTGCCGACCCACGGCGTCAACCTCACCGAAGTAGCACAGACCAAGGTCCGCACCCTCCTCGAACAGGAAGGCCGCACCGACCTGCGCCTGCGCATCGCCGTCCAGCCCGGCGGCTGCTCCGGCCTCATCTACCAGCTCTACTTCGACGAGCGTGTCCTCGACGGCGACGCAGTCCGCGACTTCGACGGCGTAGAGGTCATCGTCGACAAGATGAGCGCACCCTACCTCGACGGCTCCACCATCGACTTCGAAGACACCATCGAAAAGCAGGGCTTCTCCATCGACAACCCCAACGCAGCAGGTTCCTGCGCATGCGGTGACTCCTTCCACTAAACCGAAGGCACCCACCACACGCCACTAAAGCGCAACACGCCTCATAACCCCCGTCTCGCATACTGCACCCAACCATGCAGATACGCGGCGGGGGTTTTACACTTAACACATGACTACGCACGAAATCACCTGGAAATACATCCTCAACCAGCTCGTCAAACACCAAAACCTCACCGACACCGAAGTCGCCTGGGCAATGGACCACATCATGACCGGCCAAACCGAACAGCCGATCCTCGCATCCTTCCTCACCGCACTGCACTCCAAGGGCGAAACCCCCGAAGAACTCGGCGCACTCGCAGCCGGCATGATCGCCAAAGCCGAAACCGTCGACATCGACCCCCACGCCGTAGACATCGTAGGCACCGGCGGCGACCAGCAAAACACCGTCAATATCTCCACCATGGCAGGCCTCGTCATCGCAGGCACCGGCGCCACCGTCGTCAAACACGGCAACCGCGCCTCCACCTCCAAATCCGGCTCCGCAGACGTCCTCGAAGCCCTCGGAATCCGTCTCGACATGCCCATTCCCGCAGTTGCCGAATGCGCTCGCGAGACCGGCATCACGTTCCTGTTTGCGATGACCTTCCACCCGGCAATGCGCCACGTGGGCCCGACCCGCCGTCTGCTGGGCATTCCGACCGCGTTCAACTACCTGGGCCCCATGACGAACCCGGCTCGCGTGAAGTCCTCGGCTATCGGCGTTGCTAACCCGGTCATGGCTGAGAAGATGGCTCACGTCTTTGCGGAGCGCGGCGATCACGTCCTGATTTTCCGCGGTGATGACGGCCTGGATGAGCTGACCATCGCCACTACGAGCCGCCTGTGGGAGGCTGTCGACGGCGAACTGACCGAGTACCGTTTTGACCCGACCGAGTACGGTCTGCAGAACGCACCGCTGGAGCAGCTGCGTGGCGGCGACGCCGAGTACAACGCGGGTGTTTTCCGTGCAATTTTGGCGGGGGAGGGCGAGTCCCCGAAGAGCCCGCTACGCGCTATTCACGACGCTGTGGTGATGAACGCTGCGGCTGGCCTGGTTGCGTACCGCCCGGTCAACGGGGAGAGCTTTGAGGCCCGTTTCACTCAGGCTTTGGCTGATGCGCGCGAATCTATTGCATCCGGCGCAGCGGAGCGTGTGCTTAACGCCTGGGTAGAGTTCAGCTCCAAGCACGGAGAATAAAGAAGCTCAGAACAAAGAAGCACAGTAGCTGATGATAGGCACCCGAGATGGGCGCACCGAATGGTGTGAGCTTGTCTCGGGTGCCTGTCGTTTAACGGGATTCGATCAGTGCCAGCCTGAGCTTAGAAAGCGCCGGTGAGCAGCCGGCAGGGTAGTGAAAAATAGGTCTACTTTACATAATGTATATTATCGGCTTTTTAGGGAGGTCTAGAATGAACCCAAGATTCCCCGTATCTAAATAAAGTCTTAACAGTTCATGTATTAACCTCACTCGGTCCCCAGAACTATCGCCAGTACTCAATCCACCTGAAATAATGGATATACCCCCGCATCACGAAGGTGCTGTCGCCTCGTATGCAGATTCAACGTCAACCACGCCGGTTGATGTACACCAAAGGAGAAAACTTGTGGATTGGCTCTTTGAGACACCCTGGACACTCTGGGTTGCACTCGCCCTCATTTTCGCCGTCATAGAAATGCTCAGCCTCGACCTGTTCTTTCTCATGCTGGCGATTAGCGCAGGCATCACCGCAGTAATATCGCCCTTCGTGGATAACATGCTGATTCGAACCGTTATTTTCGTGGTGATTTGCCTGATTCTGGTTCTTGGTCTGCGCCCGCCGCTGCTGAAAAAGCTCAACAAGTCAGCCACCGGAGCTGTCACTAATGCTGAAGCACTCGTTGGCGCTGAGGTGCGCGTCACTCAAGATGTAACTAGTGAAACCGGTTTGGTTGTATTAGCTGGCGACACCTGGACGGCGCGCACCGCCTCCGGAACGCTCGTAGCAGGATCACACGCGAGGGTACGAGCCATCGAGGGCGCTACCGCAATCGTAGAGCCTCTCCCCCATGACTAAGACCAACAAGCTAAGACCTATCTGAATACCGGCTCCAAAAGCCAATTCAGATACCCTAGAACACACCATATAACTCACCGATAAGGAGAAACAATGCCTATCAGCCTTATTCTGACGGTCCTACTCATCCTCTTCGTGTTGACGATACTCGCAAAGACCGTGCGCGTCATCCCGCAGGGACGAGCCGGTATCGTCGAACGACTGGGTAAGTTCCACGCCGTTCTCAAGCCCGGCCTGCACATCGTCATCCCCGTGATTGACCGCGTGCTACCCCTCATCGACCTGCGCGAACAGGTGGTGTCCTTCCCCTCGCAGTCTGTGATTACCGAAGATAACCTCGTGGTCGGCATCGACACCGTCGTGTACTTCCAGGTCACCGACCCTCAGGCTGCAACCTACGAAATCACCAACTACATTCGCGCCGTGGACGAGCTGACCAGCGCAACCCTGCGTAACGTCGTCGGTGGCCTGAACCTGGAGCAGACCCTTACCTCTCGCGACCAGATCAATGCGGAGCTGCGAGGCGTACTCGACTCCACCACCGGCCGCTGGGGCCTGCGCGTCTCCCGCGTGGACATCAAGGAAATCCAGCCCCCGGTATCCATCCAGGACTCCATGGAGAAGCAGATGCGTGCAGAGCGTGACCGCCGCGCCGCAATCCTCACCGCAGAAGGTCAGAAGCAGTCCGACATTCTGACCGCAGAAGGTGAATCCCGCGCAGCCATCCTGCGTGCAGAGGGTGAAAAGCAGGCACAGATCCTTCGTGCAGAAGGTGACGCACAGTCCGCAATCCTGCGCGCAAACGGTGAAGCAGAAGCCGTGCAGAAGGTCTTCGCAGCAATCCACGAATCCAACCCCAGCCAGCAGCTGCTCACCTATCAGTACCTGCAGACCCTGCCCAAGCTCGCCGAAGGCGACGCCAATAAGCTCTGGTTCATCCCGACCGAACTCGGCGATGCACTGCGCGGCCTGGGCAACGCATTCGGCACTCTGCCCGCATCCGACCTGGCAGAGGCACCGAAGAAGCCCGCAGCAGAGGCACCCAAGAGCGCACCGCAGGCACCCGGAAGCTACGGCATCAACGACTAAACGCGAAATCTAACGCATAAAAAGGTGTAAATCACCAAAAATCATGCCGAATAAACACCATCACGCTGGGCGGGTGGAGACTATTACCGATATAATGGATGTTTTGTAAACGTTCGAGGGAATAGCTCTCCCCCGCCCAACGTTATACCTGAAGCGCCGCCCGGCGCACACGACGGACACTGGAGGAAAAATGAGCGATCGTAGCCTGCGCGGTATGCGCCTGGGTTCCCAGTCGATGGAAACCGAATCGAACGTACAGCCCGCGCCCCGCCAGCGCGTCGAATACCGTACCGCTGACGGTGACCGCGTTTTCGTGACCTTCGCGGCAGAAGCAGAAATCCCCTCGGTATGGACCGCAAAGTCCGGCAAGGAAGCATACCTCGTCAACGGCGACTCCACCGCAGACGCCGAAGAAGAGAAGCCCGCACGTACCCACTGGGATATGCTCATGGAACGCCGTAGCATCGAAGAGCTGGAAAAGACTCTAGAAGACCGCCTGGAATACTACCGCAAGCACTACGCGCTCTAAAAGCACCGTAGATATGCCATAGAAACGCTGTAGAAGCCCGCGCTGTAGAAAGCCCGCTAAGAGCCACTCTGCTCTTAGCGGGCTTTCCTTTGTTGTGGTGCTGGCTTCTGTCGGTGCGTGAGCCAGGATCAGTACGTGAGCCAGGCGTGAGTCAGGAAAGAGCGCTACAGAAAGTATAAAAAAGACCGGGGCGGATACGTAACGTATCCGCCCCGGTCTTTCGTAAATCTCAGGTGCGAGAAGCATCTGAGTAAGAAGTTACGGGCTTACTTGCCCAGAGCTTTCTTCAGCTTCTGAATGCGGTTAGCCATACCCCAGCGAGTCACCTTAGACATGGAGTCAAAGATAATGTTGCCATCCATCTTCGAAGCGCCAATCTCGCGCTCAACGAAGGTAATCGGAACCTCAACAATCTTCAAGCCGGCCTGCTCAGAACGCCACGCCAAATCAACCTGGAACACGTAGCCCTTCGAGTCAATACCCTCAAGGTTCAGACGCTGCAGGGCCTCACGACGGTACGCACGGAAACCAGCGGTAATGTCCTTAATGGAGGTGCCCAGAATCAGACGGGTGTACAGGTTAGCGCCGCGAGAGAGAACCTGGCGGTGAGCCGGCCAGTTCTTGGTTTTGCCGCCGGGAACGTAACGCGAACCAATAGCCAGGTCAGCGCCCGCCTCCACAGCACGAACCAGAGAAGGAAGCTGCTCAGGCTGGTGCGAGCAGTCAGCATCCATCTCGATCAGAACGTCGTAGCCTGCCTCAAGGCCCCAATCGAAGCCAGCGAGGTATGCGCCACCCAGACCGTCCTTAACGGTGCGGTGCAGAACGTGAATCTGGGAATCCTTAGCCGACAGCTCATCAGCAATCTGGCCGGTGCCGTCGGGGCTGTTATCATCCACCACGAGAATGTCCACCTCGGGAGCTGCCTTACGAAGACGCTCAACCACGATGGGCAGGTTCTCCTTCTCGTTATACGTCGGGATGACAGTTAGAACGCGCATATTACTCCCTCACAGGTGCATATAAAACAGGCAGTGTAGGTATCCAGTATACCGGGTAAACGTGCGGGTAACTGAATCCTCGGGGGCTTCCACTGCCCCAAAACCGCCTAAAAAGGTGTTGATAAACTAAAAAATTAGTTACTTTCAGTGTAAATAGATTCCAGGATGGGCAGAGGCGAACCCTCCTCCAGAACCGGAAGTAACGGAATGCGAGCGCGAGGGTCGGTGCTCCACGATGCTACGCGGGAGTCGGGTGCTTGGACCATGAGGGCTTCGACGCGCCATTGTGCTACGTATGCGGGGGTGTCGGGGGTGAGCTGGCCGGTGAAGGGGTTTTCTTCGTGTGCTAGGCGGTATACGCCGCGGGTGAGGGCGGCGAAGGCGCTGCGTGCGGAGATGCCGTGTTCGTCGTTGACGAGTTCGTGGATGAGGGGCCAGGCGCCGGGTGCGTAGAGTTGGGTGTCGGATCCGAGGGCGATGGAGGTTCCGGTTGCGTTTGCGCGGCGTGCGACTGAGGCGACGGACTCACGCTCTTCTCCCCCGGCGTGTGCGAGGAGTGCTTGGACGGTGTCGTTGGCGGTTTCGTCTTCTTCGGGTTCGCAGACGCTCAAGCCCAGGTTGATGCGTGCTTCTGCTAGTTGGGTGAGGTATTCGTCGGTGATGGGGTCTTGCGGGGTGCTGGTTGCTGCGTCGAGGCGGATGGACAGCCAGGGGCGGTTTTTGCGTGCGGCGAGTGCGGCGTCGGCTGCGTCGGCAAAACTGGTGGATGCGTCGATGGAGAGCAGGAGTGCGGCGTTTTCGGCTACCTGTGCTGCTGCGGGTGCCTCGGTGGGTGCGACAAAGATGCCGACTATCTGCAGGCCCTTGATGGCGCGTTCGCCTTCGGTGAGGGGGCGTAGTGCCTTGATGGCGCTGATTAGTTCGTCGGTTTCTACGCCGGTGGCGTTGAGGATGAGGCGGATGTCGGGTACGCCGTGTTCGGCGCTGTAGTAGCTGAGTGCGGAGACGAGGTCGGGTACGTCTTCCATGCCGGCGAGTAGGGTGTGGGTGTGGTAGCCGGCGGCGCGGTATGCCTGCAGGTAGTCGAGGATTTCGGGTGCTTCTTTGCCTGTTACCGGTGCTAGTGCGCGTGCAAAGGTGGGGGTTAGTAGGGCGCCGTCAAGTTCGGTGATGGTGGCTGATTCGTCGGCAATTGAACGTGCCCCGGAGTCGGAACCAACCCAGCGGACGAAGCCGTCTTCGACGAGCATTGCGGTTGCGTACGGGTCGACCGGGCTGTACACGCTACCATCTACAAAAATTCGGGTAGACATTAGATTCCTTTCACCTTTGAGGCGCGCCGAAAGCGCACACGGGGCGGGCACTTCGCTTGTGCTCGCGTAGCTTAGCTGAGCGTCTCATTTGAGTATAGAAGCACCCCCGCTGCCTGTGGTAGTTCGTTCGTCCTTAGATGACGTGGAATAACTTAGGTGCGGGGGTGGTGGCCCAAACCGGACGGGCGCGGTGTAGCACTATGTACGGTGTAGTACTTTTTGGAGGTGCGGGTTAGACGTCGAGTGCGACTACGCCGCGGCGTACCGCCTCGATTGCCTCTTCACAGCGGGCACGGATGACCGGGTCCAGTGAACGGATGTGCGCGATCTGGTCTAGGGCGTCTAGTACCTGCTTTGCCCAGCGTACGAAGTCGCCGGCGGCAAGGCCGGTGTCCTCGATTGCCTTTGCGAGGTACGCGCCGTTTGCCCAGGCGTACATGGGTTCGACCAGGCCGAAGTCGCATGCGGGGGTCGGGTTGACCTTGAACTGTTCCTCGGCTGCGTTTAGGTCGGCGAGGCGCTGTGTGATCGTTGCGATGGGTGCGCGCAGGGACGGGTGCGGGTAGTGAGCCAGGTATTCCACCGCGTCGCGCTTGCCCTGGTAGGTTAGTGCGGCGACGGTTGCCGCGATGGCGGCGGGCTCCAGTCCGTCGAGGAAGTGCGCGTCCAGGCACAGGGCGGTCAGTAGGTCGCGCTCGCCGTAGATGCGGCGCAGAGCCTGGCCGCCGGTGGTTAGCGACAGCTCGTTATCCTCGGTGCGTTCGACGTAGCCGTAGCTCTCCAGCAGACGCGCAATGCGGTTGAAGACCTGAGCAATCGTGTTGGTGCGGCGGGCAATCTGACGGCGCAACCCTTCCGTCTCGGAGTTGAGTTTCTGCCAGCGTTCAGCCCAACGCATGTGGTTCGTGCGGTCGGAGCAGCCGTGGCACGGGTGGTTACGCAGTTGAGCCTGTAGCGCCTCCAGCTGCGCGTCAATGCTGTTCTGACGAGCCGGGATGTTCTGCTGTGCGAGCGCACGCGGGGCGCGGCCGTCATAGAGTGCCTGGCGCATGCGGCTTGCGGTATCGCGGCGTTCCTTGGCGGTTTTGAGGCTTAGGCGCTTGGGGATTTTGATGCGTGAGACCGGTTCGACGGCGCCTTCAAAATCGCGGGTTGAAGCGGTGCGCTGGTGCGCGTCCTCGGTGACGATGCCGATGCGCGGGTCGGCGTGCGAATCGGAGCGGGTGATGACGACTGCGTAGCCGCGGGAGCGGCCGTGCGGAATGTAGATGATATCGCCGGGCAGTAGCTGTTGGATGCTGTGGTGTGCCTGCGCGCGTGCGTGGCGTTCGTTGCTCTTGGATGCTTTCTTTTCCAGTTCGGTGATTTGGCGGCTGAGCTGGACGTATTCGGTGAAGTCGCCCAGGTGGCATGCCATGGCTTCGCGGTAGCCTTCTAGGGCGCTTTCATTTTTGCGTACGCGGGAGGCGACGCCGACGACCGATTTGTCTGCCTGGAACTGTGCGAAGGAGGATTCCAGGATTTTGCGGGTGCGTTCGGCACCGTAGGAGGCGATGAGGTTTGCCGCCATGTTGTAGGTGGGGCGGAATGAGGAGTTTAGCGGGTAGGTGCGGGTTGAGGCGAGGGTTGCTACGTGTTCTGGGGACATACCGGGACGCCACATGACGACGGCGTGACCTTCGATGTCGATGCCGCGGCGGCCTGCGCGTCCGGTTAGCTGGGTGTATTCGCCGGGGGTGATGTCCACGTGGGATTCGCCGTTGTACTTGGTGAGCTTTTCCAGGATGACGGTGCGGGCGGGCATGTTGATGCCCAGTGCGAGGGTTTCGGTGGCGAAGACCAGCTTAATGAGGCCCTGGGCGAAGAGGGTTTCTACGACCTCCTTGAATAGGGGTAGCAGGCCGGCGTGGTGTGCGGCGATACCGCGGATGAGGCCGTCACGCCACTCGTAGTAGCCGAGGGTGTTCAGGTCGCGGGTGTCCAGGTGAGCGGTTGCTTCTGCAATGTAGGCGCGGATGGTCTGCTGCTGTTCGGGGGTGGTCAGCGTAATATCGGCGGATACGCAGTGGCTGACCGCGCCGTCGCAACCGGCTCGGGAGAAGATAAAGCAGATTGCGGGCAGCAGGCCTTGCTTGTCGAGGGCGCGCACCATCTCCGGGCGGGTAATGCGCTGCGGATGCAGAGGCTTCTGCTCACCGCGCGCATCAAAGTCCCGGTCGTTACTGAAATGATTGTTGCTGAAACGATCACGACGGTCCGAGCGGCCACGCTCACCGCTGCTGAACGTCTCATTCAGCCAGCCTTCACGGCGGTGACGGAAACGTTCACGCTTGCCGCCGTAGCGTCCACGGCCCGGTGCGGAACGGAAGCCGGGGCGTAGAGCCTTCAGCTGCGGGTTCAGGCGCAGACCGGCAAGCAGAGGGTTGGCGCCTGCCTCCACGGTTGCGCCGCGCTGCTTAGCTTTCTGTGCCTTCTTCGCCTGCTTGCGGGAGAGCTTCTCTTCCGGCTCCTGGTTCTTGCCCTGGGTGTGGTTTTTGCCCTGTGCAGAGTTACCCTGTGCAGAGTTGTCTTCGGGTACGAACAGGTCCACCACGCGGTGACCGACCATCATGTGCTGCCACAGGGGCACCGGGCGGTGCTCCGAAACGATAATGTCCGTGCCGCCGCGCACCGTATCCAGCCACGCGCCGAACTCCTCAACGTTCGACACCGTAGCAGACAGAGAAATGACGTTCACATGCTCGGGAAGGTGAATAATCGCCTCTTCCCACACAGCGCCACGGAAACGGTCCGCCAGGTAGTGTACCTCATCCATGACCACATAGCCCAGGCCGGTCAGCGTGGTCGAGTTGGCGTAGAGCATGTTGCGCAGCACCTCGGTGGTCATCACGACCACGGGTGCTTCCGTGTTGATGCTCGTATCGCCGGTGAGCAGACCCACGTAATCCTCACCGTACGCGCGCACAAAGTCGTGGTATTTCTGGTTGCTCAGCGCCTTAATGGGGGTCGTGTAGAACGCCTTCATGCCGCGGCGCAACGCCAGGTAGATACCGAACTCACCCACAATGGTCTTACCGGCGCCCGTAGGTGCGGCAACGAGGACGGAGCGGTCCGCCTCCACAGCGGCACACGCCTGACGCTGAAAATCATCCAGCGGAAAATCAAGGGACGCCTCAAAAGCCCCGAGGGCGGTCTTCGCGTATGCGGCGCGCTCTCGGGATGCGGCGTAGGCGGCAGCGTAGTCGGTGCGCTCCGCCGAGGTCTGTGCGTTAGAAGCGTTAGAAGTGTGTGCGTCAGAGGTGTGCTGTGCGTGGTGCTTGCTCATAGTATGTCCAGTGTAACCGGTTGCCCGCCGAGCGCCTTCCGAAAGCATCCTGCACGGGCACTAATCCGGTATGGGCGAACAGTGAGCGCATCAGCTGCGCGGTTTCGGCGCAATTTATGCTCAATTTTTGCCGGGATGTACCGGCGGACGTTGTAAAAATTCGTCTGTGCGCCTCTTCGTCTGTGCGCCTCGAGACACTGTTGCGGAACATGCGAAAGGGGCGGGGTACAGGTTCTCTGTACCCCGCCCCCTTTCGGCTAGGTTGCTCAAAGCGAGCTATTCAATTTAGGAAGTCTTCTCGTCCTCGAAGTAACCCATCTTCGCCAGGTCTTCACTGCTGGTTGCGGTGTTCAGGCTTGCTTCATCCGAACCCTGCGCCAGCTTGGCAAGCTTGCGGTCGCGGCGCTTGTCGTTGATCATGCAGATGCCGATTGCTGCGAAGAAGAAAATCAGCAGCGGCGCCATGAGCACGAACATCATCATGATGTCGCTACCGGGTGCGGTCAGCGCTGCGATAACCGCAACGAGCACGACAACCCAACGCCAAGCCTTCAAAATGGTGGTGCCGCGAATCAGACCCAGCATGTTAATGCCGACCAGGATCACCGGGATGATGAAGGCGCAGGAGAACGTCACAACGAACTTCAGGATGAAGGAGATGTACACGCCCGCGTCAATGTAGTTACTTTCGTTGACGGGGGTGAACTTCAGCAGTGCGTAGACCACGCCGGGGAGGGTGAAGTACGAAATGGCGACACCGCAGGCAAACGCGAAAATAGATGCGGTGAGGAAGCCGAAGAGATACTTCTTCTCCTTGGTGTGCAGTGCCGGCAACAGGAATCGCAGCGCCTGGTAAAGCCAGACGGGAGAGGCTATCACCAAGCCGATGTACATACCGACCTTCAGCAGCTGGTCGAAAGGAGATGCGACGCTACCGTAGTTCAGATTTGCGTTGCGGCCGGTTTCTGCGTTGATCTGTTGCAGGGGCGCAGAGATCATTTCGATGAAAGGCTGGTAGAGGAAGACCGTACCGATGATGGCTGCGATGACGGTTGCGATAGCCGCTTTGATGAGGCGGTCGCGGAATTCGCGCAGGTGTTCCTTGAGTTCCATGCGTGCTTCAGGATTAACTTTGCGGTTGCGCACGTCCTGGTCAGGTGTTGCCACGTGGTGTCCTCTGGGTGTCGGCGCCGTGTGTGATTCGGCTGAGGGGGTCTGGTGGGGTGTTTATGGGGTGGTGCCGCAAAACCCGTGCCGGCCGGTGGGCTGGCACGGGTTTGGTGCGTTGGGGCGGGACCGTTACTTGGTTTCGGTCTTGCCGTCCTTGCCGTTGTCTACGACCTCAGCGGTGACGACCTCTTCGCCGTCCTTCGCGCGGGGGTCCTTCTTGGAGTCGTTCTTCAGGCCCTCAACTTCGGTCTTGAAGATGCGCATGGACTGGCCGAGGCTACGTGCCATGCCGGGCAGCTTGGGTGCGCCGAAGAGGAGGACGATGAGGAGGATAACGACGATGATGGTCGCGGGGTGGCTGAAAATCTGGCCCATGGTGTGCCTTTCTGGTTAGAGCAGGTCTCCGATGTTTTGAGGTTGGCCGAGTCGATCTCGTCGGGAGACCCGTCGCTTGATCCGCTCAGACCTGCGTGTCTGCTTACCTTGTTCGTAGTTATTGTATGCCTCGGTGATGGGTGTGAATACCCCGAGGGTGGTGTCTCGTGGGAGTTTTCGGCTTGCGTTCGCTTGCGCTGCGTCGAATTGTCCCTCGATGGACTCGACCCAGGTTACGGTTTCGTCAAGGAGTGTGAAACCGCGAGTGAGTGCTTTGTAGGTGAACCATGCCAAATAGAGGAGCGAGCAGATGATGAGCGCGCCCCATAGCAAAATCCAGAACCACCAAGACATGAGCACCATTATACAAGTATTAGGTTAATGTTTTGGCTCCTTGGAAGGGTTTTTAGGGTGTTTTTGCTAGTGGGTGAAGTTCTATTTTTCTGTGGGCACATCTGTGGGCGCACCCTTGCGACTGCTCGCTTTGAGGGTTTGCAACTGGTCAAGCAGCGCCGCGCGCAAGTGGGCAGGACCGACCAATTCGAGGGCACCTCGGTGCGCGATGACGGTGTCGAGGATGTTCTTATCGCCAGCGCCGTGGGCGTTGTTGTAGTAGTGGATGCGCACGTACTGGGTGCGTGGAGCCTTCTTCACGTGGTGGGTGCTTCGACGCATGTACGTTGCGGTGAGAGTATCGAGCGGCTCACCGCTGGGAATGTGCTCGGTCGGGTGAATCCGCAACTCTGCGAAGGGGTTGGTCTGAGTGCTGTGCTGTTGCGCGTGCCAATGCGGGACGGTGTCACCGGTGACCGGGTGGGTACGTCCCGCGCCCGCCTCCTGAATGTGGTTGATGCGGGTGAGGCGGAAGTTACGCCAGAAAGTGGGGGTCTTATCCCCTGCCTCATTATCCGTCGCCTCATCATCCGTCGCCTCACTGTTTCCCGCCTGGCTGTCGGCAGTCTCGCTGTTCCCTGCCTCGCCGGTGGCTGCGTGAGCAAAAGCCTCAGGTACCTGCGCGGATACCTGCGCCGGTACCTCTTCACCGCGCGCTGCATAGTAGCGTTCCTCAGCGGTACGGCACCACGCATGCAGGTACATGTGGTCGCGGTGCAGCACCAACGCATACGGGTCCACCAGGCGATCTGCGGCACGCTCAGAGGTACCGTACCCAATGGTCACGGCGTTGCCGCTACTCAAGGCGGCAGTCGCCTCCTGCAACAAAGGCTCCTCCGGGGCGAAGCACAGGTGCTGAGCATAGACGGGCGCGTTCGGGTATGCGGCGGCGAGCGCCGCACGGATACTGCCCAGACGCGCATCCGCCGGGTGCAGAATATCTGCGGCAGAGAGGGTAAAGACAAGAATGGCGAGCTCAGTGTCAGTAAGGCGCGCGTAGTTCAGCAGCGTGTTTGGGGTGGCGCAGTCAAAATCTGGCAGCAGGTTAATGTAGGTGGGCTTGAGCGCATCCGGGTCCTTGGGGTCAGACTCGAAGGGAACAGTATTGAAAGGAGATGCGTCTACCTGAGCGAAAATCTCGGCAATGGTTTTGCCGAGGGCACGGTTCTTCTCGGTGTCCACGCTGTAGAGGGCGTTGAGCTGGTTCAACGGCATGGGCGCCTCATCGTGGGCGCTCGCCCAGCGGTCGGCACGGTGCAGACCCAGGAGCAGGTCCACAAGGTCGTCGAGGGAGTTGTTACGGTTGCGCTGGTTGATATCTGCCCAGGTGCCGGGGTCTTCGACCGCGCCGCTGTGCAGGGCGGTGAGGGTGCGCAACAGCTGCTGCTGGGCGGCGTAGCTGTCACGCTGGCGGGTAGAGGCAGCCTCCGATTCCTCGGGCGGCTCGATAACGCAACTGTAGCTGGTCGCCGCCACGGCGCTATCAATCGTGCCGTACGAGGGCACGGTGAAGGGCTCCGAAAGCGTGGAATCGGCGTTGACCTCGGCAACAATCAGGCTCTCTTCGTAGCCCTCAATACCCTCAAGCCAGTTCTTAGCGTTGAACGTCGCATTGATGGGGGTCGAATCGATACGTGAGAGCATCGTGAGCTTCTGAATGCGGCTGGCACGGAAGGTGTACTCCTTACGTGCCGCGCTCTCAGTGTAGTAGCCGACGAAATACCAGGTGCCGTAACGGTACCCAATACCGGCAACACTGACCTTCTCCTGCACGCGGGTCGCACCGGCAGCCGTCTGATAGGTGAACGTGACCGTCTTACGCTCCGCATAGGCGGTGAACAGCTCATTCAAGTGCGGGTTATCGCTAAAGTAAATGCGCTGAAGGGGCTCGCGGTAGGTGTGCAGGTTCTTTGCGCGCTGACACTTGCCGGTCTTCGGGTCCAGGACCTTCGCGGCGGCGAGCGCCTCATCGGTGAGGTTCTCGCTGGTCAGCGCAATCTTACGCAGGATGCGGTAGGCGTCATCCTGCAGTTCGGTGCCTTCCCAGCCGCGCAGGATGGTGTTGATGAGGCGGAACTCCTCGGCGGTGGGGTTCCAGGCGGGCAGCTTAGCGGCGTTGCTGGTTTCGAGGCGGTAGCGCTCCCCCAGATCCGTGGTCACGTGGGTGATGCGCGCGCCGGCATCACGCAGGGTCTGCTTGGCTCGTTCAAAGGCGCGTTCCTGGGATTCACTGAGGGAGCCGTTGGCGCGCGTGCTAATACCGAGCAGGGACAGTAGCTCGTTGCGGCTGATGCCCTGGGCTCGGGTTGCGGTATCTGGTGCTTCGGCGGCGGTGGCGAGGCGGTGAAGAGTCATGTAAAGCTGAGCTGCGGTGGACATGTTTCCATCATACCGTGTGTGTTCCGCAGCACTTACTTTGTGGGGTGGCTGCGGGAAGAATGCGCGGGTATAAAATCTCGCGGACGCGCCAATAGCCCGGCACAAAAACCTGGCACAAAAAAGCCCGGCGCCCCTCCCACAATCGGGAGAAAGCACCGGGCTGTGCGTCTCTTACACGAAAAACGCGAGAACCTGGCTAGTCCTTAGCGGACGTCCAGCAGATCCACCACGAAAATCAGGGACTCGCCGGGCTTAATGACCGAACCAGCGCCGCGGTCACCGTACGCCATGTCGGCAGGAATCTCCAGGCGACGACGGCCGCCGACCTTCATGCCGAGCAGACCCTCATCCCAACCGCGGATAACCTGGCCAACGCCCACCTGGAACGGCAGCGGCTCGCCACGGTTCCAGGACGCGTCAAACTCTTCACCGGTGGAGAATGCCACACCAACGTAGTGGGTGAGCACGCGGGAGCCGGGAACAACCTCAGCGCCTGCACCCTCGATCAGGTCGGTAATGACCAGCTCGGTGGGGGCGTCGCCCTCGGGGAAATCGATTTCGGGCTTTTCGCGGTCGAGGTTACGCTGACCGAAAGACATGGGTGTCTCCTTTGATTGGTTCGACATGCATCGAAATAGTGGGTGCGCCCGCCGCCTAAGCCGTATAGGCGGCGAGCGCGGTATAAAAATATGACGTAAAAACGTGACGTAAAAACGTGGGTGCCGGGCTACTGAGCGGTAGCCGAAGCGGTAGCTGCCGGGGTCGCAGAAGCGGTTGCCGAGGCACTCGCCTCCGCAGCAGCAGCTGCGCTAGAAGCCGCCTGAGCACGCTGCAGGGTCTGCGGGTTCTCCTCCGCGCCCAGAATATCAACAACGAACACCAGAGTGCCCGAAGGCTTGGAACCGCCGGCGTTGTTACCGTACGCCAAATCCGCCGGGATGACCAGCTCAACACGGGAGCCGACCTTCTTGCCCTTCAAACCCTGAGTCCAGCCCTTGATAACACCCTGCAGGGAGAGACCCGTCGGGGTGGGAGCGTCATAGTTGCCGTCGAAGACCTTACCGTCGGAGTACTGCACGCCAATGTAACGCACGTACACGGTATCGGTTTCCTTGACCTCAGCGCCCTCGCCCTCAATGAGGTTCTTCGAGACAAGCTCAGTGTGCTCCTGCTTGGTGTCGGGCAGCTTAATATCAGCCTTGCCGGTGGACTCATCCAGAGTGAAGGACGGCAGCGACGGGTCAGCCTCAACCGCCTTACCGGTTGCGTACTTGGGCAGCTTCGTCTTCACGGTGTACACCTCAACGT
>ERZ772999.1117-NODE-1117-length-16003-cov-16.122335_pt1 | contig 16003 bp, 11 predicted proteins | sample MGYA00511467_ERZ772999 | MGnify/ENA primary metagenome ERZ772999 (study PRJEB29015, sample SAMEA2738064) | human oral metagenome | biome: human oral; feature: human-associated habitat; material: saliva | place: China | collected 2218 ... | reverse complement strand
CACTGACCGGAAAGCCGCCGCCTCGCTGTATTTTTACTGTCTCCTGCTTTTACTGACTCCTGCTCAGGGAAGGGGGAGGCTAGGGTCGGGGTGCGAGCGCCTCCAGCACCTGCTGCTGGACCGCCGCCGTATTACTTGCCACCAGGGACACCGGATGCACACCGGCGGCAGAAACGCCCGCGTGCTCGGGCAAATCGCCCTCCAGGGTGGAGGCAACGCCGCCAGCTTCGCGGATCAGCGGCAGTAGCGCCGCCACCTCATAGAAAGACAGGGATGCGTCCACGACGGTGTCTATGGCACCCTCAGCGAGCATACACGCCGCCCAGAACGAACCGTACGCGCGGGAACGACCCACGCACCCCAGAAGCTGTACAAGTTCGTCTGAGCGGTCCACAGCGCCTTCAGAGGCCGCCTTCCAGGAGGAGAGGTCGGTGTACGCGGCAGACAGCTGATCCAGCTGAGTCAGCGAAGACACCTCAAGACGAGTCGCCTGCGCCAAGGACTTACCCGTGTACGCACCCGAACCGCGAGCAGCCCACCAGCGGCGACCCAGCGCGGGTGCAGACACCACACCCACCACCGGCTCACCCTGATCCAGCAGAGCAATCAGAGTCGCCCACACCGGCACGCCGCGGCGAAAATTATCCAGCTCCGCAATCGGCGCAATCACCCACTGGCGCGCCGCCTGACCGTTATAGCCGGCATGCGCACCGGCAATACCGTCACGAGTACGCACACGCGACAGCTGCGCGCGCAGAAGCTCCTCAACCTCCTGAGCTACACCCCAGGCGTAATCGGCAGGCTCCTGCACCGGCGCCTGCAGCTCCGCGGGCTGCTGAGTAGCCTGCTGCCACGGCGCCAACGGTGCCGCAGCGGGTGCCGCCTCGGCGGGCTCTACCACCTCGGATGTGGGGGAGAAGACCGGGCGGTCACGAAAACGCATGGCGCTCACACGATCGACGCTATCGGCGAGAATATGCGCAAGACGCAAATCGTCGGTGTACTGCTGGGGATGGCTCATAGTAATGCTCTTCTTCAGTATTCGGTGATGTAGTCAGCAAAAATGTGTGTGCAGTGTTGTGTGTAATGCAGGGCAGAGAACCTAGACGAGAGCGCCCAGTTCCTTCTCCGAATCGCCCTCTTCAGGAGTCAACAGCAGCAGCTTACGCAAGGACTCCAGGCGGGCGGGACCGCTCTGACCGGCATGACCGGCAGCAACGTACGCCTCCAAACCGCACTCGGGAGCCTGCGCCGCGTGAGTACACGCCTTCGGGCAATTCGCCGCACCCGGCGCCAGATCCGCGAACGCCTCCACCACGGTCTCCGGCGGCACATGCGCCAGACCGAAAGAACGAATACCCGGAGTATCAATAATCCAGGTGCCCGGCTCCATCGGATCCCCATTCGCATTCACCGGACGCAACGCCAACGCCGACGAGGAAGTGTGGCGGCCACGGCCCGTCACCGCGTTCACATGACCGGTTGCACGTTCGGAGCCGGTCAGCGCATTCACCAGGGTCGACTTACCCACACCCGAATGTCCCAGAAGCACCGACACCTGACCCAGCAGCTCCTGCAGAAGCTCCTGAACCGGTGCCGACTCCAAACCGGCAGCGCCCTCCTGACTCGGCGCCAAACCATCCGAAGACAAAGACAGCACAATCTTCAAACCGCTCGCCGCATAGTAATCCAGCAGGTTCTGCGGGTACCGCACATCGGTCTTCGTAATGCACAGGATCGGCTCAATCCCGGCGTCAAACGCTGCCACCACGGCACGGTCAATGAAGCCGGTGCGCGGCTCCGGGTTCGCCGCAGCAACCACAATCACCAGCTGCTGAGCATTCGCCACGACCACGCGCTCCGACGGGTCGGTGTCATCGGCACTACGGCGCAGAATCGAGGTGCGCTCGCCCAGACGCACAATGCGCGCCAGGGTATCCTTCGCGCCGGAGGTGTCACCCACCAGGTCCACAAAGTCACCGGTCACAATCGCGGTGCGGCGCAGCTCCTTAGCGCGCGCCGCAATGAGGGTACGCTCCTTCTCGGTACCCTCATCAACGACGACCGACCAACGGCCGCGGTCCACCGTAATGACCCTGCCACGAATCGCTTCTTTGAAGGTCGGGCGGTCCTTCGTGCGGGGGCGGGAGCCCTTCTTGTTCGGGCGCACGCGCACATCCGATTCATCCCATTCGGAGAAATCGCGCACGTTCATGCGGGAAGAACCCATTTAGAAGACCTCCTGGTCGGGGGTAACGTCAGAGGTGGAAGCACCGGCCTGCCATTGCGCCAGCATGTCCTCCCACATTGCGGTAAATTCGGGCATGGTCTTAGCCACGGTGGCTACGTTCTGCACCACCACATTGGGGCGGCGCAAACCAATAATTGCCGCGAAGGTTGCCATACGGTGATCATCGTAGGTGCGCGCCAGAACCGGTGTAGCCTCCGCGGTAGCGGGGATGGGCGCCTCAATCACCAGTGAATCGGCGGTGTCGTGGGCGGTACCTCCCAGACGGTTAATCTCAGCGGCGAGCGCTGCGAGACGGTCCGTCTCATGACCGCGCAGATGCGCAATACCGGTCAGCTCAACGCCACCCTTCACGAAAGCGCAGGCAGCCGCCATGGTCGGTGCCAGCTCACCACCGGCAGACAGGTCAAAGGAGAAGTCGCCCTCGGGAAGCTGCGCCGGACCGGTCACGGTCAGACGGCCCTCAGCGTAGCGAATCTGCGCACCCAGCGCGGGCAGAAGCTCACGCCACATATCGCCCACCTGGGTCGTACCCGCCGAAGAATCAGCTGCGGGCGCCGGCCAGTGAGGGATGGTCACCGACTCGCCGGTAACCACGGCGGCGGCAAGGAACGGACCGGCATTCGACAGGTCCGGTTCAATGGTCATCTCAAAGCCGGGGAAAGAACCGGGATGAACCGTCCAATGGTACTCGTCGCCCTCTGCTTCGTTGCTTTGGTTCGGGTAGTGCTCCTGAACCTCGATACCCATCTGGCGTAGCGCCTCCACGGTCATCTGAATGTGCGGGATGGACGGCACCGAAGAGCCCTCGTGCACCAGCACCATGCCCTGCGGCAGGCGAGGTGCCATCAGCAACAGCGCCGAAACGAACTGGGATGACGTCGAAGCATCAATACGAACCACGGGCGCCTCAGAGACACCCTCTGCGTTCGCCAGACCGGGGGAGCGCAGCACGAAGGGCAGAGCGTTCTCGCCCTGCTCACAATCCATCTGCACACCCAGCTGACGCAGACCCTCCAGAACCGGACCCATCGGACGCTGACGAGCGTGCGGGTCACCGTCAAAAGCGAACTCACCCGGCAGCAACGCCGCCAGGGCGGGCACAAAACGCATCACGGTACCGGCAAGGCCGCACTCAATCGACACGGTGCGCGACTGAGCGGAATCGGACTGAGCCTGTGCGGAATGCGCTTCCACAAAGCTCAGGGGAGTGACCTTAACATCCGGACCGAACGGCGAATCGCTCGGCACCAGCTCAATACCCGCACCCAGCTGGCGCAACGCCTCAATCATCAGCGCTGAATCGCGCGAATGTAGCGGCGCACGCAAATACGAGGGGGAATCAGCTAGAGCCGCAAGCAACAGATAACGGTTCGTGAGCGACTTAGAACCCGGAATATGCACTAGCGCGTTCTTGCCAGCAGCTTCGCTGGAGGCGGGTGCCAGGGGAGCGGGCCAATCACCGGGGGAAAGCTGCACTGCTGCGTCGCTCATACATCCTCTTCTGGTTCAAATCAGGGGGATGGCGCAGACTCAGAGACGCTGCGCCGGTTGATGTCTACCCCTATTCTACCGGTTGAGGGTTTGCGAGCTACTGAGGGATTCAGTGATGAGATAGGCAAGGCAACCAGGCAACACGGACCAGACAGCGCAAACTAGACAGCGCGAACCAAGCAATACGAGTGAAGGCGGCACACCGTCATTGATGCACCGCCTTCACTCATCATCAGATGTCTGTACCCCCCCAGCGGGGCAACAGCTCGGGGCAGCTTAGAGGTTAGCCTCGGCGCAGAACTTCTGCACATCCTGCAGCAGACGCGCTTTCAGCTGCTTGGGCGCCTGCTGAGCGCACGAAGAACGCATTTTCTCACGAATCATCAGTTCAAAGTCCTTCACATCCGCGCACTCGGGGCAGGCATCCAGATGCGCCTGAACCCTGCGCAGCTGCTCGGGGCTCAGCTCCCTATCGAGGAATTCGTAGAGGCGCTTGAGGGCCGCCGAGCAGGGCTGGCCGCCGCAATCCTCCAGCGGCTCAGAAGTCGCGGAGGCTTCGAGGACAGAAGAATTCTTGTCTGTGCTTGACATAGGGGTTCCTTTCACACGGAAGGTATAAAGCGTTAGGGGAGTCTAGCCCCAACCTCATGGGAGCTAGCTCATGTGTAGAAGAGCGAATCTAAGAATCTGCGGGCGCCTCAGAGCCAGAGCCCGCCGGCGGGGACTTTACGCCCTTGGCTGCCTTAGCGCTCTTAGTGCCCTTGGTAGCCTTTGCTGACTGCGCCTTAGCGCTCGCCTTCGGGGCAGTTTTCGCCCCAGCATTCGCTTCTACCTTTGCGATGGTTGACGGGCGCAGACCGTTCTCACGCGCATAATCGAGCAGCTTCTCACGCAGAATACGGCGGCCACGATGTAGGCGAGACATCACCGTGCCCAGAGGGATATCCAGAATCTCCGCAATATCCTTGTACGCGAAACCCTCCACATCGGAGTAGTACACCACCATGCGGAAGTCCTCAGACAGCTCGTTCAGAGCCTCACGAACCTCCGTATTCGGCAGGGCCCTCAGTGCCTCCGCTTCAGCAGAACGCAGGCCCACCGCATCATGCTCACCGGCCTGAGCCAGCTGCCAATCCTCCACCGTCTCACCCTGAGACTGCTGTGGCTCACGCTGACGCTTACGGTACAAATTGATGTAGGTATTCGTCAGGATGCGGTACAGCCACGCCTTCAGGTTTGTACCCTCGGTGAACTGGTGGTACGCGGCAAAAGCCTTCATGTAGGTTTCCTGCACCAAGTCTTCAGCATCGGCAGAGTTGCGGCTCATCCGCAGCGCGGCAGCGTAGAGCGGATCCACATACTGCATAGCGTCCGCGGTAAAGCGTTCGCGCAGCTCGTGGGTATCCGCCGCGGTGTTGGTTTCAGCCATGTTTCTCCTCTACAGGAACGCGCTAGGCGTTCGCTTCCATAACGTAGAATTCTTCTCTTTATTCCGCAGAATGCGCACAAACATCTGCGGGTAAAGCAAAACCCCGGGTCCGAATAATATCCGAAACGCCGGGGTTTTAAAGTGTATGCAAGATACCTTATGCGTTGGGGCGCTTACCGTGGTTTGCGCCGCCCTTACGACGGTCCTTGCGCTTACGACCGCGCTTGCTCATCAGAGCCTCCTTATAGTGTTCATGGATGCACGCCCCACCTTCGCGGTGCGCGCTCCCTATTACCTGCCCTAGCAGAGGCGGTCACCGAAAACCGGTGCTCCACGCTATAAGGGCAACGCCGTCTATTTTTTCATAGAAACGGCATGATTGCATCTTGGAACCGGGATATGAGCAAAAAAACACGAACTTTCTTCGCATCAGCTCACAGCCCCAGCCAGGGGAGCGGGCTCTTAGCCGTGCTCAGGAATGTTCAGCCAGTTGTACCAGCCGCGGTGCAGAACCAGCCACGCCATCAGACCGTAACCGGACTGGCCCGGGCGGCCGTCATTCGCGGCAAGGTCGTTGCGCCACTGCTCGTGGTGAAGCAGCGGGTTGAACGTATCCACGTACACGTGGTTACGGCGGGTCACCACATCCGCGTACGCCGCCGACAGGTCAGCGATACGGCGGTTACGCTCAGCGTCCAGGGTCGGCGGCGGGCCAACAACCAGAACCTTAATATTGTTCTGCGACGCCATGTCCACAATGTTCGCCAGGTTCAAACGGGAACGAGCGCTAGTCAGACCTAAATCAATGTCAAAGGTCGACGGAGCAATAATGAGGCGGTTATCAGCACCGGGAACGAAGCGGCGGCGCGCCTCCTCGAACCAGCGTGCATTCAGCTGCTCGCTACCTTCATTGGGGGCGGCAAGGTTATATGCCGCAATGGATGCGGTGGTCTGCGGGGTGCGCGCCATAACGCGGCCAAACCAACCGAGAGTACGGGGGTCGCCAACACCGGCGAGCAGGTCATCGCCGACTGCCACAATTCGAATATTGCGTTGCTCCACGGAATTCTTTCTTCAGCAGGATGCGCCCGCCGTGAGAGGCGGCAAGGCACGTGAGTAATAGTCTTCATATCTAGGATAAGCGCTCTTGACCCTCTTTTCGAACTTAATACCCTCTCCGGTAAACATCCGAGACTAAAAAACCCGTCTTCCCATCAGAAATATCTGACGGGAAGACGGGTTTTGAAGAGCTAAAACCTTAGCGGTTTAGCCTTCGAAGACCTGCTTGAGCAGAGCCTCAGCCTCAGCTGCATGCAGCTTACCGGTACCGGCAGCCGGGGAAGCAGCTGCGGAGCGGGAAGCAAGACGCATACGGCGGTCGATCAGCGGCTGCAGGTTGAGAGCCATGAACGGCCACTGACCCTGGTTAGCAGGCTCGTCCTGAGCCCACACAACGTCGGTAGCGTTCGAGTACAGAGCCAGCTGCTCCTTAATCTCCTGCTCGGGCAGCGGGTACAGCTGCTCCACCGAGACAATAGCGGTCTTGGTGTCGCCGCGGCGCTCACGCTCAGCTTCCAGATCGTAGTAGAGACGGCCGGATACGAAGACCACACGCTCAACCTGAGCCGGGTTGATACCCGAACGGTCACCAATCACCGGCTGGAACGAACCCTCGGTGAAGTCCTCGATGGAGGACGCAGCAGCCTTCAGACGCAGCAGCTGCTTGGGGCTGATCACCACGAGCGGCTTGTACGGACGGTGCTGAGAGTGGCGACGCAGCAGGTGGAAGTGCGAAGCCGGAGTCGAGGGGCAGGCAACAGTCATGTTGTTCTCAGCGCACAGCTGCAGGTAACGCTCAACACGAGCCGAGGAGTGGTCAGGACCCTGACCCTCGTAGCCGTGAGGAAGCAGCATAACCAGCGAGGAGCGCTGGCCCCACTTCTGCTCGGAGGAAGACACGAACTCATCAATGATGGTCTGAGCACCGTTCGCGAAGTCACCGAACTGAGCCTCCCACACCACGAGCGAGTCAGGGCGCTCCACCGAGTAGCCGTACTCGAAGCCGAGAACACCGTACTCAGAGAGGAAGGAGTTGTAGATACGGAACTTGCCCTGGTCCTCAGAGAGGTGCTCCAGCGGTGACCACTCTTCATCAGTGATGTGGTCGTGCAGAACAGCGTGACGCTGAACGAAGGTACCGCGCTGAACGTCCTGACCGCTCATACGAACGTCGGTGCCCTCCATCAGCAGCGAACCGAAGGCGAGCAGTTCGCCCATACCCCAGTTCACGTTGCCGGTACGGCCCATCTCAACGCGCTGCTCCATGAGCTTCTTCAGCTTCTTGTGGACGGTGAAGCCCTCGGGAGCCTTACCGAACGCATCAGCGATGTGCTGCAGAGTCTCACGGGAGATTGCAGTCTTACCGGCGTGAACGACCTCGGTGTTCTGCTGGGATGCGGGCAGTTCCAGACCGGAAACATGCGCGCTAGCAGGAGCCGGTGCCGAAGACTGAGTCTCAACGAAGATAGCGTCCAGCTTCGAGTGGTAGGAGTCCAGAACTTCGTCTGCCTCTTCCTGAGAGACATCGCCACGACCGACCAGGTCCTGGGCGTACAGGGTGCGGGTCGAGGGCAGGACGTCAATATCCTGGTACATCTTCGGCTGGGTCATCGACGGATCGTCAGCCTCGTTGTGACCGCGGCGGCGGTAGCAAATCAGGTCAATGACAATGTCGCTACCGAAGCGCTCACGGTACTCGAATGCCAGGCGTGCGGCGCGAACCACTGCGTCCGGGTCATCAGCGTTGACGTGGAAGACCGGAGCCTTGGTCATACGCGCAATGTCGGAGGCGTGGGTTGCGGTGCGGCCGTCGTTCGGCAGGGTGGTGAAGCCAATCTGGTTGTTCACCACAACGTGTACGGTGCCGCCGGTGGTGTACGCACGCAGGCCAGCCATCTGCAGGGTCTCCATGACGATACCCTGGCCAGCGAACGCTGCGTCACCGTGAATCAGAATCGGCAGGACCGGGTGGCCCTCAACGCCCTGCTCGCGGTAGACGTCCTGCTTAGCGCGGACGATACCCTCGAGCACGGTGTTTGCAGCCTCAAGGTGCGAGGGGTTAGCAGCCACGTAAACCTGGGTCTGCTTACCGGATTCGGAGGTGAAGACACCCTCGGTACCGAGGTGGTACTTCACGTCACCGGAGCCACCCTCGTAGGGTGCTGCGGTGCCGGAGAACTCACGGAAAATCTGAGCGTAGGACTTACCAGCAATGTTGGTCAGCACGTTCAGACGACCGCGGTGTGCCATACCAATGGCAACGCCCTTCAGATCGTTGTTAGCGGCCTTGTCCAGAACAGCGTCCAGCAGCGGAATCAGGGACTCGCCGCCCTCCAGGGAGAAGCGCTTCTGACCCAGGTACTTGGTCTGCAGGAAGTTCTCGAATGCCTCAGCCTCAACCAGCTTGGAGAGAACACGCAGCTGCTCCTCGCGGGTGGGCTTAGCAACGCCGCGTTCCAGGCGCTCCTGGAACCAGGCGCGAACCTCGGGATCCTCAGAGTACATGTACTCAACGGACAGGGAACCGGAGTATGCCTCGTGCAGGCGCTCCAGGATGGTGCGCAGCGGCAGACGCTCGGAACCGCCGAAGCCACCGGTCGGGTAGACGCGGTCCAGATCCCACAGGGTCAGGCCGTAGTTCTCCAGCTTCAGGTCCGGGTGCGAACGCATCTTGTAACCAACGGGGTTGGTTGCTGCGGTCAGGTGGCCGTGCACGCGGTAAGCGTGAATGAGCTGCTGGATACGTGCAACCTTGGAAATTTCCTGAGCGTCATCAACGTGGTTGTCGCGTGCCCAACGAACCGGCTCGAAAGGAACCTTCAGGTCGCGGAAGATTGCGTCGTAGAAGTCGTCGCCGCCGAGCAGGTAGTGCTCAACCAGCTTCAGGAACTCACCAGAACCTGCACCCTGAATGACGCGGTGGTCGTAGGTGCTGGTCAGGGTGATGATCTTGGACAGACCCTGCTGGGTGATGAGCTTCTCGGACAGACCGCGGAACTCAGCCGGGTACTCCAGTGCACCCACACCGATGATGGCTGCCTGGCCCTTGGAGAGGCGGGGCACCGAGTGGACGGTACCGATACCACCGGGGTTGGTCAGCGAAACAGTGGTGCCGCGGAAGTCCTCAACGGTCAGCGCACCGTTACGGCCGCGCTTAACGATGTCGTTGTACGCATCCCAGAACTCGCGGAAGCTGAGATTCTCAGCACCCTTGAGGTTCGGAACGACCAGGTTACGGGAACCATCGGGGCGGGGCAGGTCAATAGCCAGACCAAAGTTCACGTGCGCGTTGTGGATCGCAACGGGCTTGCCCTTCTCATCCACGCCGTAGGTCACGTTCATCGAAGGCATCGCTGCCACTGCGCGAATTACTGCGTAACCAATCAGGTGGGTGAAGGAGACCTTGCCACCGCGGGTGCTTGCCAGGTACTTGTTGACGGCAGCACGGTTCTCAATGAGCAGCTTTGCGGGGACCGCACGAACGGTGGTTGCGGTGGGGACAGTCAGCGACTCTTCCATGGTCGTGACGACTGCCTTAGCAGGGCCGCGGAGGGGGACAATCTTGTCTTCAGCAGGTTCCACAGTTTCAGCCTTCTGAGTAGCAACGGGAGGGGTGGGGTTAGCAGGCGCAGCCGCAGGCTTCGGTGCCGCGGGGGCGGGAGTTGCTACAGGTGCGGCAGGTGCAGCCGGTGCGGCGGGTGCCGCAGCAGGAGCTGCACTAGCGGTACCGGCGCCTCCCAGCGCCTTATCGATGGTCTCAAAAATGGGCCACCATGAAGGGTCCACGAGGTTCTTGTCCTTCTGGTAACGCTCGTACTGTTCTTCAACGAACCATTCGTTACCGGCAAATTCCTCAGGCACCAGATGTTCTGGCAGATTTGGCACGTTAAACGCCTCTTCCAATTAGTGTGAATTTATCCGTCGCGTCCGGGACTCACCCCGGCATAGACGACCCGCGTCTTCGAGGGGCGAATCATCACGCTGAGCATGTGCGCATCGCCTTTGGTGGCTGTTGCCTGTGCGGGGTATGCACCGTACCAACCTGCCTAGCGTGCCGTGAACGTCGGGGTTCATCCGCTTGCATGGCGGCACACTCATGCTCCTATGTATAAGTGTAAAGAGAAGCACGGTGAACTTTCCAGCTCATCGCGCTATATCCGCAATGCAATTTTTCACTCTTGCTAATTCGCAATGAACCGTGTGCGCACCAAGTGCAGTCTTGCACTTGTGAGCAGGCACTCTAAGGCGCCTGGAAGAGACGAAACCTTCGCTAAAATATTGGGTATGGATGACCCTTTGAGTAAGACTCTGACTACTAGCCAACGTAGAATACTGCCAGCACACGCTGCACACCATGGCATCAGTACACCCGAAAATAATCCCTCCTCGGGTGCTCAGCATCTGGACAGATTGCCTGCTGAATCTCTACTCCAGAACCAGCACAGCGCAAACCACCCCGCGGAGGCGGTGACCGCGTGGATCTGATGCTCCTACTCATCGGCCTGCTCCTCATCCTGGGTACCGGCTTCTTCGTCGCCGTAGAGTTCTCCCTCGTAGCACTCGAAACCGCGACCGTGCAGCAGGCAAAGGACTCCGGCGATAAAGCCGCCGACGCCGTCCTGCGCTGCCTCAAAACCCTTTCCACTCAGCTGTCCAGCTGCCAGATCGGCATCACCATCACCACGCTGCTGACCGGCTACACTCTCGATTCCGCCATCAAAGCGCTCACTACCGGTGTTATCAACAGCATGGGGTTGCCCAGCAGCGTGACCGATATGCTCACCCTGCTGCTGGCAATGCTCATCGCAACCCTGCTGTCCATGATTGTCGGTGAGCTGTTGCCCAAGGGCCTCGCCATCGCCGAACCCTACGCTGTGGCACGCCGAGTCGCCCCCGCACAGCTGGCATTCACTCGCGTCATGTCCCCGCTCGTGCGTCTCATGAACGGCTCCGCCAACTGGATCCTTGGACGCTTCGGCATGGAAGCCAAAGAAGAACTCTCCGCCGCACGCACTCCAGAAGAGCTCTCCTCCATGGTGCGCCGCTCCGCAGAAGAAGGCACCCTCGACTCCGACGCGGCACGCTTCGTGGACCGCACCCTGCGCTTCTCCGAGCTGACTGCCTCCGAAGTAATGACCCCGCGCGGCCAGGTCGCTATGCTCGAAGACACCGCCCCCGTCGCCGAAGTCATCAAGCTGGCACGCTCCACCGGTCACTCCCGATTCCCCCTCTACAAGGGCGACCACGACAACATCGTGGGTGTCGTACACGTGAAGAAGGCGGTCGGTGTACCCCCGGAGGTTCGCGAAACCCTCGAAGCCGGCGCCCTCGCAGAAGACGTGCTACAGGTCCCCGAAACCCTGCACCTGGATGCGCTACTCACCCAGCTACGCCAGGGTGCCCTGCAGCTCGCCGTGGTCCTCGACGAATACGGCGGAACCGCCGGCATCGCAACCCTTGAAGACCTCGTCGAAGAAATCGTCGGCGAAGTCTCCGACGAACACGACCGCGGCCGCACCGAACGCCCCCTACGCTACGGCAACGGCGACTGGGTGTTCTCCGGCCTGCGACGCCCCGACGAAATCAACACTCTCATCCCCGGGCTTGAGATTGAGGAAAGCCCCGAATACGAAACCGTCGGCGGCTTCATGATGGAACGGCTCGGCCGCATCCCCGAAGTAGGAGACAGCGTCCCCGTACCCGGCGGTACCCTGCGCGTGGACACCCTCGAAGGCCGCCGCGTGGACCGCATCCGATTCACCCCCGCACCTAGCGCACAGGAACAGACCGAGAAGGGAGGCAACGCATGAATGACTGGGTAGCCATCGCATTGCTCGTCATCCTGCTCGCCGGAAACGCCTTCTTCGTCGCCGGTGAATTCGCCATCATGTCCACCCGACGAGCACAAATCGAACCGCTCGCCGAAGAAGGCAATAAGCGAGCACAGACCGTCATCTACGCGCTAGAAAACGTCTCGCTCATGCTCGCCACCTGCCAGCTGGGCATCACCATCTGCTCCCTTCTGATTCTGAACGTCTCAGAACCGGCGCTGCACCACATGCTGGAGGTGCCCCTGCACCTGGTCGGCCTGCCCCACGCGATCGTGGACGTGCTCGCCTTTGGGATCACCCTGATCCTGGTCACCTACCTGCACGTGATCTTCGGCGAGATGGTTCCCAAGAACGCCGCCGTGACCCTCGCCGTCCGCGGTGTGGCTCTCTGGATTGTGCCGACCCTGGTGACCTTCTCCAAGATCTTCGCCCCCGTGGTCGCCCTGCTGAACAACCTGTCCAATAAGCTGCTAGCGCTTATGAAGGTCGAAGCGAAGGACGAAGTCGCCTCCACCTTCACCCTGGGTGAGCTGCAGACCATCGTGGCAACCTCAACCGCGGAAGGCACTGTGGAAGACGACGCCGGCGTGATTGAAAGTGCCCTCGAATTCACCGAGAAGGACGTCTACGAAATCATGGTACCCGGCGATAAGCTCGTCACCCTGCCCTTCGGCAGCACCCCCGCCGAATTGGAACACGCCGTGGCACGTAGCGGCTACTCACGCTTCGTCATTACCGACAGCGACGGAACCTACATGGGCTACCTGCACGTGAAGGACGCCCTCGCCATCACCCCCGAACGGTTCGAGGAGCCCTTCCCCTGGTACAAGCTACGCTCCCTGGACACGCTCACCCCGACCACCGATATTGACGATGCGCTCGCCTCCATGCAGCGCAGCCGAACCCATATCGCGCAGGTTATAGACGAACAGGGTGTAACCCTCGGCGTGGTCTTCCTCGAAGACGTGCTGGAGGAGCTCGTTGGTGAAATCAACGACACCACCCAGGATGCGGTGCGTGAGCGTGTACGCCGCCAGCAGGCACGCGAAGCCCAGTAATAAGCCCAGTAGCCGCATCGTGATATACCCCAAATAAAACAGGGAAATCTTGAACACACAGCCCGCCCGGTGCCCTCGTCAAGGAGGGTGCGGGGCGGGATGTTTTGCGGTCAAAAACGGCTTATAGATGCGCCCAAGGGACAGTCTCAGGCGGCGGGATGAAGCGGCGGTGGGGGAGCGCAGTAGGCTGAGCTAACTATTCCTGTTGCATAAGCTACTAACAGGGAAAAGGGTTGCCTAACAGCACCCAAATGACACCAATAAAGAGTTGTTTATACGGGTGTGCGCATGATGTAGTTAAGGAACCTACAGACTAGAACGAACCGAAAGAGAACCCTCATGTCGCACCCGAAGATCACCCGCAAGCACTTCCTCACCGCAATGGGCTCACTCGCCGCATCCTCCCTGCTGCTGGCAGGCTGCGCAACCGAGAACAAGACCTCCTCCGGTTCGTCCTCCTCGGCTGGCTCCAACAACGGCAAGGTGAAGGTCGTCGCCTCCACCGACGTCTACGCAGACATCGCCAAGCAGGTCGGCGGCGACTACACTGAGGTCACCGCGCTGATTGCCTCCACCAGCACCGACCCCCACTCCTACGAAGCCACCAGCGCCGACCGTCTCAAGGCAAAGGACGCATCCCTGATCGTCATCAACGGCGCAGGCTACGACCTGTTCCTCGAAGACCTCGCAGGCAAGGACAACACCTCCCAGAAGATTGTGAACGCGGTCAAGGTCAGCGGCAAGCTCACCGACGCCGAATACACCCACCTGGTCGAGGGCCACCGCGGCGGTGAACACCACGAAGACGGCGGCGACCACGCCCACGCACACGAGTTCAACGAGCACCTCTGGTACGACTTCGAAACCATGAAGAAGGTCGCCCAGAAGATCGCTGAAGAGCTCGCAGGCCTCGACTCCGCACACGCTGAGGCGTTCCGCACCAACGCATCCACCTTCTCCAAGGAACTGGACGCACTGGACACCACCGCCAAGGCAATCGCCGGTGAAGGCAAGAAGTACCTGTCCACCGAGCCCGTGCCGGACTACCTGATTTCCTCCACCGGCGCAGAGAACGCAACCCCCAGCGAATTCGCTGAAGCAGCAGAAGCCGGCAACGACGTCCCCGCACTCGTCCTGAAGGAAACCAAGGACATGGTCACCGAGAAGAAGGTCCAGCTGCTCGCCTACAACAAGCAGACCTCCACCTCCCAGACCAACGAGGTGCTGCAGGCAGCTAAGGACGCCTCGGTGAACTACGTATCCTTCACCGAAACCCTGCCGGAGAACACCAACTACCTGGCATGGATGAAGACCAACGTCAGCAACCTCGAAAAGGCGCTCTCCTAAGTGACTGACAACAATAACGGTGCCGCCCCCGCGATTTCCATTCGCGGGGGTAGCCTCGCTTTCGGGGCCCGCACCCTCTGGAAAGATTTAACCCTCGACATCGGCGCAGGCGAATACTTTGCCGTGCTCGGACCCAACGGCTCCGGCAAGTCCACCTTCCTCAAAGTTGTTCTCGGCCTGACCGGACTCAACGCCGGCGAAATCTCTGTACTCGGCAAACCCGCACGCTTAGGCAACGCCGGCGTCGGCTACATACCACAGCAGAAGTCCATCCCCACCTCCACCCCGATGCGCGCCCGCGACCTTGTGGGACTTGGCGTGGACGGGCACCGCTGGGGTCTCCGTCTGCACGGCCGCAAATACCGCGTCAAGGTTGACGAGCTCCTCGAAGCCGTCGGAGCGACCGAGTATGCGAACGTACCGGTGGGTCTGCTCTCCGGCGGTGAGCAGCAGCGTCTGCGTATCGCTCAGGCGCTCGCGAACGACCCGAAGATTCTGCTGGCCGACGAGGCGCTACTCTCCCTGGACCTCAACCACCAGTACGCGGTGGCTGAGCTGATTCACCGGTTCAACCGTGAACGCGGCGTGGCGGTGGTGTTCGTGACCCACGAGATCAACCCCATCATTGAGCATGTGGATCGCGTTCTCTACCTGGCGAATGGCCGTTTCACGGTCGGGTCGGTGGAAGAGGTCATGACCAGCAAGACTCTCACCTCCCTGTACGGAACCCCGGTGAGCGTGCTTAAGTCTAATGGCCGTTACGTGGTGGTGGGTGAGACTCACGCCAGCGACCACTGCCATATTGAGGGTACCGACCAGAATATTCACGGTTCCCACCTGAAGTCTGGTCTTTCTGAACCGCAGCGCACTCTACACCTTCCGGGAGGAACCACTCGATGACCATTCCTGCTTCCCTCCCCGCTCTGGCACCGGTTGCCGCCGCGCAGAATGATTTGCTCTCCCGTATCTTCGTTTTTGACCGCTACGGCGAGCTGCTGCAGATGCTGCAGAACTCCATTTTTGCTGGCGCTGTTCTGGGCCTTATCGGCGGTTTCGTCGGTATTTTCGTGATGATGCGCGACCATGCCTTTGCGGTACACGGCATCTCTGAAATGTCTTTCGCGGGTGCAGCCCTTGCCCTGCTACTCGGCTATGACGTGGTGACCGGCTCCATGGTCGGTTCGATTGCCTCGGCTCTGCTGATTGCCTTTCTTGGCTCTAAGGCGAGCAACTCGAACTCGGTCATTGGTGCGCTCATGCCGTTCGGCCTGGGCTTGGGTATTCTATTCCTCTCCCTGTACCAGGGTCGTAGCGCGAATAAGTTTGGTCTGCTGACCGGTCAGATTGTGTCCGTGGATGCCGACCAGCTGCACACCATGATTATTGGTGCGGTGGTTATTATCTGCCTGCTGGTGATGGTGTGGCGTCCGCTGAGCTTCTCCTCTCTGGACCCGGAGGTCGCGCGCGCTAAGGGCGTGCCGATGCGCTTCCTGTCCCTGGTGTTCATGGTGATTCTGGGTATTGCTGTGGCGCTGTC
>ERZ772999.1115-NODE-1115-length-16027-cov-23.029301_pt1 | contig 16027 bp, 10 predicted proteins | sample MGYA00511467_ERZ772999 | MGnify/ENA primary metagenome ERZ772999 (study PRJEB29015, sample SAMEA2738064) | human oral metagenome | biome: human oral; feature: human-associated habitat; material: saliva | place: China | collected 2218 ... | reverse complement strand
TTCTGGCGTCGCTCTCCCCGGCACGAAGCGCCCTGCGCATCTCGCCCATTAGCGCGATGAGCGAACACACCAACCGCGAAGTCAGCAAGCCCGGCAAGATCGGCCCGATCCTGGGCCTGGTCTTCGGCGCCGCAGGTATCGGCCTGGTTATGCTGGCTCAGAACCAGGGCTCCGGTGAGGGTGCCGGCAATAAGGCCATTGCCTTCATGATGGGGGCCGCGCTGCTGCTCGGTATTGCAGTCTTCTTCCTCACCCCGCTGGTACTGCCTCCGCTGGTACGTGCCCTCGGTAAGGTCACCCGCACCCAGACCGGCAAGCTCGCGCTCGCCAACGCGCTGCGTTCGCCCAAGCGTACCGTCTCCACCGGTCGTGCCGTGCTGGTGGGTACCCTGGTCGTGTCGACTGTGCTGACCGGTTACTCGGTGCTGAGCGCCTCGCTGACCAAGGCCCTGGATCAGCAGTACCCGATTTCTGCGCAGGCAAAGTACAGCTCCTATGACCAGTCCGAGGCTGCCTCCACCGTGACCAAGGCGGAGGAAATCGCCTCCAAGGTCAAGGGTATTAAGAACGTTCAGGCATCCGCCGTCGGTTACGCAGCCGGTGTGGTTGACTACACCGTCGAGTACGAGGGACAGACCGCCAACCAGAACGCTGACCTGGTGGCGCTGAGCTCCTCCGATCTGAAGGCAATCCTGCCCGACGAAAACTCGAACCTTGCCGATGACACCGTGCTCGTGCCGCAGGGCCTCTGGAAGTCCGCTGGATTGAATGAGTCCAGCCGTCTGAAGGCACACGGCCCGCTCGGCGAAGTGGAACTCAAGCCCATCAAGTCCGCAACCAAGCAGCGCCTGCTGATTGTCAACCCTGCCACCGCCGCCAAGCTGCAGGACGCCAAGAACCCGCAGAAGGTTGCCAACCCCGCCGCTGAGGAAGCTCAGAAGCGCATGGAAGAAGCAATCGCCAGCGGTGACAAGGAAGCTCAGACAAAGGCAGCTCACCTGACTGCCACCAGCCAGGCAACCGGTAACGACACCGTCGTTCTGGTGCGCGCCGCCTCCCCGCTGACCAGTAGCGAGAACGCGACCCTGCAGGCTGACCTGAACCGAGCCAGCCCGAACAGCTCCTTCACCGGTGGTCTGCAGGAACGTCAGACCTACGACCAGATACTGACCGTTATGCTGACCTTCACCCTGGTGATGCTCATGCTCGCAGTGGTCATCTCCATCATTGGTGTGGCGAACACGATGACCCTGTCGGTCAACGAACGCCGCCGCGAGAACGCGATGCTCCGCTCGCTGGGCCTGTCCCGCAAGCAGCTGCGCCGCATGATCTCCATTGAGGCGATTCTGATTACGCTCGCCGCAGTGGTGCTCGGTATGGTTTCCGGTGCGGTGATTGGTAGCCTCTCTGCGCAGATTATTATGTCTTCCATGAGTGCTTCCGCCCCGCTGGTGCTTGACCTGCCGTACGTCTGGTACGTGGTCATCCTGATTGTGGGTGTGCTCGCCGCGATGCTGGCCTCGGCTCTGCCGGCGGCTCGTTCGGCTCGCATGTCCCCGGTTCAGGGTATGCGCGGCTAACCCGGCGTAGTCACAGTATCCGGCAAACCCGGATACTCGGCGTGAGAAAGCCCCGGAGGGCGCCTCGAAAAGGAGGCGCCCGCCGGGGCTTCGCTGTGCCCTCTAATCTGCCGTGCCCTTATATAAGGATGGGCGCTAGTGGGCGATACCCGCCTCATACGCCATAATGACCGCCTGCACACGATCACGCGCACCCAACTTTGCCAACACATGCGACACATGCGTCTTCACCGTCGCCTCCGACAGCACTAACTCCCGCGTAATCTCCGCATTCGACAAGCCACGCGCAATCAGACCCAACACCTCAAACTCACGCGGCGACAACTGCTCAATCAACTCACGATGCGGATAATCCTGCACAGGCTCAAAGCTTGCATGCTCAGCCGGAATAAACGTCGCCTTAGGAAGCTCAGAACCAGCAGCCGGGGTAGTAGCCTGCGCAGAGTCGGCAACAGGAGCAACAGGAGCGGCAGGTGCGGGGGAGTCCAGCACCGGAATCATATGCTCCAATAGACGGCGAGTCGCAGACGGCGCAATCACCGCATCGCCGCGGTGCACCGTACGAATCGCCTCCAGTAGCTGCTCCGGCGGAGTGTCCTTCAACAAGAAACCGCTCGCCCCCGCACGCACCGCCGAATACACGTACTCATCAATATCGAAAGTCGTGAGCATGATAATGCGCACCCGCTCATCCTCGGAAACTTCACGCTCGCCGTCACGCTCCAGAATACGGCGCGCCGCCTCCAGGCCGTCGCAGTGCGGCATGCGCACATCCATGAGGATGACCTGCGGAGCCTGCCCCTCAGACACCATGCGGTCAAAAACGTCAATAGCCGCCAGACCGTCATCAGCTTCCATGACGACCTGCAGGTCCGGCTGGGAGTTGACGAGCATGCTCAAGCCGCCGCGCACCAGGCGCTGGTCGTCAACGAGCATCACGCGGATCGGCTGGGTGGTCTGTGGTGCAGAAGAGTACATAGTTTCAATCCTAGATCACGAGGTAGTAGAGGGCACGGGTATTAGAGGTCGCGGTAGGGGAGCGCCGCCTCAACGAGCCAGCCGCCGTCAGGCTGCAGACCGTAGGTGAGGACGCCGTGGTAGAGGGCGATGCGCTCGCTCATGCCGCGCAGACCGTTACCGCTACCGGGCACCGGGCGGGCGATGTGCTGAGCCACGGTAGAGGAAACCGGGCCGTTCTGAACCCGCAAGTGCAGACCGTCCTCACCCCAGTGAATGGTGACGGTGGTTGCCGCGCCGGGGGAGTGCTTGAGCGCGTTGGTGAGCGCCTCCTGCACGGTGCGGTACGCCGCCAGTTCGGCGCCCTGCGGCAGGGTACGCGCCATGGTGCCGGTGATTCCGGTGAAGGTCACGGGTAGCCCGGCGCGGCGGCTCTGATCCACGAGGGCGGGTACGTCGCTGAGGGTGGGCACGGGCGCGTAGGCGGTTGCCTCGTCCGTGCGGAGCAGTCCGAGCAGGGAACGCATCTGGGTGAGGGAATCGCGCGCCGTGTCTGCGATGAGTTCGAGGGTCTGCTCGGCAATATCGGGTTCGCTCTGCTGCTGTGCTTGACCCGACTGCCCCGACTGCTCTGCCTGTTGTGCCTGTTGTGTTTGCTGGGCGCGTGCGGTGCGGGCGCTCGCGGCGGCGTAGCGTGCCCCGTCTGCCTGGGAAATAATGCTGGAGAGCGAGTGCGCCACAATATCGTGCATTTCGCGGGCGATGCGGGTGCGTTCGTCCTGCGCGGCGAGGCGGCGTTCCTGCTCCTGCTCGTATTCGAGGCGGCGGGCGCGTTCTTCGAACTCTTCGCTGCGCAGTTCGCGCATGCGGCGGGAGTCGCCGAGGAACCAGAAGACGGTGAAGATGGATCCGCAGAGCACGCCGAGCATCAGGGAGATGAAGATGCGGGCGGGTATGTCGTCCCAGTGATAGAGGAATGAGAGTGATGCCTGCACGGTGACGGCGAGTGCGCCGACCCAGCCGAGAATGAGGGCGCGGAAGCGGGCGCGGCGGGTCCAGTGCCTGCCGGTGTGGTAGGCGGCGAGGCTGACCGGCGGGTAGCAGGTGATGACGAGTGAGTCGGGGAAGGGGGTCACGAGGGTGAGGCAGAGCGCCGCGATGACCACGTAGATACTGCCGTAGGGGAAGCGGTAGCGGAAGTAGAGCGCGGTGGTGCTGCAGAGCGCGGAGATGAGCGGGATCCAGCCGTAGCCGTTGATGAAGGCAACGGAGAGCACGCAGCAGAAGAATTGCATGTGCGCGACGACGAGGACGTTCATCCAGCCGCGTTTGTCTCTGAGGTAGTTTTGCACACGGCTGGAGGCGGTGATTGCGTCGGCGGGCAGGTCGTTACTTTCTGAGTTGCCGCGGGTATGCGTTACGGCGTAGCCTGATTCGGCTGTCTCTGTGCCATGCTGTGGGTTCTGCTGGGGTTCGGTGTGCTTGAGGGGCATGTGTCCAGTGTAGCGAGGGGGCGAGGGGAGTATGGCGGGTATAGGAGGCCCACAAAATGCGCTGACGTGCACATAGTGCGTGTGGGTATATCTTTGCCTGTGTGTGATTCTGTGTGCGCGACACGCTGAAATACGGGATTATTTATGAGCTTCGCCACAGTAAATTAGATTTTTCTCTCAATCACCGCTTGAAGGTTTGGGGTTATATGGGGTTTGAATTTAGGTGTATATCACTAAAAACTTTCTTAAGTAACCTATTTGAGTTGAAAAACCTTCAATCTTAACGGAGGGTTTTTGTCATAACCCCTCATCAGGGCTCTATTGAAAACCATTGCGGGGGTTGGAATTGGTGGGTATAGTTTTACCTGTATCGTCACCCGGCGTGTAGAAGGCTGAGCCCAACGGGCGCACCAAGGCCCCTTGTGGGACGCTCCCACGCGGAACGGTACAGCATTATGTTGTTATCATCCGGGGTCGGAATACTGTCCGGCTTCACTCGCTCAATCGCTTTGGTGAATTGTCACCGTGCACGACGATGGGTGATAACTCTTATTCCTCAAATGACATCACTCTCGAAGGACATATATGTCTACTAACATTTCTCGCCGCAAGGTTGTTGCGGGCGCAGCATGGGCTGCTCCGGTTGTCGCGGCTTCTGCCGTTGTTCCGGCTTTCGCTTCCTCCACCGAATGCGAGTGGGCTTCCTCCGCTGCTTACAGCGTTGAGGGCACCTCCGCAGGTGCTAAGAGCACCACCTCCTTCACCGTTCCCGAGCGAGTCGACAAGATTAAGTTCGAGGTCGTCGGCGGTGCCGGTGGTACTAACTACGACGATATGGCAGCAGGTTCCGGTGCTAAGATCACCGGTATCATCGAGGTCAAGCCCGGCCAGACCGTTCAGCTCGTCGGTGCAGCCGGTGGTATCGGTAACAACCCCCTGACCCCCGCAGAGGGTGGCGAGGGCTACGGTAACGGCGGTTCCTCCAGCCTGCCCAACCCCGTCCCCTCCAGCGTCATGCAGCGTGTGAACGCTATTTGGCCCGATAACTCCCCCCTGAAGCGTATTACCTACTCCGCTTCCGGTGGTGGCTCCTCCGCTCTGGTTATCGACGGCACCCCCGTTGCAGTTGCAGGTGGCGGTGGCGGCGCTGGCTTCATTAACAACGGTGGCGCTAACAACAACCCCAAGTACATGGAACCTGGCGCAGTGACCGCTTCTTGGCAGTGGCCCGAAGGTGCAAAGCGCAACGGCAGCATCATCTTCGGTTCCACCGGTGGTTCCGCTGATGGTTCTGCAGGTTCTGCAGGTCAGGGCGGCTTCGGTATCTACGACGCTGACAGCTCCATCCGCGAAACCGTTGAGGCCGGTGAAGGTGGCGCAAACGGTATCGGTGGTAACGGTGGTTCCAAGACCGCTCTGCACACCGGCAAGTCCCCGAACGGTGTACTGGGCTTCTCCTCCGCTAACAACCAGGAGATTTACCAGTCCTCCAAGTCCGGTAACAACGGTGGCGACGGCTTCAAGGGTAACGGTGGCGACGGTGTGGCATCCTACTCCTACCTGATCGACAACAACGATCGCACCAAGAAGGAAGAGGGTACCCACAACGGTTCCGGTTACGCTCTCGAGTACAAGTCCATCGGCTTCAACTTCAACGGCTACGAGTCGGTTGTCTCCGCAGGTGGTGGCGCAGGCTACGGTGGCGGTGGCTCCGGTGCTTCCAGCTCCTCCTCCGCAATCGTTCTGACCCAGAAGTGGAACAACAACCCCAACGGTATCCGCCAGAACGTCTCCTTCGGCCAGCTCGGCGGCGGCGGCGGCGCAGGTGGCTCCTACGTTGCTCCCGGTGTTTCCGGCGGTACCATTACCTCCGCAGGCAACGCTCCGACCGAACGTGGCAAACGTGGCAACGGCTACGTCAAGGTCACCCTCTGCGAGCGCACCGCATAATTAGCGGTAACGTTTTAGGTACTCGACCCCACTCGGGGTAGAAATACCATCTCTTTTCCCCGGCTGATGATTCAGCCGGGGAAAAGTGTTTTAACCCTCCTGTTTCCCCTAGCCACACTGCGGGTCTTCCCACCCGCCCGGAACGACCCGGACTCCGACGGCCCAGACTCTGAGAACCCGCCCGCGCACCCTACCGCCCGCCCCCGAGCGCGTATTACGGTAGAGGCATGACTGAAGCACGTAGCATCGACCTCGCCGTCATCCCCGGCGACGGCATCGGCCCCGAAATCATTACCGAAGCCCAGCGCATCCTCACCCGCGCCTGCGAGCTCGAAAACATCACCGTCAACCCCACCCAGTACAAGCTCGGCGCCGAGCACTGGCTCGAAACCGGTGAGACCCTGCCCGAGTCCACCATGGAATCCCTCAAGAAGCACGACGCGATTCTCTTCGGTGCCATCGGCGCCGACCCGCGCAGCGGCAAAATTCCCTCCGGCCTCATCGAACGCGAAATGCTCCTGAAGCTGCGCTTCGCCTTCGACCACTACATCAACCTGCGCCCCTCCCGCCTGTACCCCGGCGCGGTATCTCCGCTGGCCAACCCCGGCAACATCGACTTCGTGGTCGTGCGTGAAGGCACTGAAGGCCCCTACATCGGTAACGGCGGCGTGATTCGCCAGGGCACCCCGCACGAGATTGCCACCGAGGTCTCCCTCAACACCGCGCACGGCGTGGAGCGCCTGATTCGCTACGCCTTCGAGCTGGCCTCCACCCGCCGCAAGAAGGTCACCCTCGTGCACAAGACCAACGTGCTCACCCACGCCGGCCGCCTCTACAACCGCTACTTCGCCGAAATCGCGACTGAATTCCCCGAGGTCGAGACCGACTACCTGCACATTGACGCGACCACCATCTTCATGGTCACCGACCCCGCCCGCTTCGACGTGATTGTGACCGATAACCTTTTCGGCGATATCATCACCGACCTGGCCGGTGCAGTGACCGGCGGTATCGGCTACGCCGCCAGCGGCAACATTAACGCCGTCGGCGAGTTCCCCTCCATGTTCGAGCCCGTGCACGGTTCTGCGCCGGACATCGCCCGCCAGAACAAGGCCAACCCCACCGCCGCAATCCTCGCCGGCGCGATGCTGCTGCGCCACCTCGACTACGACGCCGCCGCAGCCCGCATCGAGGACGCCGTCGAGGCGGACATGCGCGAGAACGGCGCCACTGTGCGTGGCACCGATCGGGTTGGCGCGGACGTGCTCGCACGCCTCGGCTAAGGTCAGCTGACTAAAACTCGCTTTTGACAGTGAGCGCTGAATAAAAACGCCAGGGAAGCCCGGAAGGAACGCACCTTCCGGGCTTTACCTGTGCCTGCCCCGCGCTCGTCTGCCCAGCGCTCGTGGCTACATATATCTGTGCGGGCGGGGGAGAGGTATCCACTGCCGCTAGGTTTACCCCCGCCGAACCTGACCTGCGAAACCCACCTGTTCACATCCTGAATGGGGTAAAAGGTACACATGCGGCAAAAGCATCTTTCCGGTACTCTAAAACAGTCGAGCACACCCGCCCGACCTCCTCGGCGGTGGATACCCTCCACCGCGTACCTTGATGCATCCACGCTGCTCGAAAGCACGAACCGTCCCCACGGATGCACCACCTGCCTCGGCACCGCGCCCACCGCACACACCCCGGCGCATCAGCGGCCGCAGGCAGCCCCGGCCGCTCCCACCGTGCGAGAGCGACCGAACTCGAAGAACGCAGAATGATGCATTAGACGAAGAGGAACGCAGAACGATGGCCATCGAATTCAGCCACGAAGCAAACCAGTCACCCGCCTCCGCCGAACGCCGCGAAGAAATCCTCAAGAACCCCGGCTTCGGCGACTACTTCACCGACCACATGGTCACCATCGACTGGGAGGGTGACTACAAGACCGGCGGCACCTGGTACGACGCCCGAGTCCACCCCTACGGCCCGATCGTTCTGGACCCCGCAGCATCCGTCTTCCACTACGGTCAGGAAATCTTCGAGGGCATTAAGGGCTACCGCCACGCCGACGGCTCCGTGTGGACCTTCCGCCCCGAAAAGAACGCCGCCCGCTTCGCGAACTCCGCGCACCGCCTCTCCCTGCCCGAGCTGCCCGCCGAGACCTTCATCGAGTCCCTGCGCGAGCTCATCAAAGCCGACGAGGCATGGGTTCCCACCGGTGACGGCGAGGCCTTCTACTTCCGCCCCTTCATGATTGCCACCGAGGCTTTCCTGGGCGTTCGCCCGGCCCGCCACGTGCAGTACCATGTGATTGGCTCGCCCGCCGGTAACTACTTCGGCACCCCCGAGCCCGTGGACATCTGGCTCTCCACCACCTACGCCCGCGCGGGCGAGGGCGGCACCGGCGCAGCCAAGTGCGGCGGTAACTACGCGGCCTCCATGATCGCCCAGACCGAGGGTGAGAAGCACGGCTGCAAGCAGGTGATCTTCAAGGATCCGCACCGCGGCGACGCCATCGAAGAGCTCGGCGGCATGAACGTTTTCTTCATCTTCGGCAAGGAAAACAAGATCGTCACCCCCGAGCTGACCGGCACCATCCTGGAGGGCGTGACCCGCTCCTCGCTGATTCAGCTGGCCAAGGACCGCGGCATGACCGTGGAAGAGCGCGCCATCACCCTCACCGAGTGGCGCGAGGGCGTGGCCAACGGCGACATCACCGAGATTTTCGCCTGCGGTACCGCAGCAGTGGTTGCCCCCATCGGCAAGCTCAAGGCCGAGGACTTCGAGATTCCGGCACCCACCGAGCACTTCGGTGAGATCTCCAAGAGCCTGCGCGAAGAGCTCGTCGGTATTCAGCTGGGCACCGTTGAGGACCGCCACGGCTGGATGACCCGCCTCATCTAAAACGTGAATCTAACGTAACCAGCGAAATCCCCGTAGGATGCGCCCGCCCGACCCTGTACGTCGCGCGGCGAGCAGCTTGCGGGGATTCGCTGTGCCCGGCGATATAGGGGAGAGGAGGCACACCCCGCCGAACCTAACAGCATTGAACCCCGCCGGGCTAAAACCTGCCCCGCCAATTCCGCCCGCCGCCCACACCCTCGAAGGCTGGTACCCTAGAAAGTATGCGTATTGCACGATTTACCGTAAATAATGAGCTCCACTTCGGGCTGGTCGAAGGCGAAGCGGGCGAAGAAACCCTGCGCGTCATCGCCGGCGACCCCTTCTACTCGGGCGTCGAACCGACCGGCACGACCTACCCCATCGATCAGGTGCGTCTGCTCGCCCCGATCATCCCCCGCTCCAAGGTGATTGGAGCGATCGCAAACTGGGCAGGAACCGAGGCGCCTGCCTCCCCGCAGTTCTTCCTCAAGCCGAACACCACCGTGATCGGCCCCGGCGACCCCGTGAGCCTGCCCGAGTACTCCGAAGCCGTCAGCCCCGAGGGTGAGCTTGCCGTCATCGTCGGCCGTATCGCCAAGTCCGTGCCGCTCGAGCGCGTGCACGAGGTCATCTTCGGCTACACCGTGGCCAACGACCTCACCGCCCGCGACCTGCTCGAGGACCGCCAGTGGACCCGCGCCAAGGGCTTCGACGGCGCCACCCCGCTCGGCCCCTGGATTGAAACCGACCTGGACACCGACTCGCTGAACATCACCACCTGGGTCGATGGCGACGTCGTGCAGGAGGGCAACACCTCCGAGATGCACTACTCCGTGGCCGAACAGGTGGCCGCAGCCTCCGAAATCTTCACCCTGCTGCCCGGCGACGTCATCCTGACCGGCACCCCCGCCGGCGTCAGCGTGCTGCGCGACGGCAACGAGGTCGAGGTCGAGGTCGAAGGCATCGGCTCCCTCGTCACCCGCGTGCGCGACTAAGCCGCCCGCGCCCCACACCATCTACCGTCCATCCTGAACACACCGTCAAGGAGACAACATGACCGAGTACCACGGTCCCGAACTCAACACCCCCGCAGACACCCGCGTGCGTTTCTGCCCCTCGCCCACCGGCACCCCGCACGTGGGCATGGTGCGCACCGCCCTCTTCAACTGGGCCTACGCACGCCACACCGGCGGTAAGCTCGTCTTCCGCATCGAGGACACCGACGCCGCGCGCGACTCCGAAGAATCGTTCAACCAGGTGCTCGACTCCCTGCACTGGCTCGGCATCAACTGGGACGAAGGCGTGGGCGTTGGCGGCCCGCACGAGCCCTACCGCCAGTCCGAGCGTAAGACCGCTGGCATCTACAACGAGATCTTCCAGAAGCTCGTTGAGGGCGGCTACGTGTACGAGGACTTCTCCACCCCCGACGAGGTGAAGGAGCGCCGCAAGGCAGCCGGTCAGGACCCGCAGCTCGGCTACGACAACTACGACCGCAACCTCACCGAGGAGCAGAAGGAAGCCTACCGCGCCGAGGGCCGCAAGCCCGTGTGGCGTCTGCGCATGCCCGACGAGGACATCACCTTCAACGACCTGGTTCGCGGTGAAATCACCTTCAAGGCCGGTACCGTGCCCGACTACGTGGTCGTCCGCTCCAACGGCGACCCGCTGTACACCTTCGTGAACCCCGTGGACGACGCGCTCATGGGCATCACCCACGTGCTGCGCGGCGAGGATCTGCTCTCCTCCACCCCGCGTCAGATTGCGCTCTACCGCGCGCTCATCGACACCGGCGTGACCACCTTTATCCCCGAGTTCGGCCACCTGCCCTACGTCATGGGCCAGGGCAACAAGAAGCTCTCCAAGCGCGACCCTGAGTCGAACCTCTTCCTGCTGCGTGACGCCGGCTTCATCAAGGAAGGCCTGCTGAACTACCTGTCCCTGCTGGGCTGGTCCCTCTCCGCAAACCAGGATGTCTTCAGCATCGACGAGCTCGTCGAGCACTTCGACGTGCACGACGTTGTCGCCAACCCCGCCCGCTTCGACGTGAAGAAGGCAGAGTCCATCAACGGCGACCACATCCGTGCCCTCGACCCCGAGGACTTCCGCAACCGCCTGATTCCGTACCTGCAGGCTGCCGGTGTGCTCGGCGAAACCCTCACCGAGCGCCAGGAGCAGGTGCTCACCGAGGCCGCACCCCTGGTTCAGGAGCGCATGCAGCTGCTCGGCGAGGCCCCCGGCCTGCTCGCCTTCCTCTTCAAGAGCGACGACGAGATCACCGTGGCGGACGACGCCCGCAAGCAGCTCAAGGAATCCGCACCGCAGGTGCTAGCCGCCGCCATCGAGGCCCTGGAGCCCCTCGAGGACTTCACCGCCGCCAACATCGAGGCAGCGCTGCGCTCGGCCATCGTCGACGGCCTGGAAATCAAGCCGCGCCTGGCCTTCGGCCCCGTGCGTATCGCAGTGTCCGGTGAGCGCATCTCCCCGCCGCTGTTCGAGTCCATGGAGATCCTGGGCAAGGACTCCTCCCTCGCACGCCTGCGCAAGCTGGCCGCTGAACTGAGCTAACCATGAGCCAGCCGAATAACCAATCCATCATCGGCAAAGCGCTGTTCAAGGGTACCCTCATGGCGCTCACCAATGCCTGCATTATCTGGCTGATTCTGTACATCGCCAACATGGACAAGTCCGTCTTGATGGTGGTCGCTGTTGTCGTTGCGGCAGCCTTCGGGTACGTGGCCGCCTACTTCGAGGCGCGCGCCGCCCTGAACGCTCAAGAAGCTCAGGCACGGCACGCCCGCGGCGGCGACGTCAGCAGCTCCTCGTCTGACGGCGTAGACACTTCGGATTCTTCGGACTCTTCGGATTCCTCGGATGAAGAGGATGACAAAGACGACTTCGTGGACCCGGGCCCCGACCCCTACGCCGGCGACTTCGACTCCGGCTCAAGTAGCTCCGACTACAGCAGCTCGGACTCCGGTGGCGGCGATTCGGGCGGCGGCGATTCGGGCGGCGGCGACTAGCGCCTCCTGACACCTGCCTGAGCGGCCGGATACTCGGCGTGCTCGTAATGCTACACATTCCCCCCTCCCGGCGGAGGGTTTCCCGGAAGATATTCCGGTAAACCCTCCGCCGGGAGGGGGAATTTTTGTTGGTCAAAGAAAAATTTTTGTGATGGATAATCCATCTATGCACGCTTGTCAATGCGTTTTTATGCGTAAATTTTGGGGCTTAAGGCGTGCAGGAGAGAGAGCTTTGGGTTGCGCACTCTGTTTGGTGTCCGTATAGTTATATCCGTTGCCGCGACAAACAAAGTTTGAAGCGAAAACATGCGGTTGTAGCTCAGTTGGTAGAGCACCACCTTGCCAAGGTGGATGTCGCGAGTTCAAGTCTCGTCAACCGCTCCACTGAAAGCCCCGAGGTTTGCCTCGGGGCTTTTTCGTTGTCTCCAAAAGTTTTGTGTCTTGGTGAATAAATCTGCGAGGGGTGGGGGCGGGTGGAAGTGAAGTCTCTGAAGGTTGCCGAGACGCTGGAGCGGGGGCGTGGGATGCGGTAATTCTGTGCCGGTCAATCCCGCGCTAAACCTCTAGCTTGTCCGAGGTGTTTTCCGAATCGGATACCTTGAGTTGATTTCTAGGTAGTGGCAGGGATTCAAAAAATCTTCAAAAATTTTGGTGGGCAAATCGTGCGGGGGAGGGGTGGGGGACTGCGTTCTGAGCCCTCCCTTGACTGCTTTGAGGGGCTAAAATCGACTCCAGGGCCCTCTTTTTGAGGTTTTTAAAGAATTTTTTGACCCCAAAAACCCCGGAATTCTGCGGAAGTAGGTGAGAGTGTGAGGCAAGTTACCGTATTTTGGCTTGCGCGCTTCTCGAAAGCCCCGTATAGTTATTACTCGTTCCGGTGATGAGCCGAAAGGCGAAAGGCGGAACGGTAACTCAATAGAGTAATGGGATATGGTGTAATTGGCAACACGAAGGTTTCTGGTTCCTTTGTTCTAGGTTCGAGTCCTGGTATCCCAGCTAACCTCCTAACGGAGGTTGCGGCCCCATCGTATAGCGGCCTAGTACTCCGCCCTCTCACGGCGGCAACACCGGTTCAAATCCGGTTGGGGTCACCACTAGGAAAAAGCCTTGGTTCTTCGGAATCAAGGCTTTTTGTTTATACCTGTATCTGTCGGATGATCTTATAGATTCTATGGTGCCGCCGTGAGCCTCTCACGGCGCCGCTCCTTACGTCGCGGCACTGCGGGGCATGATGGAATCCCTCGCGCGCTCGGCATCATGCCCGCCACTTCTTACGGCGTGGCATTCGGACGCATAATGAAATCCCTCGCGCGCTCGGCATTATGCGCCCTCATCACCATACAAATCCGGTTGGGGTCACCACTAGGAAAAAGCCTTGGTTCTTCGGAATCAAGGCTTTTTTGTTTTTAGCTTATTCGTTAGAACTCTCTGGCTTTGCGGTGTCGTTCCGATGGGAGAGGGTGGCAAAGTTTTTCAAAAAAGTTGGTTCCTCAATTTGACCTCCCCTCAAACCGTCGGTATAGTCTTATCCGTAAGCGTGATTGGCGCAGTGGTAGCGCGCTTCGTTCACACCGAAGAGGTCACTGGTTCGAACCCAGTATCACGCACCAAAGAACCCCCGTTTCAAGGAACGGGGGTTTTATTGTGTCCACCCCGGCGCACCCTCCGCAACGGCCCCGCAAGATCCGCCGACCGCTCGGTCGCCCCGCCGAGGGAACGCCAACCCCGACACGGCCCCACCACGAACGAGGTACCCCCGTGACATCACCCGAACTCGCAACCTCCACCGACTACGGACGAATGTACTCCCGTAAGCGCGGGGGAGAACTACTCGTGCCCTCCATTACCACCGTCATCGGGCAGCACGCCAACGACCTGAGTGGCTGGCACGGATACATGGCCGCCAAGGCCGCACTCGAAGACCAGCGCGCCTACCGCGCCTCCGGATCCCACGGCCTCAAGTTCGCCATCATCCGCGACGCCGCCAACGCCTCCGAACGATACCGCGACGCAGCCGCCGCCCGAGGCGACCGCGTGCACAACTACGCCGAAAACGTCGCCCTGCGCGCCATGGGACGCGACCACGACGTCGCCGGATGCCGCGAGCTGCTCATCGCCAACGGCGAGCAAGCCTACGCCGACCGCTTCGACGAATGGTGGGAAGCCTTCAACCCCCGCCCCCTCGCCGCCGAAATCACCATCTGGAACGACACCGTCGGCTACGCGGGCACCCTCGACCTCGTTGCAGAAATTGCGGGCCGCACCTGCATCATCGACTACAAAACCAAGGGCACCGACAAGCGCGGCCGCGTCAAGGCGCTCGACGAGAAGGTCGTCATGCAGCTCGTCGCAGGCCTCAAAGCCGAAGAATCCCTCGTCGACCCCGACGCCGGCACCTGGGAACCCTGGAAGTACGGGGACGCGCCCGTGCTCATGGGCGTGGCCCTCGGTGAGACGCAGGTTCTGCCGCAGCAGGCGAACCCCGCCATCCTCGAACGCAACTGGTACAAGTTCTGCGCCCTGCGCCGCGTCTGGGAATTCGACCGTCAGGTGCAGGAATTCGAGGATCCCGCGCTCATGCCCGTGGTGCCGCCGCCCACCGAGCGACGCTCCGCCGCGTAGCATCGCGAGGCGGGGCCGACCGGAACGAACTCCCGGCCGCTCCGCTCAGCTCCCGCGGCGACGACCGGCCCGGGGGTCCGGCTCGGAGACTCCTCCCGGGGACTCAACCCGGAGACCCCGGCCCGACACCCTCTAGATTTACCCGCCCCGATTCGGGGACAATGGGGGGAGAGCCGCGCCCCGCGGCACCCCACCGAATATCCGTTAGCACATTAGACCGGCCCGGCGCCGGCAGAGGAGAACTATGACCATCCTGAGCATCCGCACCGTAGGCGACCCGGTGCTGCGTAGCGTCTGCGACCCCATCACCGTCTTCGACGACGACCTGGCACGACTCATCGACGACATGCTGGAAACCATGTACGACGTGGGCGGCGTGGGATTGGCCGGCCCGCAGATCGGCATCTCCAAGCAGATCTTCACCTTCGGCGGCATTGACGACCGCGAAGGCTACATCATCAACCCCGTGCTCGAAGTCGGCGAAGAAGACCAGGAAGGCGGCGAAGGCTGCCTGTCCGTGCCCGGTCAGAAGTCCGCAACCCCGCGCAAGAACTGGGCGCGCGTGACCGGTGTGGACCGCCACGGCGAACCCCTCGTGCTGGAGGGCGAGGGCCTGTTCGCCCGCATGCTGCAGCACGAAACCGACCACCTGCACGGCAAGCTCTTCATCGACCGCCTCGTGGGGGAAGACCGCCAGCGCGTGATGCGTGCCCTGCGCGCCGCAGACTACAACACGGTCGCCGCTAAGACCGTGACCGAGCGTGCAGCCCGTGTGGGCGGCGCCTTCGGCGGCGGCGGTGCGTTTGGCACCGGTTCTGCAGGTTCCTCGTTCGGTAGCTTCGGAAAGTAGGCTCACATGCTCAACATCATTTACGCAGGCACCCCGGACGTTGCCGTGCCCCCGCTCGACTACCTGGCGAACTCCGATAAGGTGCGCGTGGTCGGCGTACTCACCCGCGAAGACGCCCCCGTGGGCCGCAAGCGCGTGCTCACCCCCTCCCCGGTCGCGCAGCGCGCCGAAGAGCTCGGCCTGCCCACCGTGAAGGCAAACCGCTGGAACGACGAAGCCGCCGCAGCCATCGCCGAACTGAACGCCGACGCAGCCGCCGTGGTCGCCTACGGTGCCCTGCTGCCCCTGTCCGCACTGGAATCCCTGCGCTACGGCTGGGTCAACCTGCACTTCTCTAAGCTGCCCGCATGGCGCGGCGCCGCCCCCGTGCAGCGCGCCCTCATCGCCGGTGAGCAGGAAATTTTCTCCACCACCTTCCTGCTCGAAGAAGGCCTGGACACCGGCCCCACCTTCGAACAGGAATCCACCCCGGTAGCCGCCGACGACACCGCAGGTACCGTGCTCATGCGCCTGGCCACCAGCGGCGGCGCACTGCTCGAGCGCACCTTCGAACGCCTCGAAGCTGGCGAGAGCGGCACCGCGCAGGTCGAGGACGAGTCGGTCAGCTACGCCTCCAAGATGAACATTGCCGACGGCCGCCTCACCTGGACCGAACCCGCCGAGCAGATCCTGGCACGC
>ERZ772999.1114-NODE-1114-length-16084-cov-15.744588_pt1 | contig 16084 bp, 7 predicted proteins | sample MGYA00511467_ERZ772999 | MGnify/ENA primary metagenome ERZ772999 (study PRJEB29015, sample SAMEA2738064) | human oral metagenome | biome: human oral; feature: human-associated habitat; material: saliva | place: China | collected 2218 ... | reverse complement strand
TCCGTGCCCTTGTAAAACACATCAAACAATTGTCAGACGACGAAATCATGGATGTTGAAATTCCAAACTTCCCACCATTGGTATTCGAATTTGACGAAAAATTGAACGTTGTTAACGAATACTACCTCGGAAAATAAGCTGAGATAAGTAGTTATCATTAACAATAAAAAAAGTTGACTTCGGTCAGCTTTTTTTCTTTTACTGAAAATAAATGTAAATTATGGTCAGAAAAGTCAGTCAATTCAGTAATTTTTCCTTGACTTTCAAGTTGGAAAGATGTATCATATTAACCAAGATACATCGAAAGGAAATGAGTCAAATGACATTCGCAACTACAACTGTTTTGCTATTGCGTAATGAGGGCTAGTGCAAAAGCATTAGTCCTGTTTGGCTTACCAAGCGGGAGGTAAAAACATCTCGCTTGGGTTTCCGAGTGAGATGTTTTTTTACTACTATCGTTTTTACTTTTAGAAAGAGGATTGTCTATGCGTAAAGTTGAATTTTTTGATACAAGTCTTCGTGATGGGGAACAAACACCAGGTGTTAACTTTTCAATCAAAGAAAAAGTTGCCATTGCTAAGCAACTTGAAAAATGGGGAATTTCTGTAATTGAAGCTGGTTTCCCTGCAGCTAGCCCAGATTCATTTGAAGCAGTAAAACAAATTGCAGAAGCTATGACAACAACTTCTGTTACTGGTTTGGCTCGTTCAGTAAAATCTGATATTGATGCTTGTTATGAGGCTTTGAAAGATGCTAAGTATCCACAAATTCATGTCTTTATCGCAACAAGTCCGATTCATCGTGAGTTTAAATTGAAGAAATCAAAAGAAGAAATTCTTGAAGCTGTAAAAGAACATGTGTCATATGCACGTTCAAAATTTGAAGTTGTTGAGTTTTCTCCTGAAGATGCTACTCGTACTGAGCTTGATTTCTTGACTGAAGTTGTTCAAACAGCAGTTGATGCTGGTGCCTCATATATTAATATTCCTGATACAGTTGGCTTTACGACTCCAGAAGAGTTTGCACGTATTTTTGATCACTTGACTGAAAATATTAAATCAGATCATAAAGTTGTCTTTGGTGTTCACTGCCACGATGACCTTGGTATGGCAACTGCAAATACTTTGACAGCAATTAAACATGGTGCTGGACGTGTTCAGGGAACAGTCAATGGTATTGGTGAGCGTGCGGGTAATGTTGCTCTTGAAGAAGTAGCTGTTGCTTTGAAAATTCGTGAAGACTTCTTCCAAGCAACAAGTGATATTGTTTTGAATGAAACTATGAATACATCAGAGCTTGTTTCTCGCTTCTCAGGTATCCCAGTTCCTAAAAATAAAGCTGTTGTTGGTGGAAATGCTTTCTCTCATGAATCAGGTATCCACCAAGATGGTGTTCTTAAGAACCCTCAAACTTATGAAATCTTCACACCAGAATTGGTAGGTGTCAAGAGTAACAGTCTTCCTCTTGGTAAATTGTCAGGACGCCATGCCTTTGTTGAAAAATTGAAAGAACTTGAGCTTGACTTTGTTGAAGAAGATATCAAGCCACTCTTTGCCAAATTCAAAATCTTGGCTGGGAAAAAACATGATATTATCGATGCAGACATTCGTGCCCTTGTTGCTGGTACTAGTGTAGATAATCCAGAAGGTTTCCACTTCGAAGATCTTCGTTTGACCACTAATGCTGATGAAACAATTACTGCAACTGTTAGCTTGGCTAATGAAGACGGTGAATCTGTAGAATTTTTGGCCAATGGTCAAGGGTCAGTTGAAGCTATCTTCAATGCTATTGACAAATTCTTCAACCAAACAGTTCGCTTGACTTCTTATAATATTGACGCTGTAACTGATGGTATTGATGCGCAAGCACGTGTACTTGTAACTGTCGAAAATGTAGATACAGATACTATTTTCAATGCATCTGGTTTGGACTTTGATGTTTTGAAAGCATCAGCAATTGCCTATATCAATGCTAATACATTGGTTCAAAAAGAAAATGCTGGTGAGATGGCACGTAAGGTTTCTTATCGTGACCTTCCATAAGCCAAAGAGGAGTTAAACATGACAAAGAAAATCGTAACACTTTCAGGTGATGGAATTGGACCTGAGATTATGGCAGCGGGTCTTGAAGTTCTTGAAAAAGTAGCTTCAAAAATTGGATTTGATTATGACATCGATGCCAAACCATTTGGTGGTGCTGGTATTGATGCTGAAGGTCATCCACTTCCTAAGTCAACTTTGGATGCTGCTAAATCAGCAGATGCTATCCTCTTGGCTGCAATTGGTGGACCAAAATATGACAATGCGCCAGTTCGTCCTGAACAAGGACTTTTGGCCATTCGTAAAGAGCTAAATCTCTTTGCTAATATCCGTCCTGTCCGCATCTTTGATGCTTTGAAACACTTGTCACCTCTTAAACCAGAGCGTATCGAGGGCGTAGATTTTGTCGTTGTTCGTGAGCTTACAGGTGGGATTTACTTTGGTGAGCATATTATCGAAGAAGATAAGGCTCGTGATATCAATGATTATTCAGCAGATGAGATTCGTCGTATCATGCGTCGTGCTTTCAAGATTGCCCAAGGTCGTGGCAAAAAGGTCACTAGCATTGATAAACAAAATGTTTTGGCAACTTCTAAATTGTGGCGTAAGATTGCTGATGAAGTTTCTTTGGAGTTTCCAGATGTAACTCTTGAACACCAACTCGTTGATAGTGCCGCAATGATTATGATTACCAACCCAGCTCGTTTTGATGTGGTTGTGACAGAAAATCTTTTTGGAGATATCTTGTCTGATGAATCAAGTGTCCTTCCAGGAACTTTAGGCGTTATGCCATCTGCCAGTCATTCTGAAAATGGTCCTAGTCTTTATGAACCTATCCATGGTTCAGCACCAGACATTGCCGGTCAAGGTATTGCCAACCCAATTTCAATGATTTTATCAGTAGCTATGATGTTGCGTGAAAGTTTCAATGAAACTGAAGGGGCTGAATTGATTGAAAATGCTGTTGATAAGACCTTGAACCAAGGCATCTTGACACGTGATTTGGGTGGTCAGGCTTCGACTGCTGAAATGACAGCAGCTATTATTAGCAATCTCTAAACTCATGACACTAAAACTAGTGTTACTCAGTGTTTTGTTGGTATGGAATCTCCTTGTTTTATGTGCTTATGGACTTGATAAAAGCAAGGCTATTCGACATAAGAGACGGATTTCTGAGAAGGCATTATTATTGCAGACTCTGATTTTCGGTGGTATTGGTGCTTTTCTAGGTGGAAAACTTTTTAGACATAAAATTAACAAATGGTATTTTAAGCTATGTTGGCTTATGGGAATTGTTATTGATGTCGTTATTTTATACCTTATTCTAACAAGACTTTCGGATTAGCTAATCCTTAGATTATATTTGGAGTATTTTATGAGCGGAAAATCAATTTTTGATAAACTTTGGGAACGCCACGTCGTTACTGGAAACGAGGGCGAACCACAATTGATGTATGTGGATCAGCATTATATTCACGAGGTTACAAGTCCACAGGCCTTTCAAGGACTTCGTGATGCTGGACGTAAAGTTCGTCGCCCAGATCTAACTTTTGGTACGACAGACCACAACGTTCCTACAGTTGATATTTTTAACATTCGTGACCTTATTTCTAAAAACCAAATTGATACTTTGGCGAAAAACGTCGAAGAATTTGGTATTGATGCGGCTACCCACGGTACTGCTCGTCAGGGGATTGTCCATATGGTTGGTCCTGAAACAGGTCGTAGTCAACCCGGAAAATTTGTAGTTTGTGGGGATAGTCATACGGCTACGCACGGTGCCTTTGGTGCCATTGCCTTTGGTATTGGTACATCTGAGGTGGAACATGTCTTTGCGACACAATGTTTGTGGCAAGTAAAACCTAAGAAAATGAAGGTTGAATTTGTTGGTAAACCACAGCCAGGTGTTTATTCAAAAGACTTTATTCTTGCACTTATTGCACGCTATGGCGTTGATGCTGGTGTAGGATACGCGGTTGAATATTGTGGTGAAGCTATTGATGCCCTTTCAATGGATGAACGCATGACTATCTGTAACATGTCTATTGAATTTGGTGCTAAGATGGGTCTTATGAATCCAGACCAAAAAACTTATGATTATGTTGAAGGGCGTCCTTGCGCACCTAAGGGTGAGAAGTTTGAAGAAGCAGTAGCTGATTGGAAAACCTTGGTCTCAGATCCAGATGCTGAATACGATAAAGTAATCACTATTGATGTTTCAGAATTGGCACCTATGGTTACATGGGGAACTAACCCTGAAATGGGTGTTGAGTTTGATCAACCATTCCCAGAAATCAAAGACTTTAATGATGAACGTGCTTACGAGTATATGGATGTTAAGCCTGGCGAATATGCTAAAGATATCGATCTTGGCTATGTCTTTATTGGTTCTTGTACTAACGCACGTCTTAGCGACCTTGAGTTAGCTGCTAAATTCGTTAAAGGAAAACATATCGCACCAACATTGACAGCTATTGTTGTTCCAGGTTCACGTCCAGTTAAGAAAGAAGCTGAACGTCTTGGTTTGGATAAAATTTTCTTGGATGCAGGATTTGAATGGCGTGATCCAGGTTGCTCAATGTGTCTTGGTATGAACCCAGACCATGTTCCAGAAGGCGTTCACTGTGCATCTACAAGTAACCGTAACTTTGAGGGACGTCAAGGATATGGAGCTCGTACTCACCTTTGTAGTCCAGCAATGGCAGCAGCTGCGGCAATCGCTGGTAAATTTGTAGATGTACGCTATATGCCAGAAGTTCAAGCATAAGGGAGAAGATAATGGAAAAATTTACCGTCTATACAGGGAAATCAGTACCTTTGATGAATGATAACATCGATACGGACCAACTCATTCCCAAACAATTCTTGAAAGCTGTTGATAAAAAAGGTTTCGGTAAGAATTTGATGTTTGAATGGCGTTATCTTAATGATGACTACGAAGAAAATCCTGATTTCGTCTTCAACAAACCTGAGTATCGCGATGCGACTATTTTGGTTACTGGTGATAACTTTGGTTCAGGATCATCTCGTGAACACGCTGCATGGGCATTGGAAGACTATGGTTTCCGCTGTGTTATCGCTGGATCATTTTCAGATATCCACTATAACAACGAATTGAAGAATGGTATGTTGCCAATCGTTCAACCCTTGGAAGTACGTCAAAAATTGGCTGCTCTTCCTGCAGGTGAGGAAATCACGATTGACCTTCCAAACCAAGTCATTAAATCTTCAGCAGGAGAGTTTCCATTCGATATTGATCATGAGTGGAAACGTAAATTGGTTGAAGGGCTTGACGATATTGGAATCACTCTTCAATATGAAGATTTGATTGCTGCCTATGAAAAACAACGCCCATCATATTGGCAATAAGGGACTAAGTTGTTTTTCTAAACTTTGATATTCAATCTTGCTATCAGAAGCAATGATGTGTTAGTAAAAAAAATGAGCACTTAAAAGAATGGGATAAGGATAATATCTTAAATGTTGTTCTATCTCATTCTTTTTGTTTGAAACAGTTAATATAGTAGAGGCGTTTTTACAAGTAGCGTATGCTATAATAGAAAGATAGAAAGGAGGCCTTCATGTTTGCACAATTGGATACAAAATCCGTCTATAGTTTCATGGATAGTGTCGTAGATTTGAACAGCTACATTGAGCGTGCCAAAGAGCTTGGCTATCAAGCCCTTGGTTTGATGGATCGTGACAATCTCTATGCTGCTTATCATTTTGCCCAGCTTGCAAGTAGAAACGGTTTACGTCCTTTGATTGGTATGGAAGCTAATCTATTTTACGAGGGAAGAAAAATTCCTTTTCGCCTGTTAGCTAAAAATAATCAGGGCTATAAAAATTTGATGAAGTTGGCAACAGAGCTCTCCTCAGGACAGCGTGAGTTTACAGCTTTCTCGGACTATCTTAATGATATTGCCCTCATCCTTCCAAGTGAAGACTGGGAGCCAGGGATGACTCTTGGTTCAGAGGTTTTCATTGGGGTAAGGCCAGAAGACGCTGGCAAAGAGTTTGATTATCCTGTAGTTCCATTACATACCGTGCGTTATTTTGAAAATGCTGACCGCTCGACGATTCAGATGTTGCATGCCATCTCGCAAAACGTTTCCTTGTCAGAGGCCTCTATTTGTCCTATGAATCAGCTGCTTTTCTCGCCTCAAGAAATGGAAAGTGCGTATAGTGATATTCCAGAGGCTTTGAACAATTTGGAGCAACTTGTTTCAGACATTACTTATCAATTTGATACGGATTTGAAGCTTCCCCGTTTTAATCGTGATATGCCAGCAGTTGACCAATTACGTCAATTAGCTCAATCTGGATTGGAGTCTAAAAAGTTAACCTCAGCAGTTTATCAGGAACGTTTAGACAAAGAATTGTCTATCATTCATCAGATGGGCTTTGATGATTATTTCTTGATTGTCTGGGACTTGTTACGCTTTGGGCGTAGCCGTGGTTATTATATGGGAATGGGACGTGGCTCTGCTGCAGGAAGCTTGGTGGCCTATGTCCTCGATATTACTGGAATTGATCCCGTTAAAAATGACTTGCTTTTTGAGCGTTTTCTAAATGAAGAACGTTATAGCATGCCTGATATAGATATCGACTTGCCTGATATTTATCGAAGCGAGTTTCTTCATTATGTTAGAGACCGTTATGGTAGTAAGCACTCTGCTCAGATTGTTACCTTTTCAACCTTTGGAGCCAAGCAGGCTATCCGAGATGTTTTTAAACGTTTTGGTGCTAAGGAATTTGAACTGTCCCAACTAAGTAAAAAGATTTCTTTTCGTGATAACTTGACTTCTGTCTATGAGAAGAATATGTCATTTAGACAGTTGATTAATCAGAGACAGGAATTTCAGAGGGCTTTTGAGATTGCTAAGGCTATTGAAGGCCAGCCAAGACAGACCTCAATCCATGCTGCTGGTATAGTGATGAGTGATGACGACCTGACCAACCATATTCCGCTAAAAGCTGGTGAGGATATGATGGTTACTCAGTACGATGCCTCCGCAGTCGAGGCCAATGGCTTGCTTAAGATGGATTTCTTGGGTCTCCGTAATTTGACCTTTGTTCAAAAAATGAAGGAAAAGCTAGAAGAAGAGCAGGGGATAACTATTGATATCAAATCCATTGATTTAGAAGATCCACAGACCCTAGCACTTTTTGCCAGTGGTAAGACCAAGGGGATTTTTCAGTTTGAGCAGGCAGGTGCTATAAACCTCCTTAAACGAATTAAACCGGCTAAGTTCGAAGAAGTCGTAGCGACAACCTCACTTAACCGTCCTGGAGCCAGCGATTATACAGATAATTTCATTGCTCGTAAGTATGGTAAGGAAAAAGTAGATCTCATTGATCCAGTAGTTGCACCAATCCTTGAGCCTACTTATGGCATCATGCTCTATCAGGAGCAGGTTATGCAGATTGCCCAAGTATTTGCGGGCTTTACACTCGGAAAAGCCGATTTGCTTCGTCGAGCGATGTCTAAAAAAGATGCCAATGAAATGTCCAAGATGTCCAAGGAGTTCATGGAAGGAAGTCGTCAGTTGGGACGTGACCCTCAGATTGCTGAACGACTCTTTAGTATGATGGCTAAGTTTGCGGGTTATGGTTTTAATAGAAGTCATGCCTATGCCTACTCAGCTTTGGCCTTTCAGTTAGCCTATTTCAAAACGCACTACCCACAGATATTCTATGACGTTATGTTGAATTATTCGTCTAGTGATTACATTAAGGATGCAATTGAAAATGGCTTCTCCCTAGCTAGCCTCGATATTAATAGGATTCCCTATCTGGACAAGATTTCAGATGGCAAGATCGTATTAGGTCTTAAGACTATCAAAGGCTTGCCAAGAGATTTTGCCCTTTGGATTATTGAGGATCGCAAACAAAATGGAAAATACATTTCTATAGAAGACTTTTTAACACGTATTCCTAGCAAATATCAGAAAGTCGATATTTTGACACCTCTTATTCAAATTGGTTTGTTTGATATTTTTGAACCAAACCGTCAGAAAATCATTGGCAATTTAAACAACCTCTTTACTTTTGTCAATGAGTTAGGAAGCTTGTTTGCAGAGTCCTCTTATTCTTGGGTTGATTATGAAGACTATAGCCAGACGGATCGTTATAATTTAGAACAGGAGTTACTAGGAGTTGGGCTTAGTCCCCATCCCTTACACCTTGCTCAAAAAATGGCCTCTCGTCCCTATCAACCAATTTCTGATTTGACTGTTAATAGTAAGGCGACGGTTTTGGTTCAGCTAGAGTCCGTTCGAATTATCAGAACTAAAAAAGGTGATCAGATGGCCTTTCTGAACGTCACTGATGGGATCAATAAACTTGATGTCACCCTTTTCCCAGAAACCTATTTCTATCATAAGGATAAGTTGAGTGAAGGTGGTCTCTTTTATCTTGATGGACGGACCCAGGAGCGTGATGGACGCATTCAGTTAATTTTGTCCAACATGGAGGAAGCTAGTACGGAGCGTTTCTGGATTTTACTTGAGAATCATGATAAGGACTTAGAAGTTTCTCAAATCTTAGCTAAGTATCCCGGAAACATTCCTGTCATTATTCGTTATCAAGGAAGTAAGGAAACTATCGTTAGTCAAAGATATAAAGTAGCTAAGAACGAGGAACTTAATCAGGAATTAGCACCTTATGTGTTGAAAACGGTTTTACGATAAAAAAAACAATAAATCTTTTCAAATTTAAAGCCATTTAGAATTCTTTGTGTTATAATGAAAATGTTAAATATATAAAAGGAGTATCAGGAATAATGAAACGTATTGCTGTTTTGACTAGTGGTGGAGATGCCCCTGGTATGAACGCTGCCGCTCGCGCAGTTGTTCTCAAAGCAATTTCTGAAGGAATTGAAGTATTCGGCATTAACCGTGGATACGCTGGTATGGTTGAAGGAGATATCTTCCAACTTGATGCTAAAGGCGTAGACAACATCCTAAGCCGTGGTGGTACTTTCCTTCAGTCTGCTCGCTATCCTGAGTTTGCCCAACTTGAGGGTCAACTTAAAGGTATTGAGCAACTTAAAAAACATGGAATCGAAGGTGTAGTAGTTATTGGTGGAGATGGTTCTTACCATGGTGCTATGCGTTTGACTGAACATGGTTTCCCAGCTGTTGGTCTTCCAGGAACTATCGATAACGATATCGTTGGTACAGACTATACAATTGGTTTTGATACTGCTGTTGCAACTGCAACAGAAGCTATCGATAAGATTCAAGACACTGCTTTCAGTCACGGACGTACTTTTGTCGTTGAAGTTATGGGACGTAACGCTGGTGATATCGCTCTTTGGGCTGGTATTGCTTCTGGTGCAGACCAAATTATCGTACCTGAAGAAGAGTACGACATCAACGAAGTTGTCCGTAAAGTTAAAGAAGGTTACGAGTCAGGTGCTAAAACTCACCACGTAATCGTACTTGCTGAAGGTGTTATGGGTGCTGACGAATTTGCAGCTAAAATGAAAGAAGCTGGAGATACTTCAGATCTTCGTGCAACAAACATTGGACACGTGGTTCGTGGTGGTTCACCAACTGCGCGTGACCGTGTTCTTGCTTCATGGATGGGTGCACATGCGGTTGACCTCCTTAAACAAGGTATTGGTGGTGTAGCTGTTGGTATCCACAATGAAGAGCTTGTTGAAAGCCCAATCCTTGGTACAGCAGAAGAAGGCGCTTTGTTCAGTCTTACTGAAGACGGTAAAATTATCGTTAACAATCCACATAAAGCTCGTCTTGACTTTGCAGACCTTAACCGTTCATTGTCTAACTTGAGCTAATCTCAGTTACTTAAATTATTGTTAATCCGTCGCTAAGGCGACAAAAAATATAAGGGAGTTTTTATTTATCATGAATAAACGTGTAAAAATCGTTGCAACACTTGGTCCTGCGGTTGAAATCCGTGGCGGCAAAAAATTTGGTGAAGATGGTTACTGGGGTGAAAAACTTGACCGCGAAGCATCTGCTAAAAACATTGCTCAATTGATCAAGGAAGGTGCCAACGTTTTCCGTTTCAACTTCTCACATGGTGACCACGCTGAACAAGGTGAACGTATGGATGTCGTTCGTATGGCAGAAGACCTTGCTGGTCAAAAAGTAGGTTTCCTTCTTGATACAAAAGGACCTGAAATCCGTACTGAATTGTTCGAAGGTGATGCTAAAGAGTATGCATACAAAACTGGTGAACAAATTCGTGTTGCTACTAAACAAGGTATCAAATCAACTCGCGACGTTATCGCTTTGAACGTTGCAGGTGCACTTGACGTTTTTGACGATGTAGAAGTTGGTAAACAAGTTCTTGTCGATGATGGTAAACTTGGTCTTCGTGTTGTAGACAAAGATGCTGAAAAACGTGAATTCATCGTTGAAGTTGAAAATGATGGTATCATCGCTAAACAAAAAGGTGTAAACATCCCTTACACTAAAATTCCTTTCCCAGCACTTGCTGAACGTGATAACGCTGATATCCGTTTTGGTCTTGAACAAGGTCTTAACTTTATCGCTATCTCATTCGTACGTACTGCAAAAGACGTACAAGAAGTTCGTGCTATCTGTGAAGAAACTGGTAACGGTCACGTTCAATTGTTGGCTAAAATCGAAAACCAACAAGGTATCGATAACATTGATGAAATCATCGAAGCTGCTGACGGTATCATGATCGCTCGTGGTGACATGGGTATCGAAGTACCATTCGAAATGGTTCCAGTTTACCAAAAAATGATCATCACTAAAGTAAACGCTGCTGGTAAAGTTGTTGTTACAGCTACTAACATGCTTGAAACAATGACAGAAAAACCACGTGCAACTCGTTCTGAAGTATCTGACGTATTTAACGCAGTTATCGATGGTACAGATGCTACAATGCTTTCTGGTGAGTCTGCAAATGGTAAATACCCAGTTGAATCAGTTCGTACAATGGCTACAATTGATAAAAACGCTCAAACTCTTCTTAAAGAGTATGGACGTCTTGATTCATCAACATTTGACCGTTCAACTAAGACTGAAGTAGTTGCATCTGCAGTTAAAGATGCTACTAACTCAATGGATATTAAACTTGTTGTTGCTCTTACTGAATCAGGTAACACTGCTCGTTTGATTTCTAAATACCGTCCAGAAGCTGATATTTTGGCTGTAACGTTCGATGAAATTACTCAAAAATCATTGATGCTTAACTGGGGTGTTATTCCAGTAGTTACTGAAAAACCAAGCTCAACTGATGATATGTTTGATGTTGCTGAAAAAGTTGCATTGGAATCAGGTCTTGTAGAATCTGGTGACAACATTGTTATCGTTGCTGGTGTTCCAGTAGGTACAGGTGGTACAAACACTATGCGTATCCGCACAGTAAAATAATTTAAGTAGTACTTAAATAGAAAGAAGATCCTTGGGATCTTCTTTTTTTGCTCTATGATCTTTCTAGTGGTTTGACTATTGAAGAGATTGTAGAGCTTTTTTTGTAGGTAGGTAAATTAATCGGATAATAATAAGAAATGAAGAAGTAAAGAATATAATATTTATTCCAAATGAGTTAAAGCAATTCAGGTGTTTCTGTTGGGATTTTAAGTAGCTTTAGTCCTAAATGTCGTATAAAATAAGAATCTGTGTCATAGGACCTAGAAGATTTTTAGAGAAGAGGGAAAATATCTTTTCTAAGAAATACTGTTTTCTTGAAAACTACGAGTTACAGAAAGGCGCTAAATAAACTTTTAAACTATAATTAGGACGATTGTAAACGTTATTTTTTTAGGTAGACTTCTTAAATAACTATCAATTTATATTTAAATAATGACTTACTAATTTAAAATATCTAATAAAATGTTAATTCTGAAAATCGATTTTTGAAAAAAATGAAATCATAAGTTTCTTTTTACTGACAATTCTAAAGATAAATAATTATGAAATCTTGCATTGAAATACTTATAATTAAGCAATATATATACAATTATTCTATTGTTTACTTGATTTTATTTAAGTAAATTTTTTAAAATATTTGAAAATATGAGCAAAACTTTTCACAAATATTAGGAAATTTGTTAGAATGTTTAACGATTAGTATTTTTAAATACTTTTAATCTCATTGAGGGGTGAGATACCTAATTGTATATGTGTGGAGGATTACCAAAGTGGGTAAAGATTTATTTAATGATCGTATAAGTCGATTTTCGATTCGTAAGTTGAATGTAGGTGTTTGTTCGGTCTTGCTTGGAACACTTGTTATGGTTGGTACTGCTAGTCAAGTATCTGCCGATGAAACAGCTAACCAAGTGCAAGCAGGAGATGTAACTAGCACTACTGCAACAGTGAGTGATGAGTCATCTTCACAGACTGCTGTTGCTGCACAAGCTTCAACGGAAGTCGCAAATATTTTATCTAGTACTGAGACTAATAGTCAGTCTCAAACTGTTTCAAATGCTAGCTCAGCTAATTCTGAAACGTCGACAACACAAGCTTCTAGTGAAACAACATCTCAAGCAGCTTCGTCAACGTCAGCAAGTACGGCAGCATCTACCACTAGTGTTGCTAGTTTTACAAGTGTAGGCAATACTGCGGGAATTTCAACGACAGCATCTGTTACAGCATCATCATCTGAGACACCTACTTCAGAAACAGCATCTGAAGCTCAAAGTGTGGACGTTCAAGCGAATGCTTCAACAACGAATGCTCTTTCAAGTGGTGTCGAAGCGTCTGCTGTAGACCAACCTGTTGTAACAGCAGAAACTTCTGGTCGCCGTCGTACTCGTCGTGCCCTTGGTGATGCCAATGATCCAAACTTGATTGGTGATGATGTTGAAGATGCAACTTCAACACCAAAAGTTGAAAAACCAGGCTTTACAACAAATGTTGATGCCAAATCTATGGCTAGCCAAATCTCATGGTTGGACTTTGGAGATGTAGCTAACTGGACAGGAACTACTACAGTATTAGTTCCTAAAAGTGAAGTTAAACCAACTGAGAACTTAGAAGAAAAATTGGCTCTTCAAGTTGGGTCTACCTATACCAAGGAAATCATGCCTGGTTATGTAGTTACTGTAAAAGTCAAATCCTTGAAACCTTTCCAAGCGACTGAAATCTATAAGAAACGGATGGAAAATCAAGGGGCTACAGAAGCTGAAAAAGCAACCTATGATCCAAATGCAAAAAATGGTTATGTAAGTGGAGTCACTTCAAATGCTGCTAAGCAAGCTTTTAACAATGGTGAAGAGGCCAAAATCGTCGCTGATGCCCAAAATAATTGGACTGAAATCAGATTTGAGAATATTGATACGAAAACCAAGAAGACTACCATAAGTTCAGCTTTGAATGGTGGAAATATTGGAGTTCAGTTTGAAATCTCTGCAACCTTCCGTGGTAAGACAGTTAAGCCAGCTATTGTTATGGCTGATGGGGAGTCTGCTAACCCAGGTGAATTAGTTATGTTTACTACCAATGGAGAAGGTTGGCAGCATATTGGAGAATGGAAAAAGTTTACCAGACCAAGTACTTCTGTAACATATTCACCACAAGATACTGAAAATCTTTTTGGACCTAATCCTAAATTTAATAATACCAACTTAAACCAACTTCGTAGATCTACTGAAGTTGGACCAGAAAAGAAACCAGTAGCTTGGAAGTATTTTGGAAATCCTGACCAAGTTACAGGTGGTCTAGGAACTGGTATCTTTGGACCAAACATTTCTGAAGGTAATTATACTGTTCCAATCGTTATGACGCGTGGTGCCTCTGAAGTTGGACTTTATGTCGCTTCAGGTGGTAAACAGTCAGCAATGCTAGGATTCTTCCCAATTGATGAAGGGGACGCTCCTGAGTCATACGGAAAAGCTATGCATACCATTGCAACTGTAGATGGTGTAACTGGTGCTAAAGTAAATCAACCATATATTGGTAATGTGAGCCCAGATATGGATGAGAATACTGTTCTTGACTGGTTCGGTGATGATAAGGCAACTACGGCCGATGAAGGAATTGACCAATTGCTTCCAGATGATCTTAAAGGGACAACCAATGAGATGATCAAGATGGATCGTACACGCCCAGGTAACTACAAGCTGTCAATAGAAGCCCATACAGATGGAGCTTCAGAAGCTTATATCTACGGTTGGATAGACTTTAACCAAAATGGTACCTTTGATGAAGATGAACGCTCTAATCTTGCAAGAATCACAAATGACGGCACCGTTGAGTTGACCTTTGCAAATAGCAAGACTTATATCGACCCTAGCGTTAAAGAACTAGGTGCTCGTGTTCGTATTGCCAAGAAAGCTAACGAGATTGAGAGCCCAACTGGTATGGCCTTATCAGGGGAAGTGGAAGACTTCAGAACTCAAATTACACACCCACCAAAAGGGGAATTCAAGGAAACAAGTGGTCCTCAAGGGGCGAAGCAAACTGCAACTGTAACCTTTACTGCTCGTGGTTTGCAAAAATATAGCCGAACTGAGTCAGCTAAAATTGATGAAACAGTAGAACCATACATCGTTGATTCAAATGGTAACAAAGCTACTTTAGATTCTGAAGGTTATTATGTAGTCCCTGGTCAAGGTAAATACAAGATTACTGGTAATGGTACAGACGTGGATGTGGAATTCATTCCAGAAGATCACTTCCTTGGAACAGCTGATGGCATCTCTATCCGTCGTACAGACAGCAATGGCTATGATACTGGCTGGTCAACAAAATTCCCAGCTGACGAAGCTAACGTAGATACTGTTTTAAATACCATGGATGGTCTCTATATTCCAACTGTTACACCAAGTAATATTGAAGGGGTTGATAAAACATCAACGGATGTTCAAGGAGCAACTCAAACTGAAACTCCTACCTTTAATACAACAGTTACGAACTCGAATGGTGAAAAGATTTCTATCACACCTAGTCTTACTTATCCTGCAAAATTAGTGGATCCAGCTACTGGTCAAGTGACTGATGATTCATCTGTAACAGTAGCAGGTGAAGGAACATATACAATCAATCCTACAACTGGTCAAGTGACTTTCACTCCAGAACCAAGCTTTACTGGAACAGCTACTGGTGTAACTGTTTCACTTACTGCAGGGGTTGGTTACGATAAAGATGGAGATGTGCCAGCTGATGCTGTTAAGACAGCAACAGCTAAGTACACACCAACTGTAACACCTATCACAGTGACTCCTACAGATAAGGTTTCTGCGGATGTTCAAAACGTTCCTCAAACACAAACACCAACTTTTGATTTGAGTAGTGACAAGACTGCAAAAATTACAAGCAAGAAATTGGTGGATCCAGCGACTGGTCAACCGACTGATGAAACTACTGTAACAGTAGCAGGTGAAGGTAGCTATACAATTGATCCAACGACTGGAGCAGTTACGTTCACACCTGAGAAAGACTTTGTTGGTACTGCAGCAGGAGTAACTGTTCAGGCAACTGCTACGATTACAAATGCTAACGGTAAGACTGCAACTATCACATCTGATGCAACTTATACACCAACTGTTGTAGCAGCTGTTCCAACAGCTAAACCAGCTACATCTAAAGATATCCAAGGTGCGACTCAAACAGGTACACCAACCTTTGCAGGAACAACTGTTCAAGTAAATGGTGAAGATAAAGCTATTACGATCAAAGATAATAGCTACAGACTTTTGGATAATGATGGCAATGAAGTGACAAGTGCTCCAGCTTATGCTGCTGATGGTACAACTGAAATCGGTACTTACTCTATCGATTCAGCCACTGGTCAAGTCACTTTCACACCGACAGATAAATCATACACAGGTGTGGTAACACCAGCCAAGGTTCAAGCTGAAAGTTCAAACGGTATTAAGGTAGATACAACCTACACGCCTGAAATCGTACCGGTAACGCCGACAGCAACACCAGCTGAAACAACAGATATCCAAGGTGCCACTCAAACAGGTAAACCTGAATTCAAGGGTGGAACAGTAACTGTTGATGGTGTTGAGAAAACAGTGGCTATCAATGAAGCTGTTCCAGCAACCTTCGACGATGGTTCAACAACTAAGACAGTTGACGGCGTTGGTA
>ERZ772999.1109-NODE-1109-length-16167-cov-6.264089_pt1 | contig 16167 bp, 11 predicted proteins | sample MGYA00511467_ERZ772999 | MGnify/ENA primary metagenome ERZ772999 (study PRJEB29015, sample SAMEA2738064) | human oral metagenome | biome: human oral; feature: human-associated habitat; material: saliva | place: China | collected 2218 ... | reverse complement strand
GTGTGACATTTCGTCAGAAATCTAACCTTAAGTGGCAAACCTTATCACTCCATAATTCTGAAGTCCCAAAAAAGAATTTCTGAAACATTGTGGTCTAATGACCGATTTGAGTTTATACGGCTGATAAAAGCGTAAAGGTGTTGTTGCGTGAACTAATACGTCTGACAAAAGAACTCACCGTCTTTTAAGAGCTGACGGTGAGTTTGACAATAGACTATTCCAAAAATGTAGAATAGAATTACTTCCTGAGGTATTTAAGCATCTGCGTAATACACCGCTTCTTCTGTTCCATATTGGGATGAACATAGAGGTTGAGAGTTGTAGTGATGTTCGCATGCCCGAGCAACACGCTAACCGTCTTATAGTCACAGTTACTTTCGATGCAGCGTGTGGCGAAACTGTGGCGCAGCCCGTGATATTTCAGCCGAGGAATGTTCAAATGTTTCATTAACCGATGATAATAGTTTCGATAAGTTCGTGGCTCAGTAGGTTTTTCTTCGTTGGTCAGCACATAGAAATTAATATTTACTACCTTTTTCAGTGGTTTCACCATAGCCAAGAGTTCTTTGTTCATTGGTATCTCACGGCAAGAGTTCTTGGTCTTTGGGCTGTTGATGACTAATTCTGTGTGCCTGTGCTCACCTTCTACGACGTAGATACGCTCAATGGTACGGTTTACGGTGATTATACCGCTGTCCGTATTGATGTCCGACCATTTCAAGCCGCATACCTCACCAATCCGCAAGCCTGTGGTTAGACTAATGTAGATGCCAAGGTTGCGAAATGTAAAGTTCTGCTTGATGAATTCGAGAATCTTTTTGTGATGTGTCACTGTCAGCACCTCCATTTCTTTATTGATTACTGTAGTTGGATACTTGATGTCCCATTCGCAATAGTTCATCCAACCGTTCTTTACTCCGAACTTCATCACCATTTTCAACACAATGAGAATGTCCTTCACCGTTTTAATGCTGAGACCAGCATTAAGTTTTTGTAGCACAAATTCTTGTACAAGTTTTTCACTAAGACTATCACAATCACCAAACGATGAAAGTATGTGATTTTCCAGAACTAACACATAAGCAGCGTATGTGGACTGCTTTACGTAGCGTTGCTTGTCTCTTTTCCAAGCCAACGAAATTTCTCTAATACTTTTTGTTTTCATATTTAATCCTTAATATAGAAAAGGTACATAATAATTAGAGAAACGTATTAACTAATGTCCCAAATCTGAGATTTCCGGAGTTTGAGGGGGAGTGGGAGGAAAATTATGTCAATGAAATTTGTAACGAATTTAAAAGTGGAAAAGCAATAAAAGCAGATTTAATATTAGATGTAGGGACATATCCAGTATTTGGAGGAAATGGACTTAGAGGATATACATCCACTTATAATCATGATGGACTCTTTGTTCTTATTGGTAGACAAGGGGCTTTATGTGGAAATGTACGCTCTGTCATAGGTAAAACTTATATAACAGAACATGCAATCGCAGTTAACGGAAATAATAAGAGCGATACAAACTTTTTACATTATCTATTTCTACAAATGGATTTGGGTAGATTTTCTGATCAATCTGCTCAACCTGGATTGGCAGTTAATAAACTATTAAAGTTAAAAGTAATTACTCCAAGAATAGACGAACAAAGAAAAATCGCAAATTTGTTACGTCTTCTTGACGAGCGTATCGCTACCCAAAACAAAATCATTGAAAAATTAGAGTCCTTAATTAAGGGACTAAACAATCATTTGTATCAGCAATATGGAAATGAGATAGAAACCTCTTTCGCTGATTTAGGTGTCTCATATTCTGGGCTGTCAGGAAAAACTGCCACTGATTTTGGAAGTGGGAAACCTTTCATTACTTACTTGAACGTGTATTCAAATAATGTAATCGAAGAAACATCATACCAGTATGTACGAATGGGCGAAAATGAGAAACAGAATATTGTTCGATATGGCGATGTCTTGTTTACTCTTTCTTCAGAAACACCAGAAGAAGTTGGTATTGGTTCCGTGTATCTTGGAAATCAAGAGGTTTACTTGAATAGCTTTTGCTTTGGCGTTCATATTACTAATATCCAAAAGGTGTTCTCATCATATCTGTCTTACTACATCTCAACGACACAATTCCGCAAGTTCATATATCCGTTTGCGCAAGGAAGTACAAGATTCAATTTGTGCAAAGCCGATTTTGAAAAATCAAAATTTAAATTACCTTCATTAGAGAATCAAAAGAGGATTTACGAATCATTGAAATGTCTATCTGGTAAGGTGGCAGCGGAAGACGCTATCTTGAAACAGTATCATTCTCAGAAGCAGTATCTGCTCCGCCAAATGTTCATATAAACATCTGGCGGAGCAAGTATTGCTTTTGTGAATTGTAAGTTTTTATAAGTAAATTAGCATTCTCTAATTGAGATTTCAATAAAGAGATAACATGACCTATTTCTTGTTGCTTATTAAGTGAGGGTATTTTGAATACTAACTGTTCAAAAGCTTCATAATTTAAATTTCTTCTAACAGTACTTGCCCCTTGTTCAGATACCAGCATGTAGTTGTATAAGGCATGATGCGTCTTTAGTAAAGCAGCAACATATTTTTTGTCAAAACCATCTGCTATCGAAAAGACCTTATAGGAGGGTGAAACAATTCCTATATCGAATTTGTCATTGAAATTGATATTTCCCATCCATAAATTTTGGGGGCTAAGTACTATATCATGGAGATGAACAATCTTGTACCCTACATTATTATCACTTGCTATATCTTTAGAGAAATAGTCTCGTTGTGAAAATATTCCATTCACAGTAGAACTTAAAATCTCATATTGATTATTTTTCTTTGTTCTTTCCGAGCGTTCTATTAACATCTCTTCAATCCGAATAGACATACTATTATCAGCATAGAGTAGTCTATTACTTATTCCCTTAATTAAGGATTTGGAAGTTTGTAGGTCTACGATTAGTAAGAAACTATTGGACAATGACAGGTGGACTACTCATAAAATCCAAGACATAGCTAAAATCGGAAGAGGGCGTGTTATTAGTTCAGTAGAAATAGAAAGACAGAAACATCCTCTATATCCTGTTTATTCTTCTCAAACTTCCAATGATGGAATTATGGGCTATTTGGATGACTATATGTTTGATGGCGAGTATATTACTTGGACTACGGATGGTGCAAATGCAGGAACAGTCTTTTACAGAAAAGGAAAGTTCAATTGTACCAATGTTTGTGGCACATTAAAGATACAGCCTAAATATGATTGCTATTTTGTTTCACTTGTTCTCCAACAGGCTACTCAAAAATATGTTTCCTTTAATTTGGCTAACCCTAAATTAATGAATAACATAATGGCTTCGATAAAAATAAAAATGCCAGATATAGAAATGCAAAAACAACTATCCAAGATATTTCAAACATTGGATAGTTGCTTATTGGTACATCAGAGAACTTGTGATATGTATTCGAGAGAAAAACAATATTTACTTTGCCAAATGTTCATCTAAACATCTGATGCAATAAGTATCGTTTCTGTGCATAGAGTAGTCTCAATATACTTTGTTCAGAGTCAATTTTTAAGTTTAGAGCAGATGGTACTTTGGCTATCTTCAGTTGTTTTTCTTTTGTTGGAATTGGACAAAGTATATTGTCTATATTTCTCAAATAGGCTGTTTTCATTGTCCCTTCTGTAATAATGCGACTAACAGCCTTTTTGAAATAAGATGACGACATGAAATAATACAAGAACTCCACATCAATGTTTGCCTTTGGTACAATGCCCAATATTCCTTGTTTTGTACAAACAGGGTATGTAGTTATTGTTATTTCTCCAATGGTAGCGCCATTTGAAAATAAAATGGAATGTGTAGGCACAAGCCAAGCCGACGACTTTTGTAACCCAAGTTCTGTGATAAAGTCTTTGTTTTCAATTAAATACTTTTGTTTCAAGTCGCCAATCTTGATAAATGGGATTTTACCGTTGTTGTAGAAACTGGTATTTGAAGTTGTAGGTGTTCCGCCCTCTCTTGCAGTTTCATATACAGAGCCAAATTTCATAAAATTGGTATCAAGTGAACCTATCGCATAGTCAATAATCGTAGACTTTAGCTTTTTCAAATCCTCAATGATTTTGCTTTGGGTCGCAATGCGCTCGTCAAGAAGAGCAAAGAGTCGCCCTATTTTCTCTTGTTCTTGGATTGAAGGACGATAGTTGGGTAATAGTTCAAATGAAGATTTTGAAATGATGGGGACTGCTTGCACTGCTATTGATGACAAGTATTTAGGAAAAGCACTTTGAACAGCATAGTAAACGAATTCATTATTATTTGATTTATTAACAACAATAGCGTTTATCTGCTGATTAGTCGATGTTTCTCTTGTAGTCATTCCCATCTTTCCTATTGTGGATCCAATACAAGTAACAAGAACGCTTCCTGCTGGTAGCGCTCTCGTTTTATCAAATCCTTTCTTTGACAATTTAGTCTTTGTCTCAGTTATAGACTTCAAAAGTCCTAAGTCCGCAGGGGAAACCCACAAATATTGACCATTCTCATAATTTTCAATATCTTTTGTTGGCGGAGTATTGCCTGTTATTATTTTCCCGAAATCCCCGACCTTACATATCTCCCACTCCCCCTCAAACTCAGGGAATCTCAGATTTGGGACATTGAGTGTCTTTTGTTCGTTATCTATCGTTGTTGTCATTTTGAATCCTTAATTTTAGTTGCCAATCATATCTCAGTTACATGCCAGTTACATGGTCGGTATATGCTCCATACCCCATTATATGAGGGTTTGGGGCTAAATTTGGCACTTATTTGAACCTTCAGTTACATGGTAGTTACATGGCCTATGCCCAATATGGGATATAGTTATGCCTATTACCTCCCTCTGCATTTTCCTCTTTTATCAGTTTCGCTTCCAAAGCATCCTTGATTATCCTTGATGCCATTGGATAATTCTTATCCTCTATTCCCAGGCGTGTGCGAAGAGATTGATTGTTCATCTTTTCATTGGAGACATATTTGAGACAGGCGTGTTGATAACAAGCCCTCACTCTCTCGGACTTATCCAAATCTGCAAATTTCCGATAAGAGAATACCGTTGCAGTGGTTCGGCTTTCATAGAGCTGGAAACGTACTGGTGGTAACTGATACAGTTCCACATAGAATATGGTCTTATCCATACCACTACCTTTTTCCTCACAAATGCCCATTCTGCGCATGATGTCTGCAAGAGTATCGTTTCTTGACTGATATTCATCTATGAAACGCTCCACACTGATAAGGGGTTGCCCTGGGTTGGAAAATTCAATACGATCAGAATAGATTTCAATCATCGGAAAGCCCTGTACAGCAAAATCTTGATGAATAATCATGTTTGCCGCCAATTCTCGAATGGATATTTCCGGGTACATACGGGCATCCTTTCTTAAAGCCATGCCTATCTCCTCATTGGCAGGCAGCTGGCTGTTTATCCATGCAACCATTTCTTCAAAGCCTATGGCATAGCCTTTATCGAAAGTCTGTTCACGAATGGTCTCAATCTTATTTTTGCCTTTATAGACAATGACTCTAACCATTTTTCGCTTCAGACCATCGAAATCAGATAGGTGCTTGGCAAACAGAATGGCCCCAAGTTCAGTAATACTGTAGCCAATCTCATCTTTCGTTATCAAATTTTCAGCTAAAAACCTATCCAAAATACCATTTGTATCTTGTGGAAGAGGTAAGTGCATCATGTCAAAATAAGTTTCTGCACTAAGGTAGGAGAAAACGTCTTGACCAGATAATCCTTTTTTCAAGACAATCTTTTCCAAAGATTTACGATCGCCTTTCCAAATCTTAGCTTCCTTTGCAGGAAAGTCCTTCAACTTGCGTGTTATTGTGCCGACTCTAACGTATGCTTCATGTAGGAAACTTACAGGGCGATTGATTGTTGCTGGAATTTTGAAGATACAGACATGACCTTTATCCTCATAATTGAAATCGTCAATAATCTCGAAGTCTATACGAGGATTCAAGCGAGTTGATAGCCAAGATTCAAGTTCTTCGTTGCCAACCATTATTTGTTTGCCGTACAAGTCGGTGCCAACAACATCATGACTTTTATCATCAACACCGAATACAATATAGCCAAATGGCATATTACACAAATAGGAACTATTCGACAAGGCTGAGATTCTTTCCCCTATCTCTTCTTTAGAATGAAAATTGTGCTTAAACTCTAACCACTCTGTTTCTTTTGGCTTGGCTGTCAGAGCATCAATCAATTTCTTGAAATCTATATATTCCATATGACTTTATTCTCTTATAGGTTCAAGCAACATTACTAATTCAGACTCGGCAATGTCACACTTTTCAAAAAGGAATCGTAAACAGCGGAGCTTGCTTCTGTTGTCCATAGATGTCCACAAGTATTTTTGTGGAGCAATCTGTGTGCAATATCTTGTATCAGCTTGTTGGGCTGACCAAAAGAAGCCTTCAGCATCATAGAGTGTATCTACAATGTCTGTATATTGTTGTTCAACCATCTTAACCACTCGTAATAACATTTCCTTCCATGTTGTCTCGGTATATTCGTTGCCAAAAAGACGGAAGCCTTTTAGCTGCCTGTTTGTCGGAGTGAAAGATTCCTCTTCCAGAGACACTTCATCAACAGGCTTAGGCAATGGCTTGAATGTGGTTTGTGGCAATGGATAGAGACGCAAAAATATTGTCACAATTTCATTGCTGCGATTTTGCAATTCAGTTTCAGTCCACTTCTCGCACAAAGTGACATTTTTAGTCAAGCGATACTTGGAATTTCTGTAACCTGGATATATTTCATTTCCGATTGCCTTGCCATCACGCTTTATAGCAAAAGGCTTGTTGCTAAGTTCGCTATTGATGCCTGTCAATGTCAGGTTGGCAAATGTGTGAAGGTATTTCTCTTGTATCTCTTCAAAATTATCACCAAGCATTGCTTTCCACTCTCCACTGAGTGTTTGCGGCATAATATGTTCAATAGTGGCATCCTTCTTTTTCATGTCAATAGCTACGTCATTGTATTCACCATGCACAGAATTCTCCAACCTTTCAAAGAGGAAAATTTGGAACGGCTTAAGCATGTGATAGGCATCTCGGGTCTTTATTGATTCCACAAACTGTACATCTCTTGGCAACTGATAGTTGCCCTCACGACGCATAATGTGAAAAGTCAATATATCTGAATAAGAATAATCAAGTTCAATATTAGCAGAGGCATATTCTTCAAGACTTTTCAGTACATCCTTATGCAAAGCACAGAACACCTGTGTAAGTGCATTGCCAGGCATATTGCATACAATACGTCTTGCCAAATAGTTTTCCACCAAGTCAATCACTTTGTACATTTCTGCTTCTGAAAGTTCATTAGTAGAGGCATACTTCAAAAATTGAATGAAGAATACATTGGCCACGTCTGTTTCGATATTGCAGATATGACGCATTTTCTCAGAAAGCTTGGCGGTGAAGAGTTTTGCCTCCACCACTTGCTGATAGTAATGTGCATAGTCCAACATTTCAATCAATTCTTCTTTACGGTCATGCCCTTCCATGTACTTCTTCCATTCGTAATAAATATTAGACAAACGAACAGGGCGTTGCAGCTGTTGCTTGATGGTGAGATAATCGCGCAAAAATCTTGTTGGTTGGCTTTCTGTTGCAAGTTCTATCTTTTGCCAATAGTTCTTGAAACACTCCAGTTGCTCTTCTGGTGTCAAGGACATCAGAAGATAATTGCGTATCTTGTCTGCCTCTGTAAGAGCCAATCCAGTAGAGTTAAGACTTTCAAAAATGAGCTGTGCATCATCATCTTTGTCCAATTCTATTGAAATGATTTGCAAGCGTTCGATGGCATCAAGCAATTGGTCAAATGACAATAATTGTGGTCTTCTCGTCAACTTCTCATAGAAATGGTGATAATTGCGAGTAATCTTAGACTCTTCATTAAAGGAACCCTCACCATTAAAAATCTTGTCGTAGGCAATTCGGTCATTCTCAATAGGTACTAATTTAATTTTACGTTCGGCGTTACAGAACTTAGCATTCAAGAAAACCTCATAAGCTTCTTCAACTCTCTTCTTATCACTTATTTCTATAGCATCATCTTTCACTGCCTTTATTCCAGCCAAAAGAAGAAGTGAAATGGTGGTCAAACGTTGCTGTCCATCTATTACCAACCTATTGTAGCTATTATTATCGGCAGACGATGTGACGATAGAACCAAAGAAATGAGAATATCTGTTTAAGCGACTTAGCTTTACCAAGTCGCTAAGCAGCTGATCGCAATTGTCTATCAACCAATCGTAATTACGCTGATAGACAGGAATTACAAATTGGATTTTATTGCCTTCTATAAATTCATATAATGGTTTTGCATAACCTTTCATACTTAGTTCCTTTCGTTTTTATTCAACCAATCCCAATTCTTTCAAATAACCTTCAATTTCTTTGTCAAGGTCGGCACGCTTGGCTTCCAGATCCTTGATTTCCTTCATTACGGCATGGATGTCAATAGGTTCTTCCTCCTCGAAAGTATCAACATAACGAGGAATGTTGAGGTTGTAATCGTTTTCGGCTATCTCCTCCAAGGTGGCAAGGTGGCTGTATTTCTCAATCTCCTTGCGATCACGGTAGGTGTCAACAATCTTCTGAATATGCTGTGGGCGGAGCTTGTTCTGTGTCTTTATCTTCTCAAAATCCTTGCTGGCATCAATGAAGAGAATACTGTCGTCTTCCTTACGGCATTTCTTAAACACCAGAATACAGGTAGGGATGCTTGTGCCATAGAAGATGTTAGCAGGTAGACCGATGATAGCATCCACATAGTTTTTCTTCTCAATGAGGAAGCGGCGGATTACCCCCTCAGCATTTCCACGGAAGAGAACACCATGAGGAGCAACGCAAGCCATAGTTCCACCCTCGTTTAAGTGATAAAGCATGTGGAGGATGAACGCATAATCAGCTGTCTTGCGTGGAGCAAGCCGTCCTGCCTTGCTGAAACGGTCATCATTGTTGAACTTATCGGCGGCACTCCACTCAGCAGAGAACGGAGGATTGGCAACAACGGCATCAAACTGAGTGTCACCAAAGGCATCGGCTTCGAGTGTGTCGCCATTCTCTATACGAAAGTTGCTGAATTTGATGCCATGAAGGAGCATATTCATGCGAGCAAGATTGTAGGTTGTGGGATTCTTCTCCTGTCCGAATATCTCATTAGCATGTCCTATACTTGCTGCACGGAGCAGTAAAGAGCCGCTACCGCAGGTTGGATCATAAACATTGCGAAGGCGTGCATGGCCGAGGGTTACAATTTCAGCCAAGATACGGCTTACTTCCTGCGGAGTGTAAAACTCACCGGCTTTCTTTCCTGCACCGGCGGCAAACTGGCTAATCATATACTCATAAGCATCGCCAAGAATATCTATCTCTTGTGAAGCCTCTACGCCAAAATCTATGTCATCGAGGGCAAGAAGTACATTACTGACCAATGTATTTTTATCATCGGCTGTCTTTCCCAATTTAGGCGAGGCGAGGTCTATGTCTGAGAACAAACCGCCAAAGTCCTCTTCACTGTCTTGCCCCAGAGTACTATCTTCAATACGCTTCAAAGAACGCTCAAGTATCGGCAGGATATTTTCTTTCTTTTTAATACTCTCAATAACGGATGAGAACAAGAAGTTAGGTTCTATGAAATAGCCAATATTTTCGATACATTCGGTCTTTACGCTCTCTTGTAGCTCTTCGATATCGGTATCTTTTTCCATTGACCATAATTCCTTGAAGGTAACATCGTCATCCACTAAGGCGTCATTGGCGTGTTTCTCTATCTTCTCCGACAAATACTTGTAGAAGATAAAGCCAAGGGTGAAATACATGAAGTCGCTTGCCGACATATTGCCACGCAACTTGTTTGCGACTTCCCAAAGCTGGTCACGGAGTTTCTGTTGTAATTCTTCGCTCATATTATTTTTTCCTTTCTATTTTCAACGTTTCACTAACAAAGACGTTTTCATCGTCTTTATCTGTTATATACTGATGGCAATACATACCTTTCCCCTCATTTAGAATTATAACGCTATTCCATAAGGCGGTTTGACTTATTGCATGCCCAGGGTCTAAACAAAATATTTTCCTAATAACACCTTCTTCCTCTTCATAACCAATGGCAAGTATTGCATGAGCACCACCTTTAAATGTAATTGCAGTAACCAAAGGTAAGTTGTCGTCTATTCCTTTTTTAAGTTCCTCTACATACGAAGCTTGGGCTGATTGAGAAATCATATATTGCCGAGCTGACGACATAACCTCTTTTGCAAAAGAATGAGACAACTTTTCTTTGATTTCTGAGAAATAGAAGCCATCACGACACAACCCTTCCTTTACAAAAAACTCCTTGAAAAGCCTTCCCTTGGCAGTGTTGCCTTTAAACGATGTATTTAAGTTTGTAACTTGATTACGAGTGAAGACCTTTAGTACTATAAGATTCATCATCATTGAATAAACGGCGCAAGCTCCATCCATATCTCCTTGTTGTAGATGGACAGATTGCCACTTACGGTTATACACACAGACTCCCAAAGCTGTTATATCTAAACCTCTTATTATCTTTATCATTGTTGAATATATTATTCCCAACTGAATGTTCGTATGATAGACTTCAAGCGGTCGAGAATCCTTGTCAATGTTTTGCGTTTTTTTATTAATCCTAAATGCTTTTCTTTCAACGCCTCTTGTATAATTTCTGGTTGTTCCTTTTGCAAGTAGTCATATTCAGACAAGTAATGATTGAGAACAGATACATCCAAACCCTCTTCTTTTGCAAGTTTATCTACTGCGTTGTTCCGCTCAGTCGTGATGTAATTGTTCAATCGTTCTTCAAGGTCGCTTGTACCGTCAAACTTCTGTTTGCGTGCCATAAAGTTATCTCGGTCATCATCGACGTTCTGCTGTATAAAGCCATCAATCAGTTTTGCCTTGTTACGTAACTCAGCATCTTTAATCATCGTATCAATAATATACGTACGTTTTTCCTTATAATCTGCGCTGTAAGGATTAAGATCAGCAATCAGTTCAAGTATGTAAGTTACATTGATAATATCACTATGCAACAATTCTAAACAGAAATCAATATCATCAATACCTGACTCTGTTGAGGTTTCCGTGGACTCTGTATCTTCGTCAGGCGTTTGATTTTCTTCTGAAGGCTTACAGCCACCGGCAAATGTATCGTAAATATCAAGGTATTTGCTTCGGAAGTCCATAAATTGCTGCTCTGTCATACCAAGATCTGCAGCATCTTCTTCAAATTCATCGTAAACCTGAATCTCTGCATGTTTCTTAATGACATCACGAAATGCAAGGATAAACTGCTTCTTATCTTTCTCGCTCTGCAACAAATCTATGCTGCTGGGAGTTGGGTATTGTTCTAAGAAGTTTGTCGTAAGTTCCTGATAATTCTTCTTGACTTCATTAAAAGGCGGACGGACAATATCTTCAAGATTATTGCTGTTACTGAAAAGCTTGATAGAAGCATCCACATTGCTTTTCAAATCACGGAAGCAAACAATCTTGCCAAAACGTTTCTTTTCATTCAAAACACGGTTTGTACGACTGAATGCTTGTAATAATCCATGATAGTCCATATTCTTATCCACATAGAGTGTATTGAGTTTCTTGCTGTCAAAGCCCGTTAGGAACATGCCGACTACCAGACAGAGGTCAAGTGGCTTCATGTCTGTTTTCTTTTTCTTCATACGAAGATTGATGTCGTCATAATATGCACGGAAGTTTTCTGTAGTGAAACTTGTACCGAACATATCATTATAATCATCCATAATAGCCTGTAACTCATCTGCTTCGCCCGTACTTTCACTCACATAGCTACCAGTATTCATACCTGTAAGGGCGTCGTCCTGACTGCTGTTAGATGCGTATGTAAACACGGCTCCTATTCTTATTTTGGGATTAAGACTCTTGAATATTTTATAATATCGAATAAGCGTTGACACAGACTGCACGGCAAACAAAGCATCAAACTCGCCATCAAATGTTGATTTATTGAAATTATTAAGGATAAATTTGGCAATTTCCGTCATACGGTTTTGGTTAGCATTATCTACATCGGCATTGCCATGATAATATTCTACGAGGAAACCAAGTACATTTTCATCAGCGATAGCATCCTTTATCAGATACTTGTGGAGGCAATTGCCGAAGATTTCCTTTGTTGTATGACCATCCACAGCATTCTCAACGAAGATAGGTGTACCTGTAAATCCGAATATCTGTGTATTGTCGAAAAACCTGACGATATTCTTATGGCAATCTCCGAAATGACTGCGATGACACTCATCAAAAATCATCACGATACGAGCATGACGGATTTCTTCAATCCGCCTGCTATACCACTGCTTACTTACAGCAGCATTCAGCTTCTGGATGGTGGTGATGATAATTTTGGAATTACCATGAAGGCGCTTCACAAGTTCATCTGTGTTATCGGTACTGTCAACAGCACCTGGCTCAAATGCCTCATATTCGGACTGCGTCTGTGTGTCAAGGTCGTGCCTGTCAACAACAAACATAACCTTGTCCACATCGTCTAATTCAGCTACAAGCTGGGCAGCCTTAAATGAAGTCAGCGTTTTTCCCGCACCAGTTGTATGCCATATATAGCCATTGTTATTGGAATTTTTCACACGGTCAAGTATCTTCTCGACGGCATAGAACTGGTAAGGACGCAACACCATTAGGCATTTATCTCCTTCGTGCAGTACGATATACTTGCCTATTATCTTGCCTAACGTGCATTTATCAAAGAAGCTGGTGGCAAACTTTTCCAATTCATTGAAAGGTACATTATCCGCATCTGTCCAATTAAACGTGAATTTGTAGCCACTATTCGGATTGTTGGCAAAATAACGCGTGTTCACTCCGTTGGAGATAACAAACAGCTGCACATAGTCAAACAGTCCATGGAACGAGGTCTTATGATAACGTTGTATCTGGTTGTAAGCCTGTTTCAGCTCTACCCCTCTGCGCTTTAGCTCTATCTGAACCAAAGGTAAACCATTTATCAGTATCGTCACGTCATAACGACACTTCTTTCTTCCTTCAACGGTAATCTGATGGGAAACCTGAAACTCGTTCTGACACCAGTGGGTGCGGTTCAGAAATTCCACCCACAGGCGTTCTCCATTATCCAGTTCAAGTGGAAAGAGGTCACGAAGTTTCTTTGCCTTTTCAAAACGTGTGCCACCTTCAAGATAAATCAAGATTTTCTCAAATTCGGCTTCAGTAAACTCCGTGCGTCCAATCTCTTCCAGTCTCTTCCTGTTATGTTTCTCAAGTTGACTTTTGAAATTTGTCCGTAGATTTTTCTCTTCTTCAATCTGTACATATTCATAGTTCATTTGCTGAAGAGTAGCAATAAGTCCGTTCTCAAGGGCCGCTTCACTTTGTACTGGCATATTTATTATTCTTTAGTTATTATTTGTTTAGCATATAAGGTTATTCTTCGGTTGACCTAAGTAAATCTCTCACATCAACCTTTAGCACCTTGGCGATTTCAAGAAGGTTCTCAAGGAACGGCTGCACTTTATTGGAATACCACCGTGAAACGGTATTCTCTGTACGACCTATTTCATTCGCCAGCCATTTGTCAGACAATTGTTTTTCTGCCAAAACAGCTTTAATCCTATTTATCGCCTTTTTCTGTTGATTTATCATTGTATATTGCAGAATGCGTAAGTACAAAGATACATTCTTAAGGTTGTTTCTCCAAACATATTTAAAAGTAATTGTTTTTTCCGTATAAAATTCTTGTTTTAGAATTGTATTTCATCGGAAAATGTTAGTCTTTGATTTATAAGATTAAGTGTTCTTTGAGACAATGCAGAATAAAGAAAGGGAAAGAAACTTGCTCGTTTCCATTTTGTGCCCCATTTACTCTTTATCCATTTTTATTTTGTTGATTATCTGAGAGATACAATATTCTTGAATCTTTTGCGGGCAAAGACAGCGTCTTTACGCATAAATAACTACGATAACTCAAACAGATTAAAGACCGTTTTTTGAAAGTTGTCATTGTAGGAGGTATGTAGCCCACTTTCTGTAATGATGATGGTATACTCATTCTGAATATTTTTGATTTCCTGTTGAATAGAAGTGGACAGAATCTATGACCCTCAAAAAGATGTTGTTTTTCTATGCTTATATTTATATACTCGATTATCAAATAAAGTAACTTTTACGTAATAAAGTGTGGATATATTGTCTATAAAACAGTTTAATTATATAAAAATAGTTATTTTAATGAAGATAATTAATTATCTATTTTGATAATTAAAACAAAGTTGTTATCTTTGCATCATCTACATATACCTGAAGCTTATGAATATAACCTCAGAAGACGAAGCTCTCCTCGAATTATATACAAATGGCAAGACATCAGATAAAAGATATAGGAGTTTGCCGCCCCAAGTGATAAAGGGGTTAAACCCAAATCAGTCATTAGAGGCTAAACATATTTTGTTTTATTATCGAGCAGATTGTTTGACTTTGGAACGCAGGCGTAGCGGGCTACGTCAAGTTACAAAGACAGACAAGATGCAGATAAGAAAATAAAAGATGTTAGAAAACATTACCATAGTAATATAAATCATTTATATTGTGGTCTAATGACCGATTTGGGTTTAAGAAAGCCGTAGACTACATGAAAGCTGCTCGGCGTATAGAAGACCTCTTTCCTTTGAAAGGACTTAACTACGAAGCGCTGAAAGGTAAACGGAAAGGACAAGAATCAGTACGTTGCAATGGTGCTTGGCGGTTGATATTCCGAAGTTCTCCTATTGATGGAAGCGTCATTATTACAAACATTGAACTATTAGAAATTTCACATCATTATGACTAAGTTTAGCTTTAATCAGGCTGTTCCCTTTGAGGCAACTCATGTGGGAGAAGTGATTAAGGACGAGCTCTCTGCTCGCAACATGAAGCAGAGTGAATTGTCTGGACTCACTGGCATACAGAGACCAATTCTGAATGATGTCATAAAAGGCAAGCGTTCTCTAACGCCTGAAATGGCATTATTATTGGAAAAAGCGCTCAATATTTCTGCAGCATTTCTCATGCAGATTCAGACACAATACGAATTGGACAGTGCAAAACTGAGCGAAAGAGTTGTGTTGCAGACAAAAATGTTGGAAGTATGGAATGTTCTCAAAGAACAAATAAACATACTATTTTTTAAGAAAGTTGGTATCATAAATGGTAATGTCATCGAGGATGTCAAAAGGATCTTTGATGTATTTTCTGTCGACAATTTAGATTGCTTCTTGGAACTTAAAGCGAAGGAAATAGAATTGTCTTACTATTATCGTAAGTCAGAAAAGGTAACAACAAATCCGATAGATATTTTTTCATGGAAATACTACTGTCGTTATCTTTCACAACATGATAAGTCTTCTTTGGGCAATTTCGACAAGAATGCTGCAGGTCAATTGACAAAAGGGCTGAATGCTGTGTTTAAAGAGAACAAGGATACTATCAACAAGACAGCAAGACTTCTGAATCAGTTTGGTATTCGCTTCTTACATGTCGCGAAAATTGGTCAGGTCCCAGTGGATGGTATGTCATTTTGGTCGGGCGATAACCCTACCATCGTTGTTACTGAACGCATACCCTCTATTGATAATTTTGCTTTTACAATTTTACATGAGGTTGGTCATGTTTACAATCATCTTGAAAAGGATGGACAGACAATGATAAATATTCCTGATGATAAGAAAACTTCGGAGGAAACGGAGGCTGACGAATTTGCTTTGAATGCAGTTATCCCAGCCTCTGATTGGAAGAAATTTTTAGCAAGAACTCGCGACGTCGTACCTTATAAGATTGCTCCTTATATAAAGGCTGAAGCTGAAAAGTATGGTGTAAACCCACAAATACTTTTTGGCAGATATAAGTATGACATCGGCATGTACAAAATAAGGAATTGTTTTGAGAATAAGATTTTATAGTTTATCACTTTGACCTGTAATGGTTTATTCAAGTTGCATTATGAAGATTTTGTCGAAAATGATCGTTAGCTGTCGGCGCATCAAATGGCTTGGGCTTTGTATTTTCTTCTTGTTATCTC